>Ga0206990_1023_pt1 | contig 42935 bp, 38 predicted proteins | sample Alteio_BWMinCont_8_FD_153283 | JGI IMG/M metagenome (GOLD analysis project Ga0206990, IMG submission 153283) | Enriched cells from forest soil in Barre Woods Harvard Forest LTER site, Petersham, Massachusetts, United States -... | ecosystem: Environmental > Terrestrial > Soil > Temperate forest >... | reverse complement strand
CTCCACGTTGCCCATTGGTGGACCGAAGAACAAGCTCGGCAGTCTGGAGCTTTTAGCCGGGCGCAATGTTGCCGTGCAAGCCGATCTCTTTGGACCGATCACGGCTCCCGCGATGTTGACTGGCATGGGCGAGGTACATGACAAAATCAACATTCCTCAACTGAGCCTGTGTGTCATGAATCCTCCGTTCACGCGGAGTGTGGGTGGGAATCTTCTGTTCGGTCATGCCCCTGCGAAAGAACGAGCGCGAATGCAAACGGCCCTCAAGAAGTTGGTGTCATCGAGGGGCGTCCCTGCAAACATCACAGCGGGGTTGGGATCGGTATTTGTTGCGACCGGGCATCAGATCCTTGGACCAAACGGGAAAATGTCGCTTGTCCTTCCTCGTGCGCTACTCTCGGGAGTGGCTTGGAAGGATACGAGGCTCCTTCTCGGAAACAACTATCACGTGAAGTACATCATCGTCAGTCATCAACCAAATAGTTGGAATTTCTCCGAAAACACCGAGCTTAGCGAATGTTTGATCGTTGCCGATTGGACTGGAGCGGACGCCACAACAAAGACAACGAAGGTGGTCAATCTCTGGACGAAGCCGCAGTCAAGTGTCGAGGCTCTCACCGTTGCATCGTTGATCCGCAAAGTGGCGGGTGCATCACTTGATAAATCGTCAGGCAGCGATGAGCTGAGAACTTCTCTCTTGAAGTACGGGGAAATGGTTCAGGTTCCTGCAACCGATATCAGGCGAGGCAACTGGAATGAAGGAGCGGCATTCGCCCAAACCGAAATGTGCCGAGTTGCTCATCACCTGTGGCAAGGGAAAATCTTCCGTCCAGGTGTCGGGACAATCGGGAGCGTTCCTTTGACGAAATTGAAGACGATTGCCGACATCGGACCCGACAGACGGGACATCCATGACGGGTTCAAACCCACAGATCAAGTCACCGAATACCCGGCTATATGGGGACACGACACAACCACAGTTCAGCGCATGGCTCAGAAACCAAACAAGCATCTCATGGCTCTCGCCCGTGCCAAGAAGGGAAGAAACCTGAGAGACGCTCACCTGCTATGGACCCGATCTGGCAGGCTGCTTGTTGCCGAGCGACTGTGGTTGACCACAACGAGGCTCGTGGCGATACGCACAAGCGAGAAAGTTCTCTCGAATACATGGTGGCCTGTTGCAACCGATGTGGAAGACAAAATGTTGGACAAGATTTTGACTCTGTGGCTGAACTCAACTCCCGGTTTGCTATCGCTCATCGCTTCGCGGGTGGACACACGTGGGGCATGGATTGATCTGAAGAAGCCGATCCTTGAAGATTTGCTTGTGATTGATCCGAGGAAACTGACGAAGGAGACTCAGATCGCGTTGTGTTCCGCTTACGACTTGCTTTGCGAACAGGAGATCCAGGCACTCCCACAGATGGCTGAGGACATTGTTCGGACCAAAATTGACTTGGCAGTTGCGAAGGCACTTAGGCTGAAGGACGATTTCTCATTGCTCCGGAAACTGCTTGCGGCTGAGCCGATCATTTCGATGACTCTTCCCTGATAGTGAGAGATTCAATCGCGCATTAGAAGCGTTCTAAGCGGCTTTTCTTAGTTTCTTGACCCTGGACATCATCCCCAACTGTGCATCTTCGTGTGGCCCCGGCCCGATCCAAGTTGGACCATCCACCCGGCCGAGAACCCCATGCACCGGGCATGAGAAGTTCCCCTCGGCATCTGTGGTGACAGGATGTCCGCAATACTCAGCGTAGACGTGTCCCGGAGCTAAGTAAGGAAGCACCCTTTGGCAGAAGCGCGGAGCTGAGTCAACGCGCTGAGGTTGAGGCTCACAATTGGGAGAGATCATAATCAGTCCATCTTTTCGAGAGTTGCTTTGTTAGCGGCCTTGATGGAGTCCTGGACTCGGCATGTCACGATCAAGCGGCCGCTCTCTGCCAGATCAGCAAACTCTTCGGCCGGGAGATGCAACGCGAGCAACCGCAGTACGCCACAAGCGGAAGTACCCTCGTCAATCGGGCCAAGTTTATCGAGCAGTTCCACGTTGCGTTTGTGATCGGGGTGAACTTTCCCCGAGGTGTCTTCTGTATCAAGCTCTATTCTGATCTTCATTTTCCTCTCGCAAGCTTGCCAACGTTGAGGTGTCCTTTGTCCGTGGCATGTTCAACTCCTCGGCTCAAAGCCGTGGGATTGCTCTTCAGAAATTGCTCAAAGCTCTTGGAGTCCATCGCGTGGATGTGAACGTCTCCACCCGCGCTCCCTTTGGATCCGGACGCGCTCGCGGCCATGTCTTGCACAGTTTGAGAAAGCGGAGCCGGGAGAACCATCTCGTTCGGGTGCAATAAAGAGATCACCCCGTCCGGAGATCCAGAAGGATCGGTTAGCATTCCGTTGGCCGCTGAGGGAACAACACCACCTTGCTTGAAAGCCATTGCTCCCGCATACGCTGTGGCAGCGAGAATCGGCCCCATGATCGGCCCGACAAAAGGAATCTGCTCACCTTGAGCGTAAGCAGAGGCAGCGGCTTCCTTGGCTTTCTGGAGCCGGATTGTGTCTGACACCATCAAAGCGACTGCAAGATGCTCCATCATGGAGAGTGAAGCTTGCTCCAGGGAACTCATTGCTGATTTTGCGTATGCTGCCCACCCCTTCGAGAGATCGTTGACCGTGGGCATCATTCTCATGAGAACCGTCTCGGACTGTTGCATTGCAGCCTGGATCTGCTTTTGAGCCTCCACAGGTGATTCGGGCTTTGCAAGTCCTTCCATCACGAGCTTCGCGTGTGCGATGAGACGTTGCTCAGCTTGATCCAATTGGGTTGTTGCATCTGTCGCATCAGCCGCGAATCGAGTGTATCCGCTTCCTCCGGTGTTCTCATTGAAGGTCTGCATCAAGTTGCCGTGCTCTTCTTCGAGCTTTTCGAGATCTTTCTCTCCCTTCTCGTACTCCCTCAAGAAGTCCGCGCTCCGCTTCAGAGCGTCCTTCCGATTCTCCTCATCAACACGATCCTGCTCCTTCCAGATCTTCTCCATCTCCGCTTCGTGCTTTTTCGCGGCCGATTCAATCTCCTTGTTGTTCTCTTCCTCAAACTTTGCGGATAGCAATCCCTGCTCTGCTACAAGCTCGTTGAGGTGAGCCGTGGCAACGCTGATCTTGCCTTCGAGAGTGGCTTGAGACTCCCCGGCTATGTCCGCACCGTTCTTCAGTCCGTACAGATTGTCCTTGAGAGCGCGGAGAGCCTCCGATTGCTTGTCAATCTCCTCTTCTTTGAGCCCCATGAGAAACCCTGTTTTTTGGGATCCGGTTTTTCCGATCAAATCCATTTGGAGAGTGAGAGCAGTGACGTGCTCGTTCATTTTTGCGATGGTCGCATTGTCAGTCTTGAGTTGCGCGTCCAGTTGCTTCATCGCATCCGTCATGATGAAGGTGCTCGCAATCCAATCGGTCGCTTTCTCTGTGACGCGGACGAGGATGTCCGCGAGGCCCACAACTGCGAACGCGGAGAAGGCCGCGCTCATGGCTTCACCAACACCCGGCAACGTAGCAACGAACCCGGCTACATGCCGATTCATCTTGACACCGATCTCTTCACCAAGGAGCATTGCTGTCCCCTTGGCTTCCCTCATGGAGAAGTCTGCTTTTTCCATCCCCTCGGCTATTTGGTTGCCTGCTACGGATCCGGCCTCTCCCACACTCTTCAGGGAGCCGGAGAGCTGATCAGCCGATGAGGACACTTCTCGTATAGCTACTTGAGCCTGTGTTGCATCGGCCGAGATCTCTAATCGGATCAAATCGTCTGACATAAACCCTCCTTACAGCTCAACAACCGTGACCCAACCCCAATCTCCAGGTGCTCCCGTCACGCTGAGGGTGTCACCTCCGTGCATTCCAAGCCCACCATTGAACAGCAACGAGTAGTTATTGGCCAGAGACGCAGCGGCCGAAATTTCCTGTGCAGAGCCTCCGCTCGGTGTATAGAGGAGCTTCACCGAGGACTGAGCACTTCCGGTGAGGTTGGCGATTCCCACAGGAGAGCCGTAGCTCCCGAAGATCTGTGGGTTGAGAACCACCACGTCTCCGCTTGCGGTGTACAGCGTGCCGGGATTTGCTAACCCGAAGACCTTCGTGGTGTAGACGTTCGATGTGTTTGAGAAGGAATTGTACGTGCCGTTCACCTGGAGGCCGATGGCCGAGGCATTCAACGAGAAGCCTTCACCCTGATTGAGGATGATCCCGGACCATGTAAACAACTGTGTTGCACCTGGAGCAATGACTGTGTTCTCGAACGGGATCCTCCAGTAGTTCCCACCCGTGTCCTTGAACTCCGAGAAGCATGTGATGGGTGATCCGGTTGTGTTGTGCACGTTGACATTCATCGTGCCTTGGTATCCGGCTCCGGCAATGGCGAGATCGTTGTGTCCAACGGCCGGGGAGTTCGTCTCGTTGTACGGTGTGAAGCCGAAGCTTGAGAGCAAATCCAGGACTTGCGTGTAGGGAATCTGTGGTTGCGGTAGTGGAGGAATTTGGGGAACCCGAACGGCCGCAAGGTTCACAGGTGAGCCGCTTTGAGGGACAATCCAAAACTCCTGGATACGATTTGAATCTGGAGTTTGGTAGGTCACTCGATAACTCGTTCCGATTGGAGACGCTCCCAGATTCGGAGCAAGATTCACGCTGAGTGCTCCCGCTGTGACTTTCACCGTGACGGTTTGTTGCGTGATCTGCGAGCCATCAGGCCCAATGAACTCCACAGTTGGGGTGATGGACAACGTTGTGCTGATCAAGCTCCCGTCTGGAGCGAACATCGTGTCAACAATTGAAGTTGTTTGCATTAGGCACCCCTCTTATCACTCATGGTTTTCCACCAATCTCCAGTACGTGCGAGCATGTCCTGTGTCCGGATGAATATGCCGCTCGAACTGGACACCCAACTTCTTTGCCGCTAGTTTCATGATCAGCGGAGAGATGCGCTCGCTACGTCCTATCGCTAGCATGTGATCCTGAGATTCGATGTGTCCGGAAGCAGGAATAAGCTCGAAGCGGATTAGCTCCTCAGCGCGTTCGAGTTGTCCCGATTGCTTCATGCACACTGCCTCAAAAGATCCCCAATGTCGCGGAGCTGATTGTTGTTTGCAGCAACGTCTTCTTCCCATCCGTCATAGAAGACGCTTTTCGAGAGCAGTTCCCGTCTGATCTCCAGACCGCGCTTCCGATGCAAAAGACGCTTCACAGAGGAGGACTTTCGATCACTAGCTTGTGGCTTAGCCTTTGGCGCGGAAACGAGTTTGCTCTCCGGAGCGTTTATAGGAGCACTTCGCTTGATCCGTGATGTCTTAGCCTGTCTCATTTCAGCTCAGCTTTGGAACCGGGTTCACGCACCCGTTTTGGTTGTCATTTTTATGCAAGGCGGTATTGCCGCTTGCTCCGTAGCTCGGATTTGCCGGAACCGAAGGCACGGGGGATGCAATGTTGATGGCGGTGATGCTCGGTGTATGAATCTTTTGACTGCCTGAGATCGTGAAGTCTGCCATGTTCGTTCTCCTCGAAAAGTGGTGCAATGTGCCAAAGCCGCTTACCTTTTCGGCTCAATCACCAAAGAGGATCCAACCACCTTCACTCCAGGACCGGGGTTTTGCGTTTCACCACTCAGACAACCCAAGTCACGGTTACGTTCTGCCGATACGTTGAAGTTCGCAGGGCCGTGCTCTGGAGCGGCTTCCGGCCAATGTGCTTTGCCAGCGGAATCGTGGTGCGTGGGATGCACGAGGCTCGCTCCAACCACCTTCGGACCTTCAGGATGAACTTGAGGTGGTTCGTAAGTGTTCGGCTTTGGCATCCGGGGACGGTCACAGTTCATTGTGGGAAGCTCTGGAGCCGCACTCTTCACAGAGATGGGTTCGGGAGTGGGAGCCGGAGGTGTTTGCAGATTCAGCAGTGTGAGTGACATGAATATTCTCCTTGAGAGATTTTGTTAACTGTCTCGGTTTCGGGTGGTTTGTTAACTAGCGAGTGCGCGAAGTCAAATATGAATTCACGGCTTCTTTGTATTGCTCACGAGGCGAGAGAGTCAGTGATGCGATGGCTGCTTTAACGCGGTACAGCTCGTTGGGTATATCCCCATGCTGCTTAGGATCCAGAACTTCCTTCCCGCGCTTCTGCACAAATGAGTAATAGTCCTTGAGCTGTGCAGCGGATTCCTCGCGCTCCGCTTTGGACATTTTCGCTACGAGGAGAGGCTTCTTGCCAACGATGAAGGCATCAACAAATTTGTTGGGGGACATAGAGGTTCCTTTCGCGGACTTCTCCGCTGTGCACGAGCACCCGAGATAACTGCAATGACAATCAGCCATAATTTTCCTGTCAAAGAGAACCGTGGTGTTTAACAAGGCCGAAAAAGCTGCTTTGCCTGTCCGGAGGCATCCTCCGGCACTATGCCCACAGTCCGACTATGGAACTGGTTCAACGTTAGCAATCAATCGAAGTCTTGTCACAGATTGGAAGCAGGGTGGCGCACCCGCATAAACATTGTGTATAATGATGTTGTAGGAAGATAAGCGTCATGGATTCTCATGACTCCCGAGGTAACTTTTATGCCGTACCGAGATCCCCCGCCAAGGTTGCATGTGCGGTTGTCGCCGGGAGTAGATCGTAAAATCCGCGCTCTCGCACGCAAAATGAAGCTTCCCCTCAACCGGATTATGGAGTTGATAATCCTCAAAGGGCTTCCTGGACTTTCTAAGGTTCAAGACATGCGCGAGGGATACACTCTCGATCAGAAAGCGCGGCAACAAGGGAGGAAGAAATCCAGATGAACACTAAATTCTTGAGCCTGTGGTTGGACTCCGTGAAGATCGTAGCTCCCGACACGTTGACAGCGCGAATCAACATCTCCAGGATCAGACCGCTGGAGCGCAGTGGTGTGCGGATGAACACCTTCGCAATGCGCTACTTCATGGGACTTAGATCTCATGTTGTGGTGGATTTTGATGGCAACGTTATAGGCCGCTGTCTTGTTCCTCCCCGGCATCTCCAGGACGATCCAACCGAGAGGAGTAACTTCGAAGCAAGCATTCTCGTGAGTGATTGGGAGTGGCTCGATTCCGTCCGTCACAACTTGAAATGTCTTCGCTGTGGCTGTTGGGCTCCGGTTGAGATCAACGCACATGCAAAGACTGGAGCGGAACAAGCCACAGTGATCAGGCCGGGGATCGAGTTTCTAGTGCTCGGCCGGGTTGAGGTTGCTAGGCAAGAGAAAATAGCCGCATGAAGAGATATAACCCAAAACGTCCACTATCCCCGCAGAATCATCCTCGGAGACGGAACCCCCGCCGAGAGTGGTTGGCCGAAGCTCAAGCGGCCATGAGAACCCGCAACGAAGCTCTCCAGGCTGTCTATCAGATGCCGCGTGACGCATTGTTCCGCGAGCGGTTCTTCGCTCTGTGCCGTGATTGCGGGTGGAGTGAGGATCGAACACAGGAGGCTTTCTTTGCCATTGCCTTCGGCCCTTGGATCAAGGACATCCGGCACGATCTCCGCACGCTCGATTATTTGCGGAGAGAATTTGGGGGAGAGTTACCCTTCAATCTAGACGAACCCCGAGAGCGCGAGCGCGGATCCGGTCATCAGCAGTCACACGCTTCCTGAAGCTGAGCTTCTTCACTGTGGTTTCACCTCTCAGCACCTTCAGTTGCGCGAGCTTCTCAGCAACAGGTAGATCACTGAAGATGATGTGAGCCTCGTCCTCGGTGCAGCTCTCCGAGTCCCCGAACAGCAGATCCGCTTCGTCCTTCATGGTGTCCCTCCAGCTCCATCATCCTTCCCGGTTCGCGATTGCACAATGGTCTGTTCGTAAGTATTACTTTTAGCAACTAAAGTTCGCTGGAAAATAGCCGTGAATTTGTGAATTTTTTTTTATTGTCAAATTGACAAAGACGCTCGGCCGGGGACTCGAAATTTTAGATTGGGTGCAGTGGTGACTATTAGGGGTTTCCGGCCCAAATTCGGTTGTAACTGGCGGGGGTGCCTTCCCACCCGGCTACGAGAACAAGAGGGTTAGCGACTTTGGGCGCAACGAGGGCGCAACACAGCTTTGCATTATGCTGAAAGCAAAGCGTGACCCTCTGGTAGTTCACTAGGTGGTCAACGATTTTGGCAGCTCGATCCAGGCTGTTCGGCTCGTTTTCGTGCGTCATCACCCCGGCATGTGTCGCACGTGTCGCACGTGTCGCACGACGCCACAGAATTTAGTGTCGCACGCTTAAGTCCTGTGTTATCTATCGTTAGCCACGTGCGACAGTTGGGGGGACACGAGTGTCGCACGAGCATGTCTCACTTGACCACCTGTGCAGCCTACAACCCGGCTAAAACTCCCCGCCTGGGAGCTTCTGTTGCTCATCAGGCAGGCTCCAGGTGACATCCTTCGGGTTCTTGGATGGGGATGTTTTGACGAGCTTCCCGGCTTGTTCGAGCTGAGAAACGCACCTCTGGATCGTCCGTGCTGAAGCCACGGACAACAGATCGTGCGTCACTTTTCCGGCTTGTTGAGGCCCATCCTTCAGAGCATCGAGAATCGCTTCCCTCAGCTCTTTTTGCTTGCCTCGATCCGGTGACTCCTTCTCCTGAAGAATGCCATCCGTGGTCTTGTCCGTGGTGCCGAGGTAGCGCACCTTTCCGTACTCGCATGCGGATCCGTCCGGCATCTGCAATGAAACGGGATCAGTTGTGATCTTGTGACCGATGGCTTTGTTGAGCAGGTTCTTTTTCGTGGGAGTGATCAAAGTTACATTCTTATCGTCCTCATCGAGCGTGAACGTCCACAGCATTTTGTGCGCGTCCGAGATGCGATGTGAGCCGGAAGTTCGTTGCTTCGCGGACTGTCCGGCCGTTTTGTTGTGATGCATGATGCTGAGGCTTGCAACATGGTGCTCTTCCTGAAAAGTCTTGAGCTTGTTCATTAGCTCAGTTGCATCAGCGGCCGAGGTGTAATCTTTGTCACCGAAGAACGAGATCAGCGGATCCCAAATCAAGAGCTTCACTGGTCCGCGAGCACTGAGGTTCGTATCATCGATGAACTTCCCGAGCTGTCCAATGTACTCAGCGAGCGTGAATGGTGTGCTCAGCTCCACAGGATTGCCGTTGAGATCCCGTCTCCTCACTTTGACTTCGAGAGGCAAGCGGCAGATGCGCCGTTTGTCTCCTCCGGCTGCACGGAAGCGCGGCAAGGCAACCGAGGCCCAACTATCCTCTGTGCCAGCGTAGAGAGTCGAGAAGGGCTCGTTGCCGTTTACGGCTCTGTTGAACCATTCCGAAGCTGTGGATCCGGCCGCTGCAATCGTGAGCGCGAGCGTGGACTTGCGGGTGTCAGCTTCTCCAGTGAAGCCGCAAGGCTCCGTCATGGGAATCAACTGATCGAACAGCCATTCCGTGCGCTCCTCAATCGTCTCATCACCCCACGTACCAACGAACTCGATCACCAAAGACTCTTCTTGAGGCACGGGGACGAGATCAGCTTCAGCATCAACCTCATCTGTAGGCTCTGGCATCTCGGGATTGCCAAACCATCCCGGAGCAACAAGGCTCGTGAAGATCACCCGGATGTTGAGCTTCGCTGTCTCTCGGAGGAAAGCGTCCAGGTAGCGGTTCTCGCGCTGATCAACAATCACCACGGTGCGGACGCGAAGAGGTTCTTCTCCGTCACCACACAGAGTTTTTGGGAAGAGACACATCTTCAAGAGATGATCTTTGACTTTTTCGCTGTCCAGGGAGGCAGGCATCTCGAAGCTTCGAGTTGTTGCCGGAGTGGCAGGACGGAGTTGCGGCTCTCCGATCCACTCATCCGTTTCGAGATCGTATTCTTGGAACACAACTTCGTGCTCCGGTTGAGCAGGGACGGGAACTTCGCATTGGATGTTCTTCAGAAAGTGGCAACGCTTGAGGTTGACTCCGGCTCGTTCCATGTCCACAACGAAGCCGCATTGCTCATCACCGTCAATGTATCGGGTTGCGATGTCTTCGTGATCACCTAAGAGGACAACATCCGATCTATCCACATCGGTTGTGATCTTACGAAGATAAGAGAAGAGAGCTTCCTGAGTGAATGCGTTGAAGGAACTATGGGAGGGACGTGGAGCTTGCGCATGGGAGTTCATGGGTTCACCGTTCCGTTTCCGTTGCTCAGAGCTACCCGCTTCGAGCTGCGCTCCTACTGTCAAGTAGGAAACGGAAGGAGCCCGGTTGACTAGGCCGAGCCCCGAATTCGAACGGTGTGAACTCCGATCACAAAATAAATTATATCTGAAACCCGCATCTGGAGCTTGTTTGAGCGTGCTTAGCTGAATGAGAAAACTTTTTCAACAAATGACGCAATTTGGTAAGGTCTAGAAAACCGCCGCCATTTGCGATTTTCCGGCAGGAAATCGAGGGTTGCTGCCCAACTGCTGCCTGCTTTTCTTGGAGTGGAGCGTGCTTCTCCATAGTGCAGCGAGCGATGAGCACCCCTACACAACCCGTGGCTTCCCATGAGACAATCCCTTCCGCGCTGCCAAACCGGAAAGGTATCTCAATGGCAAGAAGGAGAGGCCAGTCTGGTTGGATCGAACTGCGGAAAGATGTCTACTATGCCCGATTCTGGATTGACGTTCCGGGGAGATCCACACGCTCTTGTCCGCGTGTGCGGATCTGTCCGGCCACAGGAACGGGCTCACTCAACGCTTCCGAACGCTCGCGAAGGCTCAAGCAGATCCTTGTGGAGCAGGGAGCAAACTCCGAGGCCACGGCTCGCGCAACCGAAGCCGCAAACCTCGGCATCAGCTTCGAGGAGCAGTCCAAGGCTTGGCTCCAATCTGTGCAGAGTCGCAAGCGGAGCCCGGTTAAACTCCGCACGGCTCAAGCCTGGAAGTCTCACCTCAAATACATCAACGAGAAAATCGGACAGATGCAGCTCACAGACGTGAACAATCGCAGCATGAGAGAGTTCGTGGCACAGATGGCTTCGGAGCTGAAGGACGGAGAGCCGAGGTTCTCCCCGAAGTCCATCGAGAACTATCTCGCGGTGATCAAGTCCGTGGTTGCTTCAGTCCTCAACGACAAAGGGGAGCCTGTGTACGCGGTGAAGTGGAACTCCGAGTACATGGATCTCCCGGTGATCGAGGAGCAGGACACCCCGAGCTTCACGGCCGCTGAGATTGAAGACATAATCTCGAAGGCCGAGCGGCAAGACGGTGTGTTGTACGCTCTGCTCGCTGGATCCGGCCTTCGCATTGGGGAGTGTTGCGCTCTTCGAGTGGAGGACGTGCAAGACTCAGTGCTTCGTGTCCGGCAAAGCGCATGGGAAGGATCACTGAGCAGTCCGAAGACAGCGAACGGGATGCGGGAAGTTGATCTGTGCAGCTCGCTCGCTGAGAGGTTGCGGGAATACCTCGGGGAAAGAAAAACCGGATATTTGTTTCCGTCCGAGCGGGGAACTCCATTGCGGAAGTCCAATCTGTTGCGGAGATCCTTGCACCCGATACTCGTGGAGATGGGCAAGAAGCCTTGCGGGTTCCATGCGTTCCGAAGGTTCCGCGTAGCTCACCTCCGTAAACAACTTGTGCCTGAGATCCTGCTCCGCGTGTGGATCGGGCATTCAACCGAGGGCATCACGGACAAGTACGCTCTCGAAGGCATCAAGCGTGACACGTTGTTCCGCACAATGATGGCTCAGAAGGCCGGACTCGGGTTTGATTTGCGCCCAATTGCGCCCAACCTCATCCCGCCTAAGTGCTTGAATAGATGGTCGGGGAGAGAGGATTTGAACCTCCGACCCCCTGGTCCCGAACCAGGTGCTCTACCAGGCTGAGCCACTCCCCGACGAAATTCGTGAGCATGTGCTATAGAAGATAACAGACGCGCACCGACCTCAGACCTTGTTGAGATTATAACATTCGGTATTCTGCTGCCGGTTAGTAGACAGGCTTCGGTATGTCCGTTTATAACCCGCGACGAATTGAAAACCCACTGCTATCTGCGGAAATGTCGTATAACTGAGGTGATTCAGATCGCTGATCGATCTTACAGTTTCCGCTATCTGCAATAACGCCTTAAGATAAACGTTTTAATAGATGATCGCCTTCACCGCAAATTGTCTGTACACACCGCTCGAGCGGGTGAACCAGCCGCTGCTTCTGGTGGAAGATCACGTGATTGCCGACGTGACTTCGACAGCCTCGCGTGAGATTCCTGCGGGGATTCCGGTGGTGGATTTTGGCGATGCCGTCCTCGCGCCTGGCTTTGTAGATGTCCACATCCATGGCGGCGCGGGACACGACGTTATGTCAGCGGACGCTTCGGGTCTGTCAGCAGTTGAACAGTTGCTTTCCCATCACGGCGTAACCAGCTATTTTCCAACTACAGTTACAGTGCCGCTTGATCAACTCTGCGCGACTCTTGAGCACCTGGCGGATGCGATTGAGAGGGCGTCAATGGACAATGGCTCGCGCCGCCGGCGCGCCCAACCACTCGGTATACATTTGGAAGGTCCTTTTCTAAGTCATGTGCGACGCGGCGCGCATCCGCTGGAGAATCTTCTTCCGCCTACGGTGGAAACATTCAACCGTCTGTGGCAGGCGGCGCGGGGTCACATCCGCATTTTGACAATTGCGCCAGAACTGGATGGAGCGTTGGAGGTCATTGCTGAGGCGGCGCGACGCGGCGTCTGCGTGAGCATAGGTCACTCCAATGCGGATCTGAAATCCGCAATCGCCGGTGTTGCTGCCGGCGCGCGGCACGCCACGCACACATTTAATGCGATGCGGCCGCTTGATCACCGCGAGCCGGGAATCGTCGGCGAAGTGCTCACTGACCCGCAGCTTTCTGCTGACATCGTTGTTGATGGAATCCATCTGGATCCGATGATCGTCCGCTTATTTTTGAAAAGTAAGGGGCCGGATAAATCAGTGCTGATTACCGATGCGATCTCGGCCACCGGCATGCCCGATGGGCATTATCGGTTGGGCACGTTCGAAGTAGAAGTGAAGAATGGACGCTGCCTTGTAGACGGAAAGTTGGCGGGCAGCGTTCTAGCTATGGATCGTGCGGTTCGCAATGTGATGCAGTTTGCGCACTGGGATTTGCAACAGACGCTGCGTCTTGCCACGCTCAATCCGGCGCGAGTAGCCGGTTTGGCGAATCGAGGCAAACTTGCAACCGGAGCCGAAGCGGATTTCATCGTGCTGAGCCCCAGCGGTGAAGTGAGAAAAACTATCATTCACGGCGAGATTTGTGAGCCGTGAGAGGGAACTGAGGAGAGTAGATGGACGACAAGGGTAGATTTCCCCATCACATGCTTAAGGAAATATTCGAGCAGCCACAGGCGCTGCGGGATACCGTCGCCCCCCGCGTTTCGCTTGACGAAGGTGCGGTTCGGCTCGACGATGTGCGCATCACCACGGAGGAGCTTTGCTCTTTGCAACGCATTAATATTGTCGCTTCAGGAACCAGTCGTCATGCTGGTATGGCCGGGCAGTTCATGATTCAGGATCTGGCGAACGTGCCAGTGGACGTGGATTACGCCAGCGAGTTCGAGTATCGCAATCCGTTGATTTGCCGTAACGAACTCACGATTGTGATCACCCAATCCGGCGAAACTGCCGACACAACCGCGGCCCAGCGTGAAGCCAAGCTTAAAGGTTCGCGCACCATTGCCATCTCCAATGTGATGGATTCCACTATCGCGCGTGAAGCTGACGGAGTGCTGTACACGCATGCGGGGCCGGAGATCAGCATCGCTTCTACCAAGGCTTTCACGGCGCAGATGGCTGTATTGTTTTTATTCGCGGTTTATCTCGGAGGGGTGCGGGGCAAGCTTACAAAAGAGCAAGTGCGTCACATCATTCGCGAATTGCTTGAGCTCCCCGCCAAAACCGAAACTGTGCTCGAGTCCGCATCGGAGTTAAAGAATCTGGCCGATCAATATCATCAGGTCGCCGATTTTCTATTTCTCGGACGCGCCGTTCATTATCCGATTGCCATGGACGGCGCACTTAAATTGAAAGAAGTTTCCTACATTCACGCCGAGGGTTATCCGACGGGAGAGACCAAGCACGGCCCCAATGCGCTGATCGATGAGAACCTGCCCGTAGTCATTGTTGCGACGTGTGATCGCAACGACCAGGGGTCAGTTCTGCGTTATGAAAAGAATGTGGCCAATATCAAAGGTTTCAAACAACAGTCGGCGCGCGTGATTGCGATTGCCACCGAAGGCGATGAGCAGATGCGTAAGCTCGCCGATCATATAATTTTTATTCCCCAGACACCGGAACTACTGTCGCCGATTCTCGAGATTATTCCGCTGCAACTCTTCGCCTATTACATGGCCGTAAGAAAAGGCTTGGATGTGGATCGTCCGCGCAATTTGGTAAAGTCGGTGACGTTGGAGTGAGGTTGGCCAGCGCAAGCTTCTACTCGCCTCGCTTGCATCCCATGGCGACGAACGAATCTTCGTCCGGGTCCGGGATAGACGAAGGCGGATCGCTGGCGGGAAATGTGTCAGCCACAGTCTTGTCCATCATTTTGTCTTTCCTCTCGAGCGGATCGCATTCGTCAATCTTACGATCTTCAGGATCTCTTGGCTCCTGAGTTGAATACTTGTACATAAAGTTTCCTCTTTACCTCTTGTGATGCTGCGCACCGTCCCGTGGAAGCAGAATCCTCATGACACCACATTCTTTCTCAATGAGTAAAGGTGACGTTCAGCCCGGTGGTCAAGACAATATCATTCTTCTTCAGCGCCGGTGTGGCCGGAGGCGGATTGGTTACGTAGATATCGCCAAAAGCATTCTGCCATCCCAACCATTTGCTCAGTTTAGTTACGCTGCCGAAGTTAAAGGTCACGCGATACTGGCTGGTATCGCTGAGGTCGGGAAAAAAGTAAAATTTTTGCGTGATCACTGTCGATGCGCCAAGTTTTTGGCTGAGCTCTTCGCCCAGAGTGATGGCAAGAAAATTACGCTGAAGAGTAATGTAACTCTCTCGCGTGTAGGCGGGCCCAAAGAAGAAGTCCAGAGTGGTTCGGTCATTCGCAATGGCGTGGAATCCCAGGCCGCCTCCGAGCACGCTGCGAAGATTGAGTTCCTGCAGCGCGTTGGTTTGGAAGTCAGCGCTCCCAAAACCAAAGAGACGCGACGTCAGATTGTGGGAATATCTGGCTCCGCCCTGAGTCGAGTTTGCGGTCGTGCTCGGGCTCGCCCCAGCGGCGTTGTTCGTCGCGTAGACAGTATTTTCGTAAAGCGCGATTTCATCGGTGTTGGTTTTCCGGTCGCCAGTGAAGGCGATGGCAAGACTTCTGGTATCGCTGTTGCCGCCGGTCAGAGCAAATCCGACGTTGGCTCCGCCGTTCCAGCCCTGGGTTAGTTTTGGATGGAGCGACTTCTCATACGTGGTTTGCTCAGTATCGCTGCGCAAGGCAGTCACGTCGGACTTCACTACCGTTACAGTTCCTGTGGGAGCATTCACCACCATGCTTCCGTCGGCAGTCATGACGGTGCCTGCGACAGTTCTGCCGTTGGCCAGGGTCACGTGCAGCGGCTGCGTAGAATTGATCTCTTGCACCGCCGGCCACTGAATCTCTACGTCGCCGGCGAACTCCGTTTTAATCAGAAGAGTTTTGTCATCTGATTTTGTGATGGCGCCACTGATGCGATCGCCATTCTTGAGCACCACCTGATCCGCGAAGAGGGTGGAGCAGAAGGCTAGCACCGACAAGGCTGCGCCCAGATGCACAGTACGCGCAAAATTTGTTTTCATGGTTTGACTTTCGTTTCTGCGGAAATAACCGGCAAGAGTTAAATTATCCCAGCCGAAATACTACGCCATAGGAAAAATCCTGAGAAGACGGTGTGTTTCAATGTATGAGGATTTGTTAAGAGAAGGGAAGCGAGGCGAAAGGCTAAAGCGTCATCGGGCAATGAGCTTATATCAGATCGCCCTGCCTAACTTTTTGTTTCGGTGCTCTTCACGTCGGTGCTCGCGTTCTTGGGCGGTTCAGAACCACCATCCTTCATACCTTCTTTTAGAGCGCGAATACCTTCTCCGATGCCCTTGCCAAGTTCGGGAAGTTTCTTGGGGCCAAACACCAGCAGGGCAATGAAGAAAATCACCAACAAATGCATGGGTTGAAAGAGACCTTCAAACATAAAAACTCCTTCGCAGAGACAACTACTCTCTTTAACATTATCACGCCAGATTATTCCGTCAACCAGGGCGATTCGGTTTGACGCGCGTCCACGCGAGTTACCTCTACCGCGAGGATGGTCGCGGGACTTCGGATTCCTGCCCATGGAGCGATCTCCAATTGCCGTAGTCTCAGTTTGAAAAGCTGGGAATGCCAATCGTCGCGAAAAAAGACCGGCTTTTCTCGCTAAGTCCTTCATTTCACGCAAACTTGTTTGGCCGACGAACTGCATGGACAGGCTCAGGACCGCATTCGGACATGCACCTCTGTGCCGTCGTAAGCCTGGGGTTGCGCTCCTAGAATGGCGAAGTCCGAGCCTAAGCAGCGGCTTTGAGCCGCATGGAGCCTTACGATGATCGCAACACCAGTCCCCGCCGGAGTAAAGAAACCGGTAACTCCGGCAGTCCTCCCCTCTAATCACGAAATCCAGACCACAGAGCGACCCAAAGCAGCTCCGCCAGCTGCGCCGCAGATCACACCAAAGCAGGCCGGTTACGGCTTGCCTTGTGCCAGTTGCAAGACCTATTACGCGGCCGATCTGAAAGCATGTCCGGTATGCAAAGCTGCGGAGCGGGTTTCGCCAGTCGCGTTGCCGCTGCGTTCCAGCTTGCTGACCAACGAAGTTTGTCCCGACCCCATCGCTCTCGAAGAAGAACGCGAACGTTTTCTGCGCGAGTTCAAAAGCCAGGTGTTTGCCTCTCAAGTGCCCGCGAACGGCGCCGGAAACCTGCGCTGCATCCATGATGAAAACCATCTCAGTGGACCCGAGCCGGCCGCGGTTTGCCAGGGCTGTTACGATCACCTGCAGGAACGCGTGGATGTCCTCGAAGCCGCGCTGCACATGGATTTGAAGGAAGCAGCACAGATTGTCTACGATGCGGTATGGGCCGATCCCACGGATTCCACCAAGACCTATGAAAACGCCGCGCACGCCCTGCTGACTGAATTGCGCAAGCGCTCCGGCGTCGCCCAAGTCTTCGGATTGCTGCAGCCTCTGTCCGACTAATCCCCGTGCTGCGCAGTAGACAAAGCTATCGATTCTGCAGCCGCGAAGCGGCGTAAGAATGCAGCCCACGGCGTAAGCCGTGGGAAAAATGTGAACCGATCAGCCCCAGCGGGGCGAAAGATTACTTCGCACGCATACACCTCAACCCTGCCTCTTCAAAGGTCGCACCCAACTGGGACTCATGTAAGCGGCGCGGCCTTTCACTGATTAGAAAACACGCGCTCAGGAATTCTGCGCCGTATATAATTTATCGGTACTCGGGAGGCCCACGATGAAAAAAGCGTTGTTGGCTTGCACCTTGCTTTCCGCATGGCTGGCGGTACCGTGGGTTTCGGCGGCGAATGAACAGACTCTATACGGATACGTCAGTTGTGCCAAGTGTGAGGATGCCAAGGTCACGAGCGATGCTCATCTCGCTTGCATGCGGCAATGTTCGGCAAAGGGCGGCGAGGGCGGTGAGACTGTGCTGGTCACCGATAACGATCACCAATTAGTTCACCTCGAAAATCCCGAGACGGTCAGCGGCCACTACGCCCACCGCGTAGCTCTTAACGGATACATGAAGGGCAACGTCTTCCACGTGATGAGCGTAAGAACCCTTTAGGGGGAGAGGGTTTGCCGAACGGTCCCCGAATAATTAAGCCCCTGCTAGGGTTCGACGTGCAGCCGCAGGGTTCGGCGGCCCGATCACGGCGAGATCTCGAAGACGGTACCGCCATCGTACGTTCCGCCTTCGATGCTGGTTCCGTATAGGTTTCCTGCTGCGTCGAAAATCAAGAGGGAGTTTGGCTGGGCGGCGTCATTGCCACCCTCAAAGTTGTACAACACCGTCTCCGTCCACTCGCCGTTTGTTCCGCGTGTCAGCTGAAAGACCGTGCCGCAGCCCTCTCCGCAGCTGTCGCCTGTGCCCCCTACTCCGGTTGCACCGAACAGGTTTCCAGAGGCGTCAAAGACGAGACCGCCCGGGCCACTTCCATCGGCACAGCGAGATGCGGAGCAGAAGCTATAGAGCACCTTCTCCGTCCATTTACCGCTTTCGTCAGGTGTGAGCTGAAAAACGGCGCCGCCGCCGTGGGCTCCCCCGTAGACGGTTGCACCGTATAGATTTCCGGCCGCGTCGAGGATCACGCCGGAGGGGTAGTGTGGGTTCTTGCCATTGCTGTCGAAGCTAAGCAGCAGTTTCTCGCCCCACTTGCCGTCCTTGCCTGGCGTTAGCTGAAAAACGGTTCCGCCGTTGTGGGCTCCCCCAGCCAAAGTGGTCCCGTATAAGTTGCCGGCAGAATCAAAGACGAGACTGGCCATGGGTTGGCGCCCGTCCTTCCCGCTGAAACTGTGCAGCACATTCTCAGTCCATTTGCCATCGGCTCCTAGCATCATCTCGAAGACCGTACCGCTCTTGTGGGCGCCACCTGCGGTTGTTGTGCCGTAAAGGTTCCCGGCAGCGTCGAAGATCAGTCCGCCATAGGGCTCGTTCCCGTTTTTGCCGTCGAAGCTGTGCGGCACCGTCTCGCTCCACGCACCATTGGTACCGGAGGAAATCTCGAAAACCTCACCGTCACGATGAACGCCGCCGAGCGCCGTGCCGTACAAGTCGCCTGTCCCGTCGACAGCCAGACCAGCGCTGGGCTGGTACCCGTCTCTGCAGTCGGGCTTTGTGCAGAAGCTGTACAGTACCGTCTCGGCCCACGTGCCGTCCGCGCCGCGCGTCAACTGGAAAACGGTGCCACCTTGGCCGTTGGCGCCACCCTGATAAGTGGTGCCGTAAAGGTTTCCGGCAGGATCGAAAACCAGAGGGTCCCGAGGTTCGACTCCATTGGCGGAGCCGAAGCTGAAGAGCACCATCTCTGCGCCGGCTGCGAAGGCGCTAGGCGCGGTGCTGGTAAATCCGAAGGCCACAGCGAAGGCGGAGAGTAATGAAATTAGCGATAATTTCTTCAGCATAGAGCGTAGGGGCAAAGCCCGCAGCGCGGCTTTGGCGGATATTACACCCAATCTCTGCTACCGGTCCATGCTTTCCAGCGGGAAGGCTTTCTTGTCCGAAAAGGTCTACCAAACAGGCGTTTCCGCGATGCAATTCTCTTCATGTTACCGTTCCAGTTAATATTGACAACCAGGCAAAATCGCCGCAGAATCGATCAGTTTCTGGCCGCCGGTTGCCGCCAGGATTCGGGCTTTTCGGCCTTATTCTTCCCTCGGCAGGTTCGGTTCACGCGCTATTCTTATTAAATCAACTGTGCATCTGACGTTTGCAAACCACGTAATGTATCCAGATCAGGAAAGTGAGATCTAAATCCTGCGGTAAGCTGTCTGTTTCGCAGATTAAACTGAAGCTCAGAGGTTATAAAAACATGCCTTTGTTGGAAACCATGCCGGAAGTAGTAAATCAAAGCAACGAAGACCGGACCAACATTCTCGAAGTTCGGGTTCGCCGAACTACCCTGGCTCAAACCCTGGATGACGCCGAAGCCTGCATCCAGCGCGGCGAGCAGCGCTACGCCGTCTTCATCAACGTTTATAACGTGATTGAATCGCGGCTCGATGCGCATTACCGGCAAACGTTGAATGAAGCCGACTTTCCCATGCCCGACGGCGTGCCGCTGGTCTGGGCCAGCAAGGTATTAGGCCGGCCCGTGGGCAGCCGGGTGTGTGGTCCTGATTTTATGGTGGAGATGAATAAACGCGCGGCGGAGAAAGGCTATACGGTTTTCATCATGTGCGGCGGCGACAAGAAAGCCGAGCGCACTGCTGCCGCTTTCCAGGCGATGCACCCGAATCTGAAGATCGTAGGCGCATGGACTCCGCCGATGGGGCCGATCGAGGGGGAATTGAACGAATATATTCTGGGCGAGATTGCCCGCGTCAAGCCTGACATTCTTTGGGTCGGCTTAGGCGCGCCCTTGCAGGAACGCTGGGTGTGGACAAATCGGCGGCGCATTGCAGCTCGCTTTACCGGGGCGGTGGGCGGGGCCTTCGACTATCACATAGGGATGCGTAAGCGGGCTCCGCGCTGGATGCAGCGCATCGGTTTGGAGTTCTGGTATCGGGTCAGCCAGGATCCGAGTTTGATTTGGAAGAAACGGCACTACGCCGATTTCCATAAGTTCGTGCTACCGGTGCTATGGCAGGCTGTGCGCGAGCGCGTCGGGCGAAAGTCTTCTGCTGCCGCCTAACACCACCCCGGCTCACTTTTAGGCAAACAAAAAACCCCGGCTCGAAAGCCGGGGTTCTTGTTCGTATCAGTTTGCCCTTGTTAGTCGCCTACGCCCGTCAGCTTGATCACCTGTTGTTTACCGAATGCATTGTCATTGATGGTGATGGTTGCATTCCGGGTGCCCTTCTGAGTCGGCGTGAAGTACACGGTGAATGTGCACGTCATCGGATTGGCCGCGTTGCTGGGCGGAATCGTCGTCGGCGTGAGGGGACAGTTGTTGGTTTGGCTGAAGTCGCCCTGGCTGAGGACAATGCTCGCGATCGCGAAGTCGTCCGCCCCCGTATTCTGCAGGGTAACTTCCATCGGCGCGCTCTTGGTTCCCACGGTTACTTTACCGAAATTGAGTCCGGTGTGGTTGAGGTGGGCGACGCCAATCAGCGGGACGCGCCGAATCACATTGTTGCCGGCGTCTGCGATGAGCAGATTTTCGTTGCTGTCCACCGCTAATCCGATGTTGTTAATGTGGGCAGCAGTAGCGGCGATGTTCTCGCCAGTGTATCCGTAGTACCACCATTCGGTGGGGACTCCGGCGACCGTGAGGACGGTTTGTGCTGCCAGGTCCACTCTCTGCACCAGAGCGTCGTTGCCGCCGCCGATAAAGAGGTTGCCGCGCGCATCCACGTAAACTTCGTTGGCAAACCAGCGAGCAGCTTTGGTAGCCAGGAAGCCATCTCCGCCGAAGTTATATCCACCAGTGAAGGCATAGGTGACGATAGTGCCGGGATTGTAGCCTTTGCCCGGAGCTCCGCAGCCACCTTTGACACCTAAAACGCAGCGGATGACGTTGTTGCCCGCGTCAGCGATGAAGAGATTCTCATTGCTGTCAACCGCCACTCCGAACGGCACATCCACTTCGGCCGCAGTAGCCACTCCGCCATCGCCGGAATAGCCTGCTGTGCCGTTACCAGCCACAACATTCATCGAACCGCCACTCAGTTCCCAAACGACCTGGGCCGGTGGGTCCGCGATGAAGATGTTGCCGTTCTTATCTATTGACAGCGCGCTCGGCAGAGTTAAAGCGTTAGTTGCCGAGAGCGACGTAATAGTGCCGGTACTGCCATCCACCTCGCGAATAATACCGTTGTCGGAATCCGCGATGTAGATGTTTCCGTTCGCGTCGACAGCCACGCCAAACGGTGAATGGAGAGTAGCATCCACAGCCGGGCCGTTATCGCCGCTGTATCCAACATTGCCGGTTCCTGCCACCGTCTGAATGTCGCCGGGCTGGACCACAACGCCGGCTACAGTGATCGCGCTGCTTTGCGTGTTGACCACGCGAATGCGGTTGTTCGCCGTATCCGCGATGTAGAAGTTGTTGGAAGCATCCACGGCCACCTGGTAGGGCTCAGCCAAAATGGGAGTCGCAGCCGTAGGCGGATATTCCACTGCGGTCGTTCCGTCGCCGCCGTTGCCGCCCCCCATAAAGGTTGTGATCTTGCCGGACGTTCCTCCGACCACGGTGCGAATTCGCTGATTGCCGGTATCAGAAATGAATACGGTTCCGGCCGCGTCAACGTAAATGCCGTTGGGCGCCGTCATCTCGGCGCTTAAGGGCGCGCCACTATCGCCAGAGAAGCCAGCTTTGCCGGTGCCGGCGAAAGCGTTGATAGTAGTTCCCGTAACCGTACGGATGCGTTGATCACCAGTATCGGCGATGTAGATATTGCCCGCGCCATCCACGGACACTGCCCGCGGGGCGGCTAATTCAGCAGAAGTCGCAGCGCCTGCGTCACCGCAAGCTTCGGTGCCATTGCCGCACCGCACTCCGGTACCTGCGATCGTAGTAATAATTGCCTTGCTGACCTTGCGGATTCTGTGGTCCTGGGTGTCCGCGATGTAGAGGTTCCCAGCTTTGTCCAGAGCCACGCCCATCGGCGTGTTCAAGTATGCGGATTTGGATTTTCCACCGTCGCCGCAGGGATCAGTTGAAGACGCGCAAGCGGTCGTTGGATTGCCGGCGTAATTAACGATAGTGCCAATCGGAATCGTTTTGTTAGTGTTGCAGCCTGTGGCGACTCCGACCACGCATCGGACGCGGTTATCTCCAGTATCTGCGATATAAATATTCCCGGCCTTATCTATGGCGACACCTTGTGGCCCGCTTAGCTTGGCGTCAATGGCGAGGCCGCCATCGCCGCAGGCTGTCTGATAACAAGGTTTGCTGGTTCCGGCTACCGTAGACATGTTCCCGCTGGTGTCAACCTTACGGATCGAATTATTTCCGGCATCTGCAATGTAGACGTTGCCATGGGAATCCACGGCCAGGCCGGAGGGCGACCACAGAGGGGAAGTCGTTGCCTTCTGAGTGATGTGGTGATAAGAAATGTAGCCCACGCCGGCAAAAACAGTTACCGCACCTGAAGTTTTGTTCCATTCATAAACATACTGCGATGGTGGGGCCGCGATGTAAAGGTTTCCGCTCGCATCTTCGGTGACTGCGGTAGGAGCAGGAAGGTCGGCGTTGAGGCTCGAATTGAAGCCTCCTCCTGCGACGGTGTTGATCTTATTTTGAGCGGCGGTTGGCAGGACACAAGCCAACAGAATGGCGACGAAACACAAAAATTGTGGAGTTCGACCTGTGACACGGGCACAGGAAATGCGAAGGCTTGCAGAAAAAGGAAACATCGGTATACGCCTCAATGAGACTCACGTAAGCGGGAGAATATATACGCGAGCCGAGATTGTTCAACACGATAATTGGTCAGGCCGTGTACTGTCAAACCCAGTCTTTCCGAATGAATCACGTACAAGGCCAATCCTGTTGGTTGCGGTAAACGAGACTGACTCCACGTGCTACTTTCGTGGGCAAAGCAAATGCCGTCCGGTTTCTGCTGCACCTGTAACGCCAGAGAGGCTAAGTGCCGCAAGAATTTAACACAGTTTAATGTCAAAGTGCTCAACAACTTACATGGTGCTTCTGAATGATTGTGCGATTTCGACGCATATTCGCGGGACTAATATGCATTCTCTTGCACAGGTCTCGGAAATCCAGAGGAGCGAGCACAACTCTTAGCTTGCGCCCGGGTTTATCCCACCACGGCTTCATCGCTGCGCAGTAAACAAGACCGGGAGCCCGGTTGACGCCACGGCATTCCCGTAGATAGAATCGGCTCGATTCTTAACTCGAGTCCGAAAAAATCAGACAGAGGAGAGTAACTGAAATGAGGAACAAGCTAGTTCGTTTCGCTATGGCTGCACTGGTCGTCCTTACGTTAACCGTTCCACAGCTCATAGCACAGGGTGGGGGAACGCCAATGCCTCAACAAGGCGGCGGGCCGAAGGGTGCGGGTAACGACCATCCTGCAATCGTGAAAGCGATCAACCACCTCGAAGCAACGAAGGAGATTTTGAGACAGCACGCAGCGAACGATTTTGAGGGTCACAAGAATAAAGCGCTTAAAGCCATCGATGAAGCTCTTGAGCAACTGCACATGGCCGACCAGGTGAGAAAGTAGCGCCGCCACGAATTCGCTCCAACAGGTAAAAGGCCGCTCTTCGTGGGAAGAGCGGCCTTTTTGTCGCAAAATTACAAACTTGAAGTTCGAAAACGCCAGCGTTCTTTTATTGAGATGGAATTACTTCAAGTCGGACCCAAAGGCTGCGTGCAGCAAGGACCGGAAATTGAAGCCCGTTCACACTAGCTGTGGTGTATGGCTTCTGCCGTGGCATCACAGGCAGGGCTCGCAGCGTTCTTATGTTTGAGTATCAGGGCAGCAATCCTCGAGACGCTGCGGAAATTCTCGATCTCAAAGTCCTCAATGGTGGTATGGGTTCCGAACTGCTGTTCGATGTGCAAGAGGAGCTCGACAAATCGTTGCGAGTCGAGGATACCGCTCTCGAAAAGGTCGGTATCTTCGGACGTAACTTCCACGTTGAGCTTTTCAGCCAGCAAGCCAGTCAGCTGAGTTTGAATTCGTTGGTAATCAGAATTGTGCATAGTTGCTCACACCCATGGGTCGCTGCGCGGATGCCTCGAGCCGGTCGCCGGGCTTGAGAAGGTCCGCCGCTGCAAAATACTTGTCTGCCAACTTTAGTTTCTTGACGAGGACCCATTGGTCCCCTCCCGCTACCAACGCGCCAGACTCCGAAACCAGGTCAACCGTACCAGGTTCGGCACGCGAAGCCCGTCCAGTGCGGGACGCTTTGATGACATTGATTTCATCGCTACGAAGTTTTGTCCTCGGCTCGCCCCACGGGGATCGGAAGGGGAAATAATCAAAGGCCCGAACGAAATTCACGATGCGTTCGGCCGAGTCTTTCCAGCATACGTCGCCGCCATTCGGGACCTCTTTACCGAAGTATTCTCTACGGCTGAGTTCCTGGGGAATAAGCGGCAACGCGTCGGGGGTAGCAGAAACGGCATCCAGCAACCTGAAAATAAGAGCAACCCCAATTTGTGTGCACCTAAAGCTTAGGGCGAGTGCTGTATCTTCGTCCCCGACAGGAAAATGCTCCTGGTACACGATCGCACCTGTATCGATTCCTGGCTCCATCTTATGAATGGTTACGCCGTGTTCTTTTTCTCCGTGCAGGATGGCCCAGCTTACTGAGTTCAAACCAGCGTAACGGGGAAGCAGCGCTGGGTGCAGGTTGTAAGCTCCGAATCGAGGCGCCGCCAGAACCTTTGGATGAATGATAAAGAGCGAGTGTACGTTGAGAAGAATGTCGACCTGTTCGGAGCGAAGTCTTTCGCCCAGCGCAGGATCTTTCACCATTCGGGCTGGCCAAGTCTTGAAGCCAAGATCACTGGCGACATTCCAGAGGCTAGCGCGACCGTCTTGGGAACTGCGCGGAGGTTCAGTCAGTACCGCGACTACGCGATGACTGCTGCGAGCCAGTTGCTTGAGCACTTGCAACCCAGCCATCTCCTGGGCCGCCAAGACAATGTTCATTACCGTGTCAGCCGGCATAGCAAACCTGCCGGCGATGCTGGCATGCCGAAGCGGATCGTGCTCAACCCGTGTCCCATTTCACTTCCGCCTAGTGAATGCTGCTCACTGCTTCGCCTGCAGGTGAAGCCGAGGCGGGAAGAAGGTCGGAGCAAATCTTCTGTGCCATCTGCTCGCCGGCAAGCTGGTGCCCGAGTTCATTCAGCAGTCCCTGGTGATCGACGCGCTGGCCGTGCAAATAAACTTTGTGTTCCTGAGCGTACTGCTGGAGATACGGAGCCAAAGTGAGCACGGGAATTCCGCGAGCGGTTGCGAATTGCTGCAGCCGGTGATCCGGATAAAACAAATCAGTGGCTCCTGCGCGATTCACAAACGCTTGCCGCACCGCCGGATCGGGATCCACTTGAATGCTGCTCGCCAGTGTTACCAGCAGAAATTTCGCGCCTTTAGCTGTGACCTCATCATGAATCTGCGCGATCAAGTCTTCGGTTACGTGCCAGGCATCCTGCCATGCGGGAGTGTCCGGGGGCCGATAGATGGCCGGCGCCAGGCCCATTCCGGTGGGAGTCAGGCCCTCGGTGTTACCTTGCCGAAGATAGTTCACTCCGGCCGCCACCGCCTGAAGAAGATGGGAATGCTGGATGGACCACGAGGAAAATTGACTTAACAGAAACCGTGTTCGCCCCCCAGACCCATGCGAGAACGAATCATCGAGCACGAGCTTTCCATCCTTTTCGAAAAAATAAGGACGATAGGGATCTTGTTGCAACGCGCGGGAATTCTTGTAAACGTTGTTGCCCGTATCGAAGTTCAGCATCACCAGGTCGGGAGAATATTGCCAGACTTTCTCGCGCAGCCGTAAAAGTTGTTGTGCAGTGGTGAAACTGTTTACGCCAAAATTCATGACCTCCACGGTTTGGCCGCGCAGCGAAGGACACTTTGCCAGTTCGCGTTCCAGGACGGAAGAGTCATCTTTTTCCGCGGGCACTTGCAACGCTTCGGTAAAGGAATCACCCAGAACGGCGACGCGAAATGTATTGGGTGGTTTCTGAAAAGCATGTTCACGATCCCGCAATCCCTGACTGTTGATGTGCACCGGCACATCGTATTCGGAGGTGTGCCACAACCCCTGGGCCCCTGGACGCGGAGCAATACCGGTCTGAGGATCCCAGGTGAAAAATAACTCCTTGCCGCCGTTGGGGTAACCGATGTGAGCCAAACGCAGTCCGACCTCGACCAGCAACAAGGCCAGCACGATCCATCCGAGCCACCCTATGAATCGTCGGAATAGATCCGCCGTCTTAGGTCCGGGGGTAGTCATTTCGCGGCCATCAACTCGATCTTGTACTGCATTGTTCATGCCGAAACCGTTCCTTCTCACTTCGGGGAAAAAACCCAATCATCATGTAATTCGGACTTGGAGGTAGATCTCAGTCGCCAGTACCCGATATGGCGCGAGATTGCGGGACTGCTGGGGCTGCCGCTTGTGGGGGAAGTTCATTGGTTATTTGGTCTGCGAACAGCTCGCGAATCCGGCGACGATCGATCTTGCCATTAGCGTTTTTCGGAAGTTGATCCATCCGCAACCATCGCGAAGGAAGCATGTACGCGGGCAGCAGTCGGTTCAGCTTGCCGCGGACAGTCATAACGGTTACTTCGGGGTTACGAGCCACGTACGCGGAACAAATCAGGGTGCCCTCGAATCCCTCGGTCGTTAGAGCGACGACGGCGCACTCTTGCAATTCATCGAGAGTGTTCATCGCCGTTTCTATCTCGCCGAGTTCGATGCGGTAACCGCGGCTTTTGATTTGAGAATCGCACCGCCCCATGAAATGAACCTGCCCGTCAGCATCGATTCGTGCCAGATCTCCAGTTTTGTAGATTCGGTCTGATCCGTCCGGACCGTAGGGTAAGAACGCCTGAGCCGTCTTCGCTGGATCGCGCCAGTAACCTGGGCTGAGTCCGACGCCTCCTATAAACAGATCACCCACTGCGCCAACTGGAGTAGGCCGGAGCTTTTCATCCAACACCAGCAACTCTTCGCCGTCGCATGCGGCACCGATTGGAATAAGTACCGTGTCATCTGTCGGGCAGCTTGGGATGGTGTAGTAACTGCTCGCAATAGTGGTCTCGGTGGGGCCGTAGAGATTGGTGAATGTAACTGCGGGAAGCCGCTTCATCCAGTATCTCAAAGCGGGCGTGGGAAACACTTCGCCGCACCAAAGCAGCCGCTTGAGAGATGGAAAGTCATTCGGCTTTACCACATCGAACTTCGCCATGAAGTGAAGCACGGAGGGAACCGAGAACCACTGCGTTAACTCCGATAGCCGGATGAACTCTGCGACTTCGTTAGGCATGGGAGGCAAATCCGGAGGTACCAGGTGAAGCTGCGCGCCTGCAGAAAATGCGCCGAACATGTCGAACGTAGCCAGATCGAAATGCAAAGGGGGATGACCTGAGACGCGATCCGTCGAATCCATTCCGAAATAGCGCGTTGCCCACTCCACGAAATGAATCACGTTGGCATGAGTAATGACCACGCCCTTGGGGTCGCCAGTCGAACCTGATGTGTAGAGGACATGGGCGAAATCGTTGGAAGAATTCTCCGAAGAAACGGAGTCGGTAGAGTAACGGTCCAGATCGTCGCTGTTGAAAATAGGAGCAAGGTTTTCGTTAGGCGCGGGTCCCCCATCCATCCAACCCAGGGCCAGTTGCGGAGATTGCTTGCTCGTCTTCAGTTCGCCCACCAGATTGGCGCTTGCGCTGGTCGCCAACAGGCAACGAGGCTGGCTTGATTGCAAAATCTTTTCGATTCTTGCGGCTGGACTGGCGGTGTCAATCGGTACGTGCACGCAATCCGCCTTCAGAATGCCGATAATTGCCACGATGGCAGTTGGAGACTTCGGAATTGCGAAGGCGACGCGATCGCCTCGTTGACAGCCCGCAGCCTTCAATAATCTGGCAAGTTGATTGGTGCGTTGTTCCAATTGAGCGTAGGTAAGCGTCTGATCGCGTAGCACAACGGCGACCGACTCGGGTCTACGCTCCGCCCGCGCCGACACCCAGTCCTGTAAAAGACGAATCACTTGGATACCATTTGCTGTGCGCGGACAAACGCAAGATTGCTGTGCTGAAGATCCTCAGCCGCGACGGGGATATCCAAAATAAAGGTGCGGAACCCCTGACTTATGTATTTGCCTAATTCCGCTGCCACCTCTTCATAACTTCCCACCAGGTAGGGACAGAAAGTGTTGTAATTCTCGAATGGCCAAAGCCAATACGGACTTCCATTTGACTTCGACTCTTCCGCCAGTTGCGACAATTGTTTATGCCACTGCGAATCAGATGTCTTCATGGCCAACTGATGAGTCAATTGGCCCTTCCGGTCTCCAGGAAAGCGCGCGTGAGCCACTTCCCATGCTTCCTCTGCAGTCTTGCGAGCGACGATACCTATGCGTATACCCGAATCGCCGGAGTGCTGTTCATGCTGTGTTTCCTGTTGCGTCGGTTGCGGATACTTCATGGCGATGGCCCCCAGAGCGGAAGCCGCTGCCATCCCCGCTTCCGACGATCCCGACACAATTACTCCGGGGAACAGATTTGCGTCGAGAGACGGGGTCATACGCAACTTGTCTACCGCGTAGAATTCGCCCTGATAGCTGACCGGAGCAGAGCCCCGTAGCAATTCCTGAATGATGGTGGTGTATTCGACCAGCCGCGCGTACCGCTTATCGTGCGGCGTGCAGTCCATCAGCGAAGCCAGGTCGTTCTTGAATCCCCCCGCCAGCATGTTCAGATAAATTCGCCGTTTATAGAGGTGGCCAAACGAAGCGACCATCTTGGCAACTGTGTACGGGTGCATGTAGACCGGCTGAATGGCGACCAGCGGGCAAAGCGCTTTCGTGTTTTCGATGATAAGCTGCGCCACCAGCCAGGGATCGACGAGAGAGTTGTCGGTGTAGATCAGAATACCTTCGCATCCCGCCTGCTCACTCCATTGTGCTATCTCGACAATGTTGCGGACGAATAACTCGCGGTCAACTACTCGCGACTGTGGGGCAGTCGAAAATATCCTGATTCCATCATTCGAACGCTGCATAGACTGTGTCATTTATGTCCCCCCGCGATTGCTAAAGGCTGGCGTCACCATCGAAGCAGCAAGGATCCCAGACCGCGGGATCCTTAAGCCTCTGCGCGAGCTCTTGATCTTTGGCTTTGTAAAAAAAGCGCCACGCACACAACCCACGCTTATGAGGCTTGAGCTGATCTGCGACGCGCTGTTTCTCAGGGGAGAGTCCACTCAATTCCAATACGTGAATATCCTGGCGGCGGCACTGTTCCAGGGCATGAAACAGAATCGGCGCCAGCGGTTCGGATGTTCCATCCAAAGATTGAAAATCGGCCAGTTTCATACGCTTGAGACCGTGGGCCTCATTGTCCTGGCGATACAAAATAGCGTAAGCGGAGATTTCCTCGCCCTTGCTGATCGTCAAGGCCCAAGCCCGATTCTGTCCGAGATCGCTGCCAAAATGCCAATCCAGCAACTGACGTGATCGGGTTGCCAGCAGAGTGTGCGGACGGCTGGCGCGCAATTTCTGCCAAAAATCGTCAAAGCGCTCGTCAAACACATTGCAGTTCACTACCTCGACGCCATTGCGGTGGCCCCGCACGCTTCCCTCGGACAGCGCATGTTTCAGTTGCAATCCTGCCGAAAGCGGATACGACAATGGCTTTGCTAAAGGCAAGCCTTTCCTCGACAGGAAGCTCTCTACAAATCTCTGATTATTCGTGATCCAAAACGCGGTCTGATCGCACTGTCCAACCGGAACTCGCTGCGCCCCGAATATTTTGTGCGGTGCGACCGCCTTCGCGTTGACGCTGGTGTCGATAAACAGATCGACACCTTCCTGTCTGAAAAAGTGGCTTATAAGCGAGAGAGCATAACTGCGATAACGCTCCTCGACTACCAAAGCCCGACTGGTAGCCGCGACTAAAGGACGGCCTTCAAATTCGTAACTGAGAGGAACGTTTCCGACGCAGCCGACGACGCGCTTTTCATCGTTCTCCAGCACCCATCCGATTGGCCAACCGGGATGTTGCTGGCAGACAGGATTGTCGACCCAAAGATGTTCCCAGTCCTCCCGTGTCTTGCAATTTGCCAGATACAACTGTTCCAGTCGGGCGATGCTTTCGTAGTCATCGAACCTGGCAACGCGAACACTGACGCTCAGGCGGGGCGCCGGTTTCCCCACCACAACGGGTCGCAAGCTCTGGGGCTCGTCCGTGATCGTCTCCAGACTTCGTAAGGCCGGCATCGTGTGAGAGTTCCCAAAGTTTTGTGACGAACCAGGCAGCGTTCCCTGCCTTTTGTGAGCCGTGCTCAAACAGTCTCGCAGTACTTCACTTAAAGCGTCGACATGGGCTTCATAAAAGATGGATTGATGGCCGCCGGAAATCTTGTGTACTTCCATTCCGCCAGCGATCAATCCATCCCAGCTGGCAAAGAAATCAAAATATCGGCAAGCCGGCCAATCGGTGGACTGAACAAAAACCGCGTGCGCAGGGTAGGGCTTAGGCCGATAGAAATATGAAGATGGATGCACAATGGAGTCGAGATCAGCTTCCAAATGTCTCTCGCTCACCTTCCAATCTAATTTGTGGTAAATGCGCCATCGCGCCACGCTGAAACGCAACCCGATATTAGCTATACGGCGAGCCGTGTAGCCAGGCAGGTGAAGGAGTTTTACTTCCGTTAACTTGTTTTTGTGGAACCGGAGTTTCTTAGCCAACAACTCCAGTCGCCCTTCCTGCAAAAAATTCTCGTAATAAGCCGGATTCTGACCGTCGACCATGACAAGCATGGCGACTTCTTGTCCCTGCTCTTCAAGAAGTCGGGCCATTTCATAAGCAAGCACTGCATTCACACATAATCCGGCGAGATAGTACGGACCTTCGGGCTGTACCTCGCGCAGGCGCACGACTAGCGCGGCTGCAATGTCCTCAAAACGGTAGGGAACGGGCAGGCGGCAGGCGTCCGCCGTCGGCAAGTGAAGCCCAAGAAAAGGTTGATCGGGCCCCAGGCCGTTTGCCAGTGCGCGGAAAAATGGGCCGCCGCGAACCCAGAACAAAGGAGGCTTGGAACCGTTCGGTTGAATGGGGACGATTGCAGGATGGTACTTCGGCCTAGTCTGGCCTTCGAGCAGTGCCGCCAACTGGCGCACGGTGGGCGCCTGAAAAACATTCGCCAGCGATAATCTTTTTCCCAGCTTCTGTTCAACCCGCAGCAGGAGCTTAGCTAAAAGCAGCGAGTGTCCGCCCAGATCGAAGAAATTATCCGTGACCCCAATCCCGCGTTGGTCGAGAACTGACTCCCAAATCTCCACCAGTTGTTTCTCGAGCGCGCTGTCGGGAACCTCGGACTGAACGCTTACAACCGGCTCCGAAGGCATGGGCAAAGCGTCGCGATCGATCTTGCCATTGGGAGTTAGCGGGAGCGATTCGAGCGCCACGAGAGTTGTCGGGAGCATCGCCTCCGGCAACTTGCTGCGCAGAAAGCGCTGCAGGCCCTCCCGATCAAACCTGGCGACGTCAACTGGAGCCACGTAGGCGGCTAGCTGAGGCGTGGCTGTGTCATTGCGAAGGACAACCGCGGCCTGCCGTACATCTTTGAACTCCGCGATAACAGCCTCGATCTCCTCTAGTTCAATGCGAAATCCACGAATCTTGATCTGATGATCGAGGCGGCCGAGCCATTCGAGATTTCCGTCTGCCAGATAGCGAACCAAATCTCCTGACCGGTACAATCGCGTTCCCGGCTCTGCGCTGAATGGATCGGGAACGAACCTCTGCGATGTCTCCTCGGGGCGATGTAAATAGCCGCGCGCTACTCCCGGACCACCAATGCACAGCTCACCCGGAACACCGGCAGGAAGCGGCTTCAAATGAGAGTCGAGAACGTAGACTCGTGCATTCGGAATCGGTCGCCCGATAGGAATCACCGTACTCGAAACACCAGCTTCGCACTTGTAAACCGTACTCCAGACTGCCGCCTCGGTGGGGCCGTATTCGTTGAACAGCGTTGCTTGCGGAACTAACCGGTGATGGCGCTCCACCAGTTCCGCTGGACAAGACTCCCCAGCTACAATCGCCACTCGTAACGACTCCAACTGTCCCGGCTGTGCCTGGTCCAGCAGCAGGCTGTACAGCGAAGGCACGCATAGCAAGTGAGAAATTCGATGTTGCGCCACCAACTGAGCGAGTCGTGTCAAGTTTGCCTGTAGTGGACCCGGCGTCAGGGTCAGCGTTCCCCCGTTGCACAGCGTTCCGAAAATTCCCACAAGCGAGCTGTCAAACGAGAAGGACGAAAGCAACAGGAACCTGCCGGTCTCAGGCCCGTAATAGAGCGAACGCGCCTGAGTCGAGTGAACGAGATTCCGGTGCGTGATCTGAACGCCTTTGGGTTTGCCCGTTGATCCTGAGGTGTAGATCAAGTACGCGAGGTTGGCGGGCGAGACTCCGCTATCAACGGGATCGCCGTTTTGCTGCTTGAATTGATTCCAGTCGTCCAGGCGAACCACTTTGACGTCGTCTTGCAGTACCCGCGGATGCAGGTCGCCCTGGGTGAGCAACACTCGCAGTTGAGTGTCTTCGAGGATGTACGCCAGCCGATCCGAGGGATAACTTGGGTCCAGCGGCACACACACGCCACCAGCTTGTAAGACCCCGAGAATGCCGACAATCATTTCAAGCGAGGGTTCGAGATAAAGGCCAACCGGCTGGTCCGGAACAACGCCAAGGTTTCGTAGATGCGCGCCCACTTGATTGCTTTTGAAGGCTAGTTCTCGATAGCTCAGCTGGCCGTTTCCATCTATAAGCGCGACCGCGTCGGGCGTGCGCTTGGCCTGATCCGTCACTAACTGGTGGAGACAAAGATCTGTACGAACCTCTGCGGCGGTATCGTTCCACTCGACGCAAATCTGTTGACGTTCACCCGGGGTCAGAATCGGCAACTCCGAAATGCGCTGGTCGGGATTGGCGGCAACGGATTGCAGCAGAGTAGAGAGGTGGCCAGCCATGCGCGAGATGGCGTCGGCTTGGAACAGATCGGTGCTGTATTTGAAACGGCCGACCAGACCGGTGGGGCGGTCGTCGAGTTCAAGACACAAGTCGAACTTGATAAAGCCGGTGTCGACCTCCGATTGAGTAAGCGCCACTGACCAACCGTCCTGGGCTTCCGGAAGCGGGGGTTCCAAAGTCAGAAGCACCTGGAAGAGCGGATTGAAACTCAGGCTGCGGTTGGGATGCAAGGCGTTCACGACATGGGTGAACGGCGCATCGTCGTTAGACAGAACATCAAGAGCTACATTTCGTGTTCGGTGCAATAGTTCACGGAACGTAGGATCACCCGTCAAGTCATTCCGCAGAACCACTGGATTAAGAAAATACCCCAACAACCCTTCGAGCTCAGATCGCTTACGGCCAGAACTGACCGTCCCGATCACCACGTCTTCGAGCGAAGAATAGCGATGCAACAAAGTCGCGAAGCCCGCCAGCAAAGTCATAAAGAGGGTTGCTCCCTCTTGCCGGCCGACAAGTTTCAGTCTGTCTGCGAGCTCTTTGGAAAATGCCACCGGCTGCATGGCGCCGCGAAAATTCTGCACCGCCGGTCGCGGCCTGTCTGATAGCAATTGCAAAACCGGCAGATTGCCTCCCAACTGCTTCCGCCAGTATGCGAGTTGGTTCTGCAAATGCCCGTTGCGCGAAAACCAGTCCCGCTCCCACAGTGCAAAATCGGAGTACTGAATCGGCGGTTCAGCCAACTCCGGTTCTTTGTCGCTGGAAAAAGCTGCATACAGCGCCGATAGTTCGGGCAGCAACACCCGATAGATCGAGTATCCATCGAAAATGATGTGGTGCAGAGTGAGGAACAGGCGGTGTTGGTTTTCGCTGAAGCGGACCAGGAGAGCGCGAAAAAGTGGCCCTTGGGAAAGATCCAAAGGCTGCAATGCGTCCTGGTGAGCGAGTCGCGACGCCTCCACCTCGCGCTGCGATTCTGGCATGGAACTCAGGTCAACCATAGGCAAGCGGACGGGAGTGCTGGGTTGAATGAGTTGAACCGGTTCGCCATCTTCAATCGCGAATGTAGTCCGCCAGGTTTCGTGGCGGCGCACGATTTCCGTAAAAGCTCTCTCCAGCGCGGTCACATCCAATGGTCCACGGCGAGTGATTGTGACCGGCTCGTTGTACAGCGGAATCTCGGAGACGAGTTGCGCATGCAGCCAAATTTGCTGCTGAGCAAAAGACAATGGCGCCTTGTTACCGGCCGTCAGCTTGGGGATGCTCTGCATCCCAGCTAACCGAGTAACTGATAGCGCCGCCGGCTCTTTGATTTGTACAGCGTCTGGCATGTCTGAAAGAAAATGTTTAATTAGTGACGGGGGTGATTAGACCGAAAAAGACAGCGGGAGCGCATTGAGCCCCCGGAGGCCGAGGTTGTTCCTCCACGAGATCGGACCAGGGTGCAATTGCAGATTCTTGAGCCGCCGCAGAATAGTAGCAAAAGCGATTTGCCCCTCCATGCGCGCCAGAGGTGCTCCGAAACAAAAATGCGCTCCGAATCCGAAAGCCACGTGGCGATTGTCGCTGCGATGGATATCCAGGCGGTCAGGATCAGGGAATCGAGCCGGATCGCGGTTGGCTGCGCCCATCACCGCATACACCGCTTGACGCTTGCGGATAAGTTTCCCGCCTAATTCAACATCGTTGTGCGCTAGGCGCGCGGTGTGCTGGCTTGGACTTTCGTAGCGCAACAACTCTTCTACCGCGCTTGTGATCAGAGAAGGATCTTTCCGAAGATCCTCCGCTGCCACGGGGTTGTGCAACAGTGTGAGGATGCCGTTGCCAATGAGATTCATCGTGGTCTCTTGGCCCCCGACCATGGTCACGATAAGGCTGGCCACGACTTCGTCATCGCTAAGCCGGTCCCCGTCAACTTCCGCCGTGAGCAGCGACTGAACCAGACCTTCCCGCGGACGAACCCGCTGTTCGCGGATGGCATCGTGGAAGTAAGTGGTCATTTCCGTGACGGTGTTCAACACCCGCCCTGTCCGGTCTGGGTTGTGCTGAAAATTGCCCAACATTTCGGCAAAATCCGCCGACCACATTTTTAGTTGGCGATGATCGTCGGTCGGAACTCCGAGCAGTTCCGCAGTCACGATCGCGGGAAAGGGCGCGGCAAAATCGGCGATCAATTCCATCTCGCCCCGAGGGATCGCAGCGTCCAGAAGACGATTAGCAATTTCCAGGATGTGAGCCCGCAGAGCCTCGACGCGGGCAGGAGTAAAAGCGCGGGAACACAAACCGCGAAGACGAGTGTGCGCCCCTCCCTCCATGAAGAGCATGAGCTTCACCATGAGTTGGGCAATCGGACCCAGGCTGGTCAAGCCCATATCCGCAAGCTGCTGAGGAGTGGGAGTGCGCAGAGCAGAGAAGTCCAGCAAAACCCGGACCACATCGTCGTAGCGAGTTACCACCCAGGCATGCAGAAACGGATCCCAATGCACCGGATCTTCTGTTCGCAGCCGCTGGTACAAAGGATAGGGATCGGCTAGAACTTCGGGATCGAGCAAGTGGTAAAGGCTCAACGCCCGAGATTTGTCGGAGGTTGATTGCGCGCTGGTTGTGGGAGACATGCGACTCAATCCGCGCTGATGCTTTCCTTGCGGAGCATCTGTTCGATCACGGCGGATAATTCAGCTGGAGTGGGCGAATCGAAAACTGTACGTAACGGAAGCTCGATGCCGAAGAAATCCCGGGTACGCGCGATCAACTGGGTGCCGAGCAGGGAATGTCCGCCCAGGAAGAAGAAATTGTCGTTCACACTGACTCGTTGAATTCCCAGAAGCTCGGACAAAATCGCGACTACGCGTTCTTCAACCGGCGTGCGTGGATCGATATGCAGCTTATCTCCGACCGTATTATCAGGTCCGGGCGCGGGCAAGGCTGCGCGGTCGATTTTCCCGCTGTTGGTCAATGGCAGAGAGGGAATTCGAACGAACGCTGCGGGAACCATGTGATCCGGAAGATTCTGTTTGAGAAAGTCCTGTAACGCACTGTGTGTGAATTCAGCATCTGGAGCGCACACAACATAAGCGACGAGCCGCTTATCGCCGTTGTCGACGCGGGCAACCACAACACTGGCCATGATGCCGGGATGCTGGTGCAACAGGGCAGCAATTTCGCCCGGTTCGATGCGATAGCCGCGGATCTTGATTTGCTCATCCACGCGCCCCACAAAAGCAACATCACCATCGGGTAAATATCGAGCGAGGTCACCAGTTTTATAAAGACGCTCGCCGGGCACTCGACTAAAAGGATTCGAGATAAACTTCTCGGCGTCCAAGTCGGGGCGGTTCAGGTAACCGCGTCCGAGACTGGCACCTCCGATATGCAACTCACCCACCTCGCCCTCTGGAACCGCCTGCATGTGCTCATCCAAAATAAAGACTTGAAGGCTGTCGATTGGGCGTCCGATCGTCGGCGATCCAACAGGTCGCGGGTTTGGAACCACGGTTCCTGACGTTGCTACCACGGTGCACTCGGTCGGGCCGTAATTATTGACGAATGCAAAAGGAAGATCGGCAGGCGGATAGGAATGTAGCGTGTCCCCGCCAGTTAAAAGGATGCGCAGGGCGGTATCCCGTGGCCAGTCAAGTGAGATCAGCGATTCGGCCAGAGGAGTGGAGACGAAGCTGACAGTAATTCGCTCAGTGATAAGCCAGTCATGCAATAGGTCCGGGGAAACTCGAGTCGCCTCATCCGGAAAATGGATGCTGCTTCCGGTGGCCAGGTTAGGCCAAACCTCCCACACCGCGGCATCAAAGGCAATGCTAGCCAACTGGCTGGCACGATCCGCCGGAGAAATCGAAAATGCCCGCGTGTGCCAAGAAATCAGGTTCAGCAGATTTCCATGCGTGATCTGAACACCCTTGGGTCGGCCGGTAGATCCGGAAGTGTAAATTACATACGCCAGATTGTCTTTTGAAATAGCGGTCGCAGGTGCTGTCGCGGGGTAACTCGAAATTCTCGCGGCATAGTCATCGATATCCAGAACCTGCCAGCGGCCTTCGATCATTCGATCAACCTCTCGCCGGGTGATCAGTACCGGAGACGAGGTATCCTCCAGCATGAAGCGCAAGCGATCAGGTGGGTACTCAGGGTCTAACGGGAGGTAAGCTCCGCCTGCTTTCATGATGGCAAGTGCTGCGATCACCATGGCGGGTCCGCGGTCGAGACAGAGTCCGACCACCACTTCCGGTCCCACTCCGAAGGAGACGAGAAGATGGGAAAGTTGATTACTGCGACGTTCGAGGTCGCCGTAAGTCAACGTCTGACCGCCGGAAGCCAGAGCTAGCCCGTTCGGATTAACTCGAGCCTGCGCCGCGACAAGGTCTGTGACTAACAACGAAGTTTCTTTGCGCTGGGCTTCTTGAACCATGTACGACGATTGTCCTCCGCCAGCGGCGGAAAAGGCATCCACACGCGCAGTCTCTGAAAGGCTATTGTGGGGGTCCAACTCGTCCTCCGGAGTAACGTGCTTGTCTGACATTCGAATGTTAAGGCTTGGTCACTCTTTGGTGGGCTACCATCTTTTCGGCGTGATTGTTCCGTAAAACGAATTCTGGCGCGAAACTGGAGTTTGCTTCCTGAGGCTGCGTGCGTAGCCGGAAAAGAGCTCCGTTGGTCACGCTGGTTAGACCACTGCGTGTGATTGAATCAAACACCGACTCCAACTTTCTCCACTCGCCTGGCTCCTCGGTTTCCCAGCTGTGCAGGCACAAATGTGCGATCCCGCCATTCTTTTCCACGTAGTCTAGGCCGTACGAGAAATGCTGCTGCCAATCTGTCGCGCCTTTATGAATAGCGAAGAAGTTCCGTAATCCCTTGAAGTTGCCCTCCAGAAGGGCGTGACGCACATGGATAAACTTACTGTGGCCATGGGCCTGTGTCGTGATGCCCCAAAGAAATGGATCCTCGGGAAAATCACAGAGGTGGTGCAGGCTGGTACGAGCCCCCAGAAAGCCAGCTTTTTTGACCAGTGCAGTTATCCCCGCTCGAAACTTGCCACGGGGATAACAGAAAGCGACTGGGGCTTCTCCGAGAACGTCTTCCAGCCACTTCTTGCCATCCTGAATTTCTCCCCAAGCCTTCTCATCGGGCATGAACAGCAAGGGAGCGTGATGGTAAGTATGGCTCCCGATCTCGAAGCCTTGTGACAATTCGCGGAGTTGAACCGGCGTAATGACGGGGCGCTCGGGGTTTTCTGCAGGAACATAAAAGGTGGCCTGCAATCCGTACTTGCGAAGCAGGTCTGCGACCTTCAGATCCCCGGGGTACCCGTCATCGACACTTATCGTGACGTAGCGGCGCTTCCTTGAATCTCCATTTTCATGGAGCTGCGAAACGGATGTTTGAGTGGCCATTCTCGGTTAACTCATTCTTCGAGATTGCGACCGGCGTCTGCAATGCTCGATGGAATCTTACTCGGGAAACCTCTGGGTGACGGGAGCTGGAACACTAACAGGTTGTCGGTACTGAGATGCGCTGTTGCATCCCAAGGATGCTGAAGTGGAGCCGACTAAATCCTCCGTCTCAGTAGGGATCGCGTCAACGGATTTGAGAGGCATCGGGGTACTCTTGTCTCCCCGGCGTGCCAGAACATCCACGTAAATATCGACCAGTTGGCGCAAATTCGCGGCGGCCGTGTACTTCGCCTCATATTCCCGTCGCGCCCCCTTGCCCAATCCCCGTAGGTGTTCTTCCTTGTCCCAAACCGAAGCCGCAATGCGGGCGAGATCGTCGGCGTTTCCAGGCTGAAAAAAGTGTCCGGTCACGCTCTCTTCAACAATCTCCTGCATAGCGCCGAGGCTGGAAGCGAGCACCGGAACGCCGCAAGCGAATGCCTCAATTATAGTGAGCGGAAGATTTTCGTACAGTTCGCTAGGAAACACTAAAAAACGCGCACCTTTCATTGCCGCTGTGACCTGTTCGCGCGGTTGCTGTCCTAAGAAACTGATGTTCGTGAGGCCCTCAGCCGCAGCCTCGGCGGCGAGTGTGGCACGAGCCGGACCATCGCCAATGACCTTCAAAGGTATAGTTCTGGGCAGTTGCCTCCACGCCTTCACCAGGGTCGGTACACCCTTTTCCTGAGAAACGCGTCCCACGAACAGAGCGTACGATCCATTGTTGGTGCGCAGCCCCGGGTCGGGATTCACGCAGTTGGGTTTTACCGTAATCTTCTCGGCCGGAAGACCTGCGTTTACAAAGCGGCCGCGGGCAAAATCTGTAAGTGCGATGTAGCGGTCCACCATTTGCGCGAAGGTCTTGCGAGCGTGATGGACGCTGAGCATCAGAGCTACAGCTGCGGTTTCTGAACGCGAATCGCGATAACATCCGTGGGCTACGCCCTGCCAGAAACTGCCAGTGACGCAATCTTCACAGGGTTTTCCCGCGCGGAAAAAGTTCGCGCCCGGGCAAAACAATCGGTAATTGTGAAGCGTTTGCACGACTGCAACCTGCCGTTCGCGGCACGCCCAATAGATCGACGGCGAAATCAGAGGAAAAGTATTGTGGATGTGAACAATATCCGGCCGGGCCGCCTCGAGCGTTTTCCCGAAATCATGATAGGAATCTGAGGCCCACACCGTTTTCCCAATCAGCGCAATCTTGCGAACCGTCGAATAGTTTTTGATATCGCGGTTATGCCGCTGGAATTCGAGCACCTCGTGTCCGGCAGATGTCAGCAATCGTCGCTCCTGCTCGAATACGACATCCTCGCCGCCGCGATCTTGATAGGTGTTATGAACCAACAGAATCTTCATTTAGAAATCACCTGGGCTGACACAAAAGCGTATTCATCCCAATCAAGCGCGGGATCCGAACGCAGAAGGATACAAATCTGGCCTGACGGTAGCACTATGCAATGCCACATTCTCCCGTTGCTCTTTCATGCGCCGCCGCAAGAACTCAGCGTATCCCAGCACCGCTAAGAACAGCAGCGGTGGATGCCAGCACAATTCATTGTTGAAAAATGAATGAACCGTGAGCATTCCCATAACGCCGATGCACTCCACCGATAAATCGCGCTCCAATGAACCTGATCTTGTTGCGCTGCTTCCGCGGCATAGATACCACCAGACCCCCGCAACCACCCAGACAAATGCCAGAATCCCCCAAAAACTTGTGCCTACCGCAATTTCGAGCCAGTCGCTGTGCAGGTAGGCGGCGTCAGCGCTGCCCATTCTCGCCAGCACTCCGAATCGGCCTCCGGCGAAAGCGCCCAATCCAGTCAAGGGATGAAAGCTAAGTTGTTCCCAGGCGTACTGCCACCATTCCATCCTACCGGTGAAACCCTGGATGGCTTCGTCACTCTGCCCGCGGCGCAGATAGCTCCAAATGACGGTCCCCATCGGACTCAGCATCAATAGCGGGGTTCCCAGACCCACGAGGGCCACGCCTATCCGTTTGCGCCTAGCGAAAATCAATATCAATGGCACGCCAACCAGGAATCCAGCAATCGCGTTGCGGGTCTGTGCCAGCACCATCGTTGCCATTCCGAAAATGAAGACTGCCCAATACCACGCGCGATCTGTCCCTCTGCGGTCGCGCCACAGAAGACGGCTAATGGCCACAAGGGTCAGGAGCGCGCCCGTAGTTCCGATATTGTTGGCTCCGACCATGGGGTAGAGCGCACGCAGGCGCCCCATATCATCCCACGCGTCAGCGGGCGAAACTACCAGCCCGATCCACGCGATCGACGTTTCCATCGCGTAAATGATCCACGTCCAACTCAGCACCTTGAGCCAGTCTTCCGTGGTTCGCGCCGATTCAAAGATGAGCGCGGCAACCGTCACATCCAGCAGAAACTCCGCTGACTTATAGAACGTCCAGATGGGCACGATGGACCATGTCGTTGATACCAGTGCAACCAGACAGAACACGGCCAGCCTGCCAGGCAATCCGGTGAACAAATACCGTAGTGAGCTTTTTCCCCCTGCGATGCGCCAAGCCAGAATGACCGCGACGATCATTTCCGGTCCCAACCGCAGTACTGCCCATCCGTTCAGAGGTTGCGCCAATGTTTCGTGAACATTGCGCACCTCAAACGTTGCTGCGCTGACAAAGAGTAACAGCCACGACCACTCTCTCCACCCAAAGCTTCGCCGTAAGGAGCGCAGGCCGCTGACGAACTCAGGGACGGCTCGTACGCTCACGGCAAGCAACACGGGAACCGCAAGCACAACTACCACCGCCCCAAGTCCAAAGCGTGCAAATAACGGGTAGCTCAGGAAGCTCAATAGCAATCCCAGAACAGCAAAACACACGATCCCGGCGACCGACCGCAGGGCTGCGGCTCCAGTCGATCCATCATTATTTCTTGAGAGTGTTCTGACCTGGTCCATACGTGATTGCTTGCGTTGAGCCTTGTTTTACGAATTAACCTGCGCGGGCTCGAGAGAAGCCGTGGATAGCTGATATCCAAGCCTCACCAGGCAGCTCCCTGCATATTTCTCGATGACTTCGATCTGAGACGGAGTTAACTTTCCTCGCCAGCCCTGCACCGAACCGCTGCGCACGAACGAGTCTGATGGCAGTTGAGGAGCGGCGCGCTCCTTCTCTTTCATTCGCTTGATGGAATTGTTTGTAAGCGCTCGCTGGACAACTTCCCGGCTGGTCTTCACTCCCAGGAATTCACTAATGCGTTCGAACGACTTTTCTGGATTGCTTCTCAGCTCTTCAAATCGGATCAGCAGAAGATTCGGAGTATCGGCTATGGGAGAATCAAGCCACGAGCTAACGTGGCGCTGCCAGGGCCCAAAGCCATTGACGCGGGCTCTGGCTCCCACGAACCCTTCAACAAACTCGTCGAAATCACCACGAAAGAAACCCATCGCCTTCAGATAGGAGTATTCGGAAAGCACCACGTCGCGGGCATCCCGCACCAAATAAAGGGCGCGCTTGTATTCCTTGCGATATTGCTCATGGCTGCCGAGCAGCCGTCCATCGTTTGGCAGGACAGGAATCCCTCTCTCCAAACGATGGATACCACGCAGGGTTGCGTTTACGTCATCGAATCCGGCTTCGCGCCCAGTGAGAATTTCGTACAAAGTGAACCGCGACCACGTGCTGCCGGACCGCGGATAAGAACCAAAGAATACGTCGGACTCTCGGAGTCCGCGGTGCCGGATCCAGTAGAGCGGTACCCGAAACTTCGTCTTGGATAACAGATAGCGGAACCGCTTGATCTTGTCCGGCTTTTTTTGCGGAGCTTCTCCGCGGTTAGCACCATTATTCTTTGACATTGGCGCCTCGACCTGTTGTGCCGGCTGCAAGTAAGTTTCGGTCATCTAATATTCCTTTTCGAGCAAGTGGTGGTACAGATCTAAGTTTCAATAGTGGCGGCGGGAGCTGGATTGGCTTCCAAAGCACCCGCGGTCTGGCTTGATTTCAGTTTCCGGTAAAGCAAAAAAGAGACCGCTGCAAACGACGCGATGTCGGCGATGTTATTGCCCCAAATGCCGCCAGACAACGCGAAGGCCCAGGTGGCGGGCACTCCGA
>Ga0206990_1022_pt1 | contig 42959 bp, 28 predicted proteins | sample Alteio_BWMinCont_8_FD_153283 | JGI IMG/M metagenome (GOLD analysis project Ga0206990, IMG submission 153283) | Enriched cells from forest soil in Barre Woods Harvard Forest LTER site, Petersham, Massachusetts, United States -... | ecosystem: Environmental > Terrestrial > Soil > Temperate forest >... | reverse complement strand
GAATAGGATAATCTGGGACCTCTGCGAGAAGGTTATAGATACACGTATTCCGTGCGAGGAATATAATCAGTTATCTATAGCCATTATTGAAAATAACGATCGTCGTTCCAGAATAAAAAAAAAAATAAATTTCATTACTCATTCTTCTTTGAAAGAACAAAAATATTTCAAGACGAAGAGAATTGTGCTTGCTGCCCATTTAGGTATAGGAGATATGTTCACGATGACTGGAGCAATAAGATATTATTCAATTTGTTATGATCGAGTAATAATATTTTGTAAAGGATATAACTACTCAACAGTACAAAAGCTCTTTCAAGATGATCCAACTATACAAATTGATATTGTTGGATACAATGAGAGAAAGGATGATACTGACGGATATAAGGAGATGGCCGCACTACTAAATGGCAAATATAATAACTCTGATTATAAAATTGTTAGATGCGGATTTGTGATCCCAGGAAATGATAATTTTGATAAACATGAATTTTACAACCATTTTTACAAAGATATTAATTTAGATCCGAGTATTAGATATAAGTATTTTCATATAACTCGTGATTTAGTTCATGAAAAATATATATTTGATAACACTGTTGGGAAAGTTAAGAAATATATCTTTACTCATGACAAAGGAAATAGTCCATTTGAAGAGTATTTCAAAGACAAAGACATTTGCATATATCATCCAAGTCGAAATTATTATTCGGAAGGACATAAATATTATCATGTTTGGAATGGATATCACGAAAATATTGTTAGTTATGCAACAATTATAGAGAATGCGTCGGAAATATATGTTCTCGATAGTTCTTTTTATTGTCTGTCAACTTATTTGAATCTTAAAGCTACGAAGAGAGTTGTATTGGATCCGAAATGGCATAATATATATAACTATCCACATGAGAATGAACGGAATAAATGGACAATTGTTTAGTATTGTTGGATACTAGCGAGAAATTGATCAATATTATTATGCAGACGATAATTAGTGTTATTTAAGTTAATAATATTATCAAAATATGCATGGGTAAGACCTCCTATAAAAAATTCTAACTTTTTTGAAAATGCTGTGGTGATAACAAAATTACCACCAAATCCAACTCCGATATTAACTTTAGCTTGGTTAATAATTTTAATATCGCGTTGGAATATTTCGGAACTTGGAGTATTTGCAAGTTCTTGTTCTGTCATATCAATCACAATATTATTATTCTTCAGTAGCATAAGTTCATTATAAATAGATTCCATATTATGGACTCTTGTTTCATAATTCGATGACATCACTCTCTCTCCCAAAATAACTATTTTATATTTTGATTTAAAATTAGATAAAAATGCTATGATTTTCGGCTTGTATATACTAGTAAATGTCCAATTATCATAATCAAAACGACATTTTGAATGGAAAATAATATAATCATCACTGAAATTATCAATAGGATCTAAATTAAAATAATGTTGTATCGATCTCAGAGCGTCCTCTTTTATAAAGTAATTATGAAATTCAACAAGATTATGAGATGTATCATTGATGTATGATATATTATGAGTGCCGAATAATCGTTCGATAAACCATCTTATAAATTTCACATATTCTAGCTTATTTTCACGATATGTGGCAATTAAATTTAGATTGAAGATTATCTTGTTTTTTAATTTGAAATGATCATAAATCTGCTTCATAATTATTATATCACCAATGCCTGGTCTTGAATAAACTAATTCATCAGAAGGTATTATATTATTTACAATAGGATTGACAGATTTATTGATATATGATTTTATTTGATCAATGATATGCATTTGTTCATTATCTGTCAGAGAAGGAGATGATGGTAGCATTATGCACTCTCGATTTAACATTATAGATAACTGGCAACTTTCATTATGTGTTTTTATATTTTGAAGATGTTTATGTTTATGAATAGGGTAAAACATCGGTCTTATAACAACACCATGTAAATTCATATGTTTCTCAAGAATTTCATATGATGGATTATGAACTATTCTTAATGCGAAAATCCAATTAGCTCTATCAACTCCTTCATTAACTTTTTGTAATTGTATCTGATCATTTGGAATATTTTGTAACAATAGCTCATAATTCTTAAATATTTTCTTTTTCATGTCTAAGATTATGGAAATATCACATAATTGATCGTATAGAAAAGCTGCCTGGATATTAGTCATACGATAATTATAACCGAATACATCTTCAATATTGTGTTTATTTGTTGCCCCTTGATGACATGTTTTGTTCAAATATTCATAAATATCTTCATCGGAACATATAACTGCTCCTCCAGTTGCGGTAGTTTCATTGTCAAAAAATGAGATTGAAGAACATAATGTAGCACTCGTTCCTGTGTAATAAGTCTCATATCTGCCAAATAGCCCTTCACAATTATCTTCTATAAATATTATATCGGGTCTCATAAGTTTTAGTTTGGGGACATTTATGATATTACCAATATTATGAACAATAAATACGGCCGATTTAGTATCCAGTGACATTATATAATCTTTTTCGGTAGATATATTCCACGTTTCGGGATCAATTTTCATAACTTCTAATTGTTTTTCGTCATACTCCATCAAAGCACTGTTCCATACAGCAACGTAGACGTTGTTTGGCACATAAATTTTATTAATATTTGGATATTTATATTTTAGTGTTATGAATAAACAATGCGTTGCGGTTGTTCCATTATTAGTTAATATGACATATTTAGCATCCAATACTTTTTTTAGCTTTTCCGTTGCCAAACCAATATATTTTCCATGGTAGCCAATCCAACCTGAATTTATGGCATCAAAAGCACTCGTTTTATATTTAGATAAATATGGTTCATATATTTGTATGGGAGCAGTTGTTTCTTTCACTAAACTATTAGCTTTGAAGAATGACCAAGCTTTAATAGAAATTTTTGGCACTATAGATGATCCATTACCAATAAAAACGCCATTATATATAGTTACATTCCCACATAATGCACAATTTGGTGCGATGTGACAAAAATTATCTATTCGATTATGGTGATCAATACTTGAATTCGTATTTATGATATTATGATTACCAATTTTTGTCCCCGCCTGGATGACAACTCCTTCACAAATAACATTACCGTTCCCAATAATAATATTAGTTGAAATTTGCGCTTTCGAATGTATTGCGTTGATAAAAGTCAAATTAGTATATTTTTCAGCGATTTCTTTGCGTATTTTGTTATCTCTTATACCAATAATAAATTCATCAGTCGATTTATTTTTTATTAGTAAATCATCTAGTCCACCACAATAATTATCCTGCAATAAATCATTCAATCTCTTGGTGGGGTCTACTTCATTAATTCTATACGGATAACTTGCAAATTTTATTTGTTCAATTGGATAAATTGTTGCAAGTATTGAATAAATTACTTCAGCGTAGGAACTTATACCAATTATATATTTCATATTATAACGTATAGCAAGAAATGAATAAATTATTTTAAACGAAAGTCTTTGATATATTTATGGAATAATTTGTATTGTACATATATACATATAAATGAGTTTGTCACCTGTCTCAGTGGGCGAGAGTCTTGATAAATTAACTGTGTTGGAATTAATGTACAAATCTGTTGGTTCCGATGAGAAAAAAATAGAAATCGAGAAAGAAATTGACGAGATGAGTTCATCTTTAGCTAAATATAAATCACAGGTTATATTCTATTACGGACAATTATATAAAACCAATAAAATAATATGGGATCTTTGTGAGAAGGTTATGGATGCACGTATTCCGTGCCAAGAATATAATCAGTTTTCTGTGGCCATAAGTGAAAATAACGATCATCGTTCCAGAATTAAAAAAAAAATAAATTTTATTACTGATTCTTCTTTGAAAGAACAAAAATATTTTGGGATGAAAAAAATTGTGCTGGGACCCCATTTAGGTTTAGGGGATATGTTTATGATGATAGGAGCAATAAGATATTATTCAATTAGTTATGATCGGGTAATAACTTTTTGTACGGGAGATAACTATTGGACAGTACAAAAGATTTTTCAGGACGATCCAACAATTCAAATTGATATTGCCGGATACGATGAGATGGCCACTCTGCTAAATGGGAAATATAATAACTATGATTATAAAGTTGTTAGATGCGGATATGTGATCGCTGGGAATAATAATTTCGATACGCATGAATTTTACACAAATTTTTATCTTGATATTAATTTAGATCCGAGTATTAGATATAATTATTTTCATATAACTCGTGATCTAGTTCATGAAAAATATATATTTGATAATACTGTTGGGAAAATTGATAAATATATCTTTACTCACGACAAAGGAAATAATCCATTTGAAGAGTATTTCAAAGACAAAGAAGACATCTGCATATATCATCCAAATCGAAATTATTATTCGGAAGGGCATAAATATTATCACGTTTGGAATGGATATCATAATAATATTGTTAGTTATGGAACAATTATTGAGAATGCATCAGAAATATATGTTGTAGATAGTTCTTTTTGGTGTTTCATAAATTTTTTGAATCTCAAAGCCACTAAGAGAGTTATATTGGATCCGAAATGGTATAATATACATAACTATCCACATAAGAGTGAACGGAATAAATGGACATTTGTTTAATGTAAGCTGAGAATCTATATATCGTATAAATTGTTGCCAATATTATAAAAAATAATTTGTATTGGACAATCATATATATATACAAATGAATTCGTCTCCAATTTCTGTCGGCGATGGTCTTGATAAATTAACTATTTTAGAACTAAAGTGCGAATCTGTTGATTCCGAGGAAAAGAAAATCGAAATCAGGAAAGAAATAAATCAGATCAGTTTAAATTTAGTTGAATATCAATCACGGGTCAAATTCTATTATGAACAGTTATATAAAACGAATAAAATTATTTGGGACTTATGCGAGAAGGTTCATGGTACGCGCATTCCCTACAAGGAATATAATCAGTTATCCGTGGCTATAATCGAAAATAACGATCGTCGTTTTAGAATTAAAAATAAAATAAATTATGTTACTGATTCTTCTTTGAATGAACAAAAAAATTTCAAGATGAAAAAAATTGTGGTTGCTGCGCATTGGGGCCTCGGGGATATGTTTATGATGGTGGGGGCAATAAGATATTATTCAATTAGTTATGATCAGGTAATAACATTTTGTACGCAACATAACTATTCGACAGTACAAAAAATCTTTGAAGATGATCCAACAATTAAGATTGATATTGGCGATTTCCATGAAGTAAATGCACTACTAGATGGGAAATATAATAATTCTGATTTTAAAGTGGTTAGATGCGGATACTATATCCCCTGGAATAATTTGGGTAACGAATTTTACAATCATTTTTATCAAGATATTAATTTAGATCCGAGTATTAGATTTAAGTATTTTCATATAAGTCGTGATCTAGTTTGTGAAAAAAATATATTTGATAATACAGTTGGGAAAGTTGGTAAATATATCTTTACTCATGACAAAGGAGATAGTCCATTTGGAGAGTATTTTAAAGATAAAGAAGACATGTGCGTGTATCATCCAAATCGAAACTTTTATCCAGAAGGGCATAAATATCATCACGTTTGGGATGGATATCATGAAAATATTGTTAGTTATGGAACAATTATAGAGAATGCATCAGAAATATATGTCGTGGATAGTTCTTTTTGGTGTTTTATAAATTTTTTGAATATTAAAGCCACTAAGAGAGTTATAGTGGAACCCAAATGGTATAATATAAGAAATTTTCCGGATGAGAATGAACGGAATAAATGGACATTCGTTTAAATAATTAATTATTAATGTTATATGTATATATATAAATGTCTCAGTGCTTTTATGATACTGAACGGATACCAAAAAACCAAATTGGACACGGGAATGGTTATTGTTATTATTATAATTTCCCATCTTTTGGTCTTATGAGCGACACTACCGAAAATCATTACTATTCAAAATTAAGCGTATATGAAAATGGTATAGAGTTGAAACAACCACATAGTATCCATGAAGATATTAGGAATAAAGGATTGGGAAGATTTAGCCATTGGAGTCTGCATATATTTTTTTCTGCGACTGATAACTCGGATCCGCGATATAATGATAAGATATATACGTTTAGGATTAAAAATGTTGGCAACCAAATAATTCATAATATAAAGGATTATAATCCATCATCATTTTTGAACGATCTGGGGAAAAAGTATGGGACAGAAAAAGTTGATCTTGGGTATTGTGTTTTTTATGATGCATTATTGGATCATATTAGATCTAAGGCACAAAAAATTTTAGAAATAGGTGTATTTATGGGGGCAAGTATTTTAATGTGGAAAGATTATTTCGATAATGCAGTTATTTATGGGCTCGATCATTTTGAGCGGCAGGAAGGAATTGGAGACGATACCAATAATTCACTAAATTTTTTTGAAATATTAAGAAATAAACCAGATCCAAGAATCTCTCTTCATAGAGTTAATCAATCAAAGGCAGAAGAGTTAGAGGAATTTTTGAATAAAAATATTAAGGGAACATTTGATGTTATTATAGATGATGGATCACATTTGATGAAAGATCAGCAACTAACACTTGCCCATCTATTTCCTTTGATTCGACCGGGTGGTTATTATATAATAGAAGACTTATTTTCTTCAAAATGTACAGAGTATGATGTTTTGCCAGATGGATCAAATTCAACCCTTCTATTAATCACGACGTATCTGAAAACATTAAAATGGGAATCTGTATACATGAACGAATCGCAGAAGACTTTTTTATCTGAGTTCGTTGATAGTTGCCAATTGGTGAAGTCGAGTAGGCATGGAATAACATGTATTATTAGACGAAAAATAAACATTGAATCGGCGATTATGTCATCCAGACACATACAAAAAGATAAAATAATAGTAATAAATTTCGCCACAGATAAAAATACAGATGTAACAAGCTCTGTAAATTTTAATGATGCACAATTACAACAAACGAAATGGATAAAGGAATGGGGTATAAATGATGTTATTTGTTATTCTATTAATGATTTGGATAATAAATTTTTAGATGGCAACTATCAAATTTTTAAATATTCTAAAGGAGTGGGATATTATCTTTGGAAACCATATTTTATTTTGGCGACATTACTTGCGACTGATGCTCAATATATAGTTTATTGTGATTGCTCCGTTAAATTGAAGCATTCATTAGAATATCTTTTGGAGCGTGTTAGAAATTCATCTAAGAATATATTTGGATATAAAACAGGATTGATACAGAAGGAATGGACTAAACGTGATGCTTTTATATTAATGGATTGCGATGATATCAATTTTGCAGAAACTGAAATGGTTGCTACTAGTGCTATCATTTTTAGAAATAATATACAGAGTATTGAATTTTTAAAAAAATGGCTTTATTATTGTTCAGAAGAACGAATTATTACAGATATTCCAAATGTTTTGGGTAAAACAAATTATCCAGGCTTTCAGGAAAACCGGCATGATCAATCAATCTTTAGTTTATTGTGTAAAAAAAATGAACAATGCGTTGATTTATTATCGTTTGATCAAATTGAATGATTTTTTATATGTTATAATATTAAATGAAATATCTTTTAATTTTATGTGCTTCGGGTTTAGGAAATTTATTACTTCCATTTATTTCAGGGCTGCTAATAGCAAAAGAAACGAATAGGAAATTCATAATATATAATCCATTCCGAGCAGATGGCAATATCTCTTTGGGGAAATTAATTATTCTGGATGATCCAATGATATCTATAATTTGTAATGAGAATGATTTGAAGAAAGAACTACAGATAGAAACTATTCGGTATTATAGGCCCACATCTTATCCGAGATGGTTTCTTGAAATAAATGAAAATTTTGCAAATGATTTGGATCGTATACTTAATCCAACGAATGTAGATGTGGTAGAGAATTATGATTTAATTCCGGGTGATTCTAGTGAATGTATTGTTGCTTGTACAAGTGGAAATTGGATTAGTAACGATTTGAATAATTATACATTTGGGGGACCATTAATATATAATATTGCTAAGGGTGTAAATAAATATAAGATTAAAGGTAAATTTAAGGAATTACAAGTAAATGTTGACGTTCAAAAAAAAGTAAATGATTATATTGTTATGAATAATATTGATCATAATACATTTGGGATTCATTTTAGATTAACTGATGTTAAGAATCAACAGCAGTTTTTTTATGATGTTATTCGGATAAAACAAACTGTGGCTACAATACTTATGCTAAATAACATTGCTCAGTTTTTTATATGTTCAGATGAATCTCAGATTGAGAAGGATTTTATCGATCAATTTGGGAGTGATAGGATAAGATCTTATACAAAAAAACATTATTCTCAATTGTTGAATGGGAATATTGTTAGAAATGAAAACGTTATGTTAGAAGGATTTATTGATCTATTAATATTGTCATCTACAACAATGATTCCGGAATTATCTAATTTGCCATTGTCTGGTAGTACTTATAATTCGATGGCGAAGGCTTTAACTAATGATGTGAAATATCTTACGGGACCAATGAAATCTTTTTCTGTGTTGACTACGCCTGATATATGTCATGCGGGTGGTTATAGTTATGCGATAGAGCTGAAAGAATATCAAGGCATATCAGATTCGACTGAAAATCCGAATAAATCCGAATTGATACTTTATGAAGATGAAATACCGCTGAAGGAATGTCATTCATTGCATGAATATATACGTAATATTGGGGAAGGTCGCTACAGTCATTGGGATAAACATATTTATTTCTCAACAAGCGATAATAGTGATCCCACGACTAACGGAAAAATTTATAAAGCCGTTATATATAATTAAATCAAATTATTTGTGAACGATGTATGCATCACTATTTGTGTCAAATTTACCGAACTTACTTGTTAATGGATATCCGCACATAATGTGGGTTGAGCGATCATATAACATTGTCATATAGATAACAAAATTGAGAACCATCATATTGTTATTTTGATCATTGTTAATTAGATAGAAGATTGATATCATATTTTTTAATAAAAATGAAATGATTTTATGATCACCGCCGATGACACCGGCATTATGGCATGGGCCGGCTAAGAATGATGGTTTTATGTCGTTAATATTTTGGTAGAATCGTGATAGTTGAGAGAATAGTGAATCAGTTTTGATTTGACACCACCCGCTGTCTATCAATGTAGTTACTAAATCGCTTCCAACATATAATTTATCAAGAGAATTAATTAGTGGGCCGGGATTTTTTTTTATTGTTACATCACAAATGTCTGTCATGAATATTTTCTTATAGGGGTTCTTCAATAGGTACATGTAATAGATAATAAAGCGCTCATCGTTTAAGGAATAATCGCCATAAACACATTTTTTAAATATAATTTTTTTGGTTTGATATTTTTCTATAAATTCTGGGGATAAATCATCATAAAATATAATCCCGTGAAGGTTGAGCTGTTTCATAGAAAGATACCAGGGACTAATATAATTAAAGTCATCCCTGTTTTGTTTAACGTTTTTATGTGTGTCGATTTTTTTGGAGAAATAACTAGTTAATATCACCATACTATGATTCAAATAATAATCATCTGTTAGGTCCGGAATTTGTCTGTATCCGAAGCCGTTATCTTGGTCAGAAAAATATGATTCATTGTTGGAATATAGTTTTTTGAATTGCATGTAATTATTTATTGGCGTTAAATATTTACCATTATTGGTGATGGTGTGCGTTATTTTTATATGATATGTTTTTCCGTTTATCAGTGGATTCGTTTTATCGGAAGAGGAAAAATACAATTGACCTTTCCAATGGCTGTAACGGCCGGCTCCAGCATCGCGGATTGTTTTGTGGAGCGTATGAGATTGCGTTAGTTCTATATCATTTTCGAATAACTTCAATGTCGATCGTTGTCGAAATTCGCTATTATCGCTTAAATGTTCATATTGTGGAATATTAACGACATAACAATATCCTTCTTCATGGTAAGCTTGATCTTTATTAATATCAGCATATGTTTCTATATTTTTTTTAACTTGCTTTAAATTCTTCGCTGCTGAAAAGCCAATTTTTTTGCCCACTTCAAAAGGATAGTAAGTCATTTTTAAATAAACATGTAATGGCGCTTTATAAAGTACGTTTTTAAGTTCGGGCTTTAACCAAAAAAATTCCTGAACTAATTGTTTGTCTAGGAATGGATAACGTCCCTCAATACCATGTGATCCTGCTACATGTTCTTCCTTCCCAATATAAGATGACATAGTCCCGTTGTAAAAGCTATACCAATCTGGAATTATATCTGAAAGATAATTAGGAAATAATCCACCAAAGCAGCTATGATCAAAGAATTTTTTCCCATTAAAACCATAATCGCTATAAATTTCATCAGCACCCTGCCCAGAAAGAAATATTCGAATCCCTTTTGTTCGTGCTCTCGAACATATGTATGATAATCCCGTTGCGGCTTGATCATCAGTCATTTTCATATTTGATTCATCAGAAGGAGTTTTTTTATAAATGAATTCCTCACAGTTTTTTTGCAGTAAATTTTTCTCCAAATCAAATTGATCTTGAGTCATTTCTATAATTTCTGCCGGAACATGATTTTTGTTATTAATTTTCAATCGTTGTTCAATGATATCAATAGTTTCATCGGCTAAAATAGTGTAGGTGGTATAGGGGATTTTTTGTTTGTTAAGAGATGCCGCAATACAACCGCTATCGTATCCACTGCTCAGACAAATAAAAAGGGGATAAATCATATTGAACGCCCTCTTTTTGATTGATTTATCGAACGCAATTACCCAATCATTAAAATGATCCTTATATTGAGTCAAGTCAAAGTCATAGACTGATTTTGTTTCCATCAATTCGTGGTCGCTGAGATTAAATATATAAGTCGTGTTGGCAGGTATCTTTATCCTTTTAATGTAATCGAGGCGAGCTAGCGCGCTTTCATAGCTTGCGATACATATCTTGCCATTTTGTATTGAATACCAAATTGGTTTCGTCGCGAAAACATCCGAAGTTGCAATAATGATTCTCTTCTTAAAGTCAAATAACACTATAGCAAATTCACCATCCAAATGTTTAATAAAGTTTGTCCCATATTTTTTATAAAGGTCTAACAGACACAAACCATCCGATTTATAATCACCAAAACTTTTATAATTGTAAATTTCCCCATTGTAAAGGCAAACTACTTCGTCATCAACAAATGGCTGTAAGGTTACTTCCCCCGTTATATGTAACAAATTATGGACAAAATTATATCCATTTAAAAGGAATTTATTTGTTTGATCAGGACCCCTGAACTTTAAGAAATAGTTGATATATATTAGATTAATTATATCTGAATTCGTAACTAAAAAGCTGCACATAATATATATGGTCAATATTATTTTAAATTTCGACCTGCTTCAAATCCGCGTTTAATTCCATCTTCATATGGATATGAATGAGACTTCAAATAATAATCTAATGGTGCCTTATAATAACTATTTTTTAATTCTGGGGTTAACCATAAAAATTCTTGGACTAATTTTTTGTCTAAGTATGGGTAGCGTCCTTCTATACCTTGAGAACCAGATACATGTTCCTCCTTAGCCATATAGCATTTCATGCTGCCATCATAAAAATTTTTCCAATGGTTGATATTTTTAGATGGGAATATGTCAGATAAATTATCTGGATACTTTCCTCCAAAACAGCTGTTTACTACAAATTTATGCCCCTGAAAACCATAATCACAATAAATCTCATCGGCGCCATGCCCAGATAGAAATATCCTTATATTTTTCTTTTTTGCCAATGAACATATATAGAACAATCCTGTCGCGGCTTGATCATCAGTCATTTGTATCGGAAAATTTCCATTATATGCACCAATATATGTAAACTCTTCGCAATTTTCTTTTAATAATTTTTGATTCGCGATGAATTGAGTTTGAGTCATATCTAAAACATTAAAGTCTACCTTATTCAATTTAATACGCTGTTCAACGATTGAGCGATTTTCAGTCGCGAGAATTGTATATGTATTATAGGGGATCTTTTGTTTGTTTAGAGAAGCAGCGATGCAGCCACTATCATAACCGCTGCTTAGACATAGGAAAATTGGATATTTCATATTCATCGCTCTTTTTTTTATCGCTTCATCAAAAGCTGTAACCCAATCGTTAAAATTGTCTTTGTGCTGAATTAAATCAAAGTCGTAAACGGTTTTTGTTTCAATGAGAGTTAAGTTTGATATATTTAAAATATAAGTAGTGTTGGCCGGAATTTTTACGTTCTGATGATATCCTAGTCTTATCAATCCGCTTTCGTAACTACTGATAGCTATCTTGTCATTATTAATACTATACCAGATTGGTTTCGTCGCGAAAACATCTGAGCTCATTATAATTTGGTTTCTGGGGAAGTCAAATAGGACTATTGCGAACTCACCATCCAATTGTTTTATGAAGTCAGTTCCAAATTTTTTATAAAGATCAATCAAACATAACCCGTCAGATTTATAGTCTCCGAAGTCTTTATAGTTGTAAATTTCTCCATTATATAGGCATATGATATGTAGGGTTTCATCAGCGAATGGTTGAAGTGTTGGTTCACCGGTTATTTGTAATAGGTTGTGAACAAAATGAAATCCTTCGTAAGTGAGCTGATTTGTATTATCTGGACCTCTGAATTTTAAAAAAAACATAACATGCAACAAATTTATAATATCAGAATTGGTAACTAAAAAACTGCACATAATAATATACAACGCATATATTATTATTAGGGTCTAAACTCAAGTTCATTGGATCAGATAGGAATATTTTTTATCATTGTGAACTGGACTACTGTTATCTGAGGATGAGAAATACAAATGATTTTTCCAATGACTATATCTACCCATGCCGCTGGATCTAATATCATTATGGATTGCATGTGATGACTTCATTTCTATACCATTTTCATATAATTTTAAATTTGACGTTGTGGGATTCGCTTCATTATCGGCGAGATAGCTATGTTCGGGAATATATAGCATATAACTATTCCCTGTTTCATTCCAAATTTCTGTTTTCTGTATACATGTCATGGCTGAATTGTTCAGTTTATCATATTTAGACCAATAATTTTTATAGTATCCGTTTGGCAACCAGGGTTTCTGAAGACCAGACCAATGTAGAATTTTCGCTTTATGGAAATCCTCATTCTTTTCTAAATCTGATATACAACCAAGATTAATATAATTCCAGCATCCCGGCAATTCATAATATTTATCATTAAATATAATATTTAAAATCGGTTGCGTTCCTAAGTTGAACAACGGGTCTTTAGAATTTTTGTGAATTAGCATGATTTTTTGAACTTGTAAGAGAATATTTTGTTTAGTCCATTCTTTTAAATTAGTAAGATATACGCCTGCATTAAATGTTTTATGATTAAGCTTCAGATCCGGAAAAAATTCTAAGACTTGGTTATAAAATCCGAGTTGATAAAATGTCATAAATGGCACTGCTGCAAACATATGTTTGTCCAATAAAATGGAATCGTGGAGTTCTATTATATCTCCTTGAACAATTACATCTGTGTCTAAATAAATAACCTTTTCCAAATGTGGGTACAATTCGCCGAGATAGAATCTTGAAAAATTCATTATATTCGAAATATAATTGACGAAAAAAGTATTATGGTGTTTTATGCATATGTTCTCCTCGAGAAATTTATTAGGTGGAAACTCTTTTATTTCTATGTTAAATTTATATTGATTGAATAGATTATGAAATTGCCGGCTGAATAAATCTAATTCTTTATCATTAACGGTAATATGAAAATGAATCCGTTCGGGGTGGTTTGTATTAACAATAATTGATTCAATAACTGCAAAGACGCCAATAAATTCATTATGATCACTGCAAATTAATATATGAACGGGATTCATTGTATATATTATTTAGGAGAATAAAAATATATAAATATTGCCGCGTATAGTTTTAAAAATTGCTTTCTTCGATGCTATAAAAATATTTTTTATCATTATGAAGGGGACTACTATTATTGGATGAGGAAAAATACAAATGATTTTTCCAATGACTATATTTCCCTGCGCCGAGGGATCTGATAGCATTATGGATCGTGTGTGATTGTTTCATCTCTATATCATTTTCATAGAATTTTAAAGCTGACGTTGTTGGATTCGTTTCGTTGTCAGCCAAATGACTATATTGTGGAATATATAACATATAACTATAGTCATTCTCATGCCAAATTTCACTCTTCTGTATCTCTACCTTAATCGTCTTAATATACATTTTAGTTCGATCATATTTATACCAGCGATTTTTATATAATCCATTTGGCAGCCATGGCTTTCCTTCGCCACACCAATGTAAGATTTTTGCATTATGAAAATCTTCTTTTAAATCTAAATTAGGTGAATAACCGAGAGTAGGATAATTCCAATGTCCTGGTAATTGATAAAATTTTTCGTTAAATATAATATTTAAAATTGGTTGCGTTCCTAAGCTGAAGAAAGGTTCTTTAGAATTTTTATGGCATAGCATGATTTTTTGAACTTGGGAAAGAATATTTTGTTTGTTCCATTCTTTTAAATTAGTAAGATACACCCCTGCGTTAAATGTCCGATTTTCAAGATTTATATCAGGGAAAAATTCCATTACATTGTTAGTAAATCCTAAATTATAAAATGTATCCTGCGGGACTGCTGCAAATATATGTTGATCGAATAAAGTGCTATCATATAATTCTATTATATCTGCTTGAACAATAACATCGGTATCTAAGTAGAGAATTTTTTCTAAGCATGGATATAATTCACCAAGATAGAATCTTGAAAAATTCATTATGTTGGAAAAATATTTAATGCTGGTAGTATCACGATGTTTGATGCATATATTTTCATCAAGGAACTTATTGGTTGGGAATTCTTTCATTTCTATTTCAAATTGATATCTGCGAAATAGTTTATGAAATTCTGTGTTGAATAAATCTAGTTCATTGTGGTTAACAGTAATATGGAAGAAAATTCGCTCTGGTTGTTTGGTATTAACGATAATTGATTCAATCACTGCGAATACGCCAATGAATTGATTTTTATCGCTACAAATCATAATATGAACATAGTTATTGGTGTTCATTGTATTAGTTATATATAGTGTGAGAGAATATAAAAATATATAATATGTCACGCATTTATAAAATATTGTGTTGATATAGATTATATGAAAATTGGAATTATTGGCAATGGATTTGTGGGGAAGGCATCTAGGGTTTTGGAGAATTCTTTAGTTGATGTTATTGTATACGATATCGATCCGAAGTTATGTGTGCCTGGGGGAATTACGTTGGGTGATATGATAGAGTGTGACTTAATATTTATTTCTGTTCCGACACCGATGAATTTTGATGGTTCAGTTCATAGTGATATTGTTGGTTCGGTGATTCGCGATATAAAAAAGTGTGCTGGTGATAGAAATTCATTTGAGATTGTGGTTAGGTCTACCGTGGCACCAGGAACATGTGCGTCGTATGATGTTTATTTTATGCCGGAGTTCTTGACGGAGAAGAATTATTTAGATGATTTTATTAATAATAAGTTGTGGATATTCGGGCTTAGAGGGGATGTGGATAGTGATTTGAAGTTTAAAAAAAAGATAGAATTGTTGGTTAATAGTGCATATTATGAGGGGAAAATAAAGTATAATGATATCGAATGGATGACAAATACAGAGGCAGAAATGGTGAAATATTATAGGAACACATTTTTGGCAGTTAAGGTTTCTTATGCGAATGAATTGCATGAATTTTGTGTGAAGAAAAATTTAGATTATGAGAAAATTAGAAAGATAGCTGCTGTGGATGATAGAATTGGCTTGTCCCATACGCAGGTGCCTGGGGCCGATGGGTCGTATGGGTATGGAGGGAGTTGCTTGCCGAAGGATGTACGTGGGTTATTATCTGAAATGGAGAAAGCTGGTATGAGGTCTTATGTTTTGAGTGCTGTTGTGGGGAGAAATCAAAATGTTGATCGGGTTAAGAAAGATTGGGTTAAAGATAAGTGAAGGAGAGTTAAGTAATGAAAATATTGGTGAGTGGTTGTGCTGGATTCATAGGTAGTCATCTTTGTGAAAAATTGTTGAGTCGTGGGGATAAAGTAATTGGGGTAGATATAGTTAATGATTACTATGATGTTAGGCAAAAGGAAGTTAATTTAGAGATTTTGGGGGAATATGAGGGATTTATTTTTTTGAAGGAGAATATTGTTGATACGAAAGCGATAGAGATATATAGGCCAGAGATAGTTTGTCATTTGGCTTCGATGGCTGGAGTTCGTTATTCGATTGAAAATCCAATGATTTATTGTGAGACGAATATTAAGGGGCAGATTAATTTGTTGGAGCAGTGTGTGAAGTGTGATGTTAAATTATTTGTTTATGCGTCGAGTAGTAGTGTTTATGGGTTGAATGATAAGGTGCCTTTTTCGGAAGATGATCCGATAAATTTGCCGAATAGTTCATATGCTTGTAGTAAACAGGCAATGGAGATTTACGCGAATTATTATAATCGGTTATATGGGATATCAGTTGTTGGATTGAGATTTTTTACAGTTTATGGGCCTAGGGGGCGTCCTGATATGGCACCGTTTATGTTTATGAAGAATATCATTGAATCAAAACCTATTGTTAAATATGGTTCTGGGGAGAGTTATCGGGATTATACTTATATTGATGATATTGTTAATGGTATCGTGTCAGTATTGGAGGTTTATAATGATAAAAAAGTCTGCGAGATATACAATTTGGGGAATAATAAACCGGTTTCGTTAAATCAGTTTATCGAAGCTTGCGAAAATGTAGTGGGGAAAAAGGCTGTTATTGAGGAAAAGGATGAACAAATGGGCGATGTGCCTAAAACTTATGCTGATATTAGTAAAGCTCAGAGAGATTTGGGTTATTCGCCAAAGATTTCAATAGATGTTGGTCTAAAACATTTATATCAATGGTTAGTGGGGTATAATAGCAATTCCATATCATCAAGTTCATAACATTTGATATAATTTATAATTGTTGTTTTGTTTTTGATGAGACCTTCTGATGTTTCTTCAGTGCGATGTCGTTTGACTAACTCTTCAAATGCTTTTAATCCTTCCGCTTTGTTAACATAGAATGCTGCAATTAAAAGTTCGAACCAAATAGTAAAATTAATGGTATAGGCATCATAGATAGACAGATTTTTTTTCATTTCCATTAAATATTGATATGCTTTTTGGTAATTTTTGTCGTTACGTTCATTTTGTATGAAGTATAGATAATTATGCTTCAGATGACCAATTGTTGATTTTTCTGATCGCGTCGAAATTAATCCGTAATTAGATACGGGATAGTTTCCCTCCCACATTTCATTGTCGATATAGAAGTCATCTATCATTTTTTTGTCCATGGGTGGTCTCAAAAAGATATATATATTAAATTTATCTGGAGGGAACTTATCTATTGCTTGGCTAACTGGTATATAGTGTTCTAATAGTTTTTTCGAGGAATTTTTGTTAATGGCATAGGCATGGTTACCGTTTACTGTGGTGTGTAGTTTACTTATATATTTATTGATTGGTTTTGATATGTTGGATAATATATTTTGATCGTAAGGATCGCAAGCCCATGGATATTGGAATCCAAACAAAACAATATCAGCATCTGGCGGAACCGATTCCCAATAATTATTGAATAGTTCGAGAAAGTCGGGATGAAACTTAATGTCGTCTTCGAGAATGAGAGACCATTTATCATTAGTTCCGAGACTAATCTGCTTCCATAGTTCGACTGATGTTGCGATTATACCTAATGCTCCCTTTTGTGCTCGGGCGGTATGATCCAAAGCTTTTGTGACAATATTATTACTGATTAAATCGTTTATATATATTTTAGAGCCATCAATCGCTTCAAATCGTTTTACATTGAGGCCAAATTTCTTAAATTCGGTTTCACATTGCTGCCATCGGTCCTTACTTCTGGCTAAATTGATGCAATGAATATCAAATTTTGAATTTATCATATCTATTGTCGAAACTGAAGGCCGAAGTCGATCACATAGAGTTCTAAATTTATCATATATTTCTGGACAATCATAAAATTTTATATTATTGAGTATTCTCTCTGAATGTTGCTTGATTCCTTGAATCGTTGAAGGAATATTTTGTTCGGCGAATTCAATTAGTTTATTGAATGCGAAGTGCGCATCTTCTTTTTTGTTCACATAGAATGCTACGCTGCTTAATTCATCCCAAATGTCGAAATAATACAATTGTTCGTTTTCAGTTGTATATTTTTTTAGAGATAGTACGTATGAATCATAGGATTGTGAATATTGTTGTGTTTCCCTTTGTTTGCGCCCTTGTAGAAGCATTTTTTGTTGATAATGACCAATCGTAGATTTCTCAGCTCGCAAGGAGACCCAGCCGAATAAATATGAATCGTTCTCTTCTTTCGAGGAACGATCAATATAAAAATTTTTTATCATAGAGTGATCTGTACCTGGTGGACGATTGAAAGCATATATATTGAAATGATCAACAGAAAACGTATTTGGATTTTCTTTAGAATAAGTTATCAATTTAGAAGCTGTTGTGTTTTTAATAGCGTAAGCGTAATGACCTGGAATCGATTTGCATAATTTTATTATATGGGAGTTAATTGGAATTGATATATTAGATAAAGCTATTTCGTCATATGGATCTTCCAAATAACTATGCACGAAACCAAATAAAATTATTTCAGCATCTGGTGGAACAGAATTCCAATTATTTGCGAATAGTTCCAAGAAATCCGGGTGAAATTTAACATCATCTTCAACAATGAGGGTCCACTTATTATCTGTTTGGGTTGAAATAGTCTTCCATAATTCCACAGAAGATGCCAATAATCCTATCGAACCGTTTAAAAAATTTGAATGATTTTGGATCAAAACATTTTTTGATGTATCAGATAAGACGGATCCATCAATTCCTTCAAATCTTATAACATTGAGTCCATTGCGCTTGAATTCCTGTTGAGAACGATCCCATCTTCCGGAATTCCTTAACATATTGATGCAATAAATATGTAGTTGTGAATTTATTAATTCAATATGGTTTTTCCGCTCTAACAAAATTGTGTTGAATATTTCAATTACGTCTGTACAATTGAAAATGTTTTTATATTTTAAAAATTTCAGGGGGTCATTCCATGCTGTATCTTTATTTTCCAATTTTGTTTTTAGCATAATAGATTTATCTCGTGATATTTCCATTGCATCAATGATGTCATCTTTATGGGGGTTATCGATAATAATATTATAAGCATTATTATCTGATTTATTAAACGGGATAACTTTTATATTTTTATATATGCCTCTATATAAATTCTCATAATATATTGAATTATAAGTATTAGATGATATTTTAATAGATAATTCTGATATGGTTCCATTACAAATTGACTCTTTGGGAATCGTTGAAATATTAAATTCTGACATATATCTATATTTGTAATATAATTTAATTGGTTAATTATATATGATAAATTTATATTCGCGACTATTTGTTCTGGGATCTGAATTATCAGATGTAGAGAAATAAAGATTTGTATCCCAATGACTATATCTTCCTTTGCCAAAATCGCGGATCTCTGTGTGGGGTGAATGGGGAAAAGAAAGGGGAACTCCATCTTCAAATATTACTAACTCAGATTTTATTAGAGGATCTGCTATTAAAGTATATTGATAAATATTTATGGCATAAGAAAAACCATAGGGAGCAGATATAGATTCAGTAGATAAAGATGGTATGGATCTCATCTTTCCAGTTATATACTTAACATCATTTGATAATGCTCTTGCCAATGAATAAAAGGTTCCAATTCGCCAATTTGGGGTATTGGTAAAATCTTGAATAAAAGTGGTGGAGGACAATATAAGTAAATCAATGAATGATTCCTGCATAACCAATTCATCGCGGGTTATGAGACCATCAATAATTTGAGGATAATTTTTTTTGGGACGAGACTTCATTTTTATATCTCCGAATTCTGATACGAATTCATTTTCAATATTTGCTTCATCAGAAGAAATAAAGAACTGGGCATTTTCATTCCACAAAAGGACATCGCAAACTAAACTTTTAATGCGAGCAACATCGTGTATGTAATCATTGGGATTCTTAACGTCGGTGAGTCTGAAATGAATACCAAAAGTGTTATTATCGATTCTGTTCAACCTGTTGTATGTAGCAATTTCATCAGTGATTTTCTTATTTAAAGTGAGAGTCTTGAACTCTTTTTTTATTGTGTATTTATTTATTTCTCGAAGGGAATGATAAGTAAAAGGATCATAATTTGGATTATTTGTTATCCATTGACCGAGACTATATGCACAGACACAATCGCTTGGATCGTTTATGATTTTGTCATAATCGTTCACAACTGATGTCATTTTTGGAGTTAATATTTCGTTGATATTTTTTGCAAATATATCATTTGCATTAGAAAATGTGTAGTCAGCATAAGGAGGTCTGTAATAATTAATTGTTTCGGCGTTCATAACTTTATTTAAATGACTATCATCTATTATAATACTAACATTCGGGTCATTAGCTTCAATTAATTTATCGAACGTTATATCACCTGCTGTACCTTTGCCATAAATGAGAACGAAGTGTCTTTTAGTTTTTCGACAAAGAATAAGTCCAGAAATATAAGGAAGTAATATATTTCCCAAACCGGCAGAACTAAAAGTTATAAAATAACTCATTGCTATATTTATAATAGTTATTTAGAAAAATTTTGTTAGCTTTAACTCATAAGATCTTGGAGTAGTTTTTTCAGTTCATGAAATCATATTTTTTATTTATTCGGTTGGATATATATGAAATATTATCATTTATAATTTTTGGGGGAACATCAATTTAAATTTGTTATATAATATTTTTTTGTGTTTATGCACATAAAATTATTTTTAGGACTGGGGGTAAACGAAAACATTATTTTTATAATTTTTGTAGATTGAAATTATAGATAGACATAATTATAATGGCTGATGATTTGAATCCACTTGATGTTCTGGCTGATATTATACATGAAGTAAAAAATGGAGAGAATCAGGAATGTTCTTGTACAAATTGTGAAGAAAATCGTAGAGAGAGAATTAAGTGTCAATTATGCGAAGCACTAAAGTGTTGTTTTGATATGGATATAATTGGACCCCCGGGTCCGCGAGGTCCTTCAGGTCCAAGTGGTCCATCGGGCCCAAGTGGTCCTGCGGGTTTTGGTCTAGCGGGTCCAAGTGGTCCGTCAGGTCCGTCGGGTCCAAGTGGTCCTGCAGGTTTTGGGCTACCAGGTCCAAGTGGTCCGTCAGGTCCATCGGGTCCAAGTGGTCCTGTAGGTTTTGGTCTACCGGGTCCAAGCGGGCCATCAGGTCCATCGGGTCCAAGTGGTCCTGCGGGTTTTGGTCTACCAGGTCCAAGTGGTCCGTCAGGTCCATCGGGTCCAAGTGGCCCTGCAGGTTTTGGTCTACCAGGTCCAAGTGGGGCATCAGGTCCTTCTGGTCCAAGCGGTCCATCTGGCCTTGATGGTCCAGCGGGTCCTTCAGGTCCAACCGGTCCATCAGGGCCTAGTGGCCCAAGCGGTCCATCAGGTCCCAGTGGTCCATCAGGTCCCAGTGGTCCATCGGGTCCCAGTGGTCCAAGTGGTTCATCGGGTCTTTCAGGTCCAAGCGGTGCATCAGGCCCCAGTGGTCCATCGGGTCCAAGCGGTCCATCAGGCCTTGATGGTCCATCAGGTCCCAGTGGCCCAAGTGGTCCATCAGGTCCCAGTGGCCCAAGTGGTCCATCAGGTCCCACTGGCCCAAGTGGTCCATCAGGCCTTGATGGTTCATCAGGTCCCAGTGGCCCAAGTGGTCCATCAGGTCCCAGTGGCCCAAGTGGTCCATCAGGTCCCAGTGGCCCAAGTGGTCCATCAGGTCCCAGTGGCCCAAGTGGCCCATCAGGCCCTTCGGGTCCAAGTGGTCCATCAGGCTTGGATGGTTCATCAGGTCCCAGTGGCCCAAGTGGCCCATCAGGCCCTTCGGGTCCAAGTGGTCCATCAGGCCTTGATGGTCCATCAGGTCCCAGTGGCCCAAGTGGTCCATCAGGTCCAAGTGGTCCAAGTGGTCCATCAGGCCTTGATGGTCCATCAGGTCCCAGTGGCCCAAGTGGTCCATCAGGTCCAAGTGGTCCAAGTGGTCCATCAGGCCTTGATGGTCCATCAGGTCCCAGTGGCCCAAGTGGCCCAAGTGGTCCATCAGGTCCTTCGGGTCCAAGTGGTCCATCGGGTCCAAGTGGCCCAAGTGGTCCATCAGGTCCTTCGGGCCCAAGTGGTCCATCAGGTCCTTCGGGTCCAAGTGGTCCATCGGGTCCAAGTGGCCCAAGTGGTCCATCGGGTCCATCGGGTCCAAGTGGCCCAAGTGGACCATCGGGTCCAAGTGGCCCAAGTGGTCCTTCAGGTCCTTCGGGCCCAAGTGGTCCAAGTGGTCCATCAGGTCCAAGTGGTCCAAGTGGTCCATCAGGTCCAAGTGGTCCATCGGGTCCTTCGGGCCCAAGTGGTCCTTCAGGTCCTTCTGGTCCAAGTGGTCCTTCAGGTCCTTCGGGTCCAAGTGGTCCATCGGGTCCAAGTGGCCCAAGTGGTCCATCAGGTCCTTCAGGTCCAAGTGGTCCTTCAGGTCCTTCGGGTCCAAGTGGTCCATCTGGTCCTTCGGGCCCAAGTGGTCCAAGTGGTCCATCAGGTCCAAGTGGTCCATCGGGTCCAAGTGGCCCAAGTGGTCCATCGGGTCCAAGTGGCCCAAGTGGTCCATCAGGTCCAAGTGGTCCTTCAGGTCCTTCGGGTCCAAGTGGTCCATCTGGTCCTTCGGGCCCAAGTGGTCCAAGTGGTCCATCAGGTCCAAGTGGTCCATCGGGTCCAAGTGGCCCAAGTGGTCCATCGGGTCCAAGTGGCCCAAGTGGTCCATCAGGTCCAAGTGGTCCATCGGGTCCAAGTGGCCCAAGTGGTCCATCGGGTCCAAGTGGCCCAAGTGGTCCATCAGGTCCTTCGGGCCCAAGTGGTCCTTCAGGTCCTTCGGGTCCAAGTGGTCCATCAGGTCCTTCGGGCCCAAGTGGTCCTTCAGGTCCTTCGGGTCCAAGTGGTCCATCGGGTCCAAGTGGTCCATCGGGTCCGAGTGGTCCAAGTGGTCCATCGGGTCCATCGGGTCCAAGTGGCCCAAGTGGTCCTTCAGGTCCTTCGGGTCCAAGTGGTCCTTCGGGTCCAAGTGGCCCAAGTGGTCCTTCAGGTCCTTCGGGCCCAAGTGGTCCATCTGGTCCTTCGGGCCCAAGTGGTCCTTCTGGTCCTTCGGGTCCAAGTGGTCCTTCTGGTCCTTCGGGCCCAAGTGGTCCATCAGGTCCAAGTGGTCCAAGTGGTCCATCAGGTCCAAGCGGTCCATCAGGTCCAAGTGGCCCAAGTGGTCCATCAGGTCCTTCAGGTCCAAGTGGTCCATCAGGTCCTTCAGGTCCAAGTGGTCCATCGGGTCCGAGTGGTCCAAGTGGTCCATCGGGTCCATCGGGTCCAAGTGGCCCAAGTGGTCCATCGGGTCCAAGCGGTCCATCAGGTCCATCTGGTCCTAGGGGTGTAAGCGGTCCAAGTGGTCCATCGGGTCCAAGTGGTCCATCTGGTCCTTCCGGTCCAAGAGGATTTTCTGGTTGTGAAAATATCTGGGACCAGAAAAATACAGGAACGACAGGCGGCCCATCTACTACGCCAGCTGCTAATAATGGATGGATAACACGTGTCTTAACTATAGCAGAAGGGAATCTTTCAATACCACAACCAGTTGCAAATGAATTTATATTACAGCCTGGTACATATATAATAAACGCAACAGTCCCTGCTTTCGATGTTTCAAATCATCAAGCAGCTTTATTTAACAATACCACAAATACCGTAGTTAAATATGGAAGTTCATCTTTTGGTGAAAATGACGGAAATACAGGCTCTAATATAACTCTTTCTGTTATTAATGCATTTGTTCCAATAAATGTGGCGACTACATTTAGTATAATTCAGAAATTTGGAGCCGCTAATCCTGATGGATTAGGCATCGCCACCAGTTTTACTGGATATCCTGGCTCTACTCAATACGAAATATACACACAAGTGCAAGTGTTTCAATTGGCATAAGTTAACAAAATTTAATCATGGAGGAACTTTCACTACTATTAAAAAAAATTTTCTAAAGTATTTATAATATGGCAAGTACAGATTATACAACATATGGAATTCTCGCAGGAAATGGCGCAATAGCTTACTCGGGACAGACGTCTGTCATCGGAAATGTCGGGTCAAATATACCTATAGGAGGAGTCGGAACGATAACTGCATCTGGAGCTATATATATAGGTTCAATAAGTACTGCATTATCAAATGCCCAAAATGACTATAATACTTTTATAAGTCAAAGTCCATCGACAATTATAGCAACTCAAGAAATTGGTGGAAGGACATATGGTCCAGGTGTAATTCAAGTCACTTTCGCTGGAGCAAAAATAAGTAGTTCCATAACACTCAATGGTTCTGGTTCTTATTTTTTTCAAATAATTAATGGAGGTTTGACTGTTGACGCCACAGCTGGAAATATAAATTTTACGGTTTTTAATGGGGCCATTCCTTCTGAAGTATTTTGGTTAGTTAATGGAGATGTGATTTTTAATGATGGAGGCAATAGTATAAATTTTCCAGGAATTACAATGACTTCGCAAAATATTACGGTTGATAGTAATGATATATCCAATGGTGGCCTTATAGCTTTCGGTTCTGGCAGTAATATTAGCGTAAATAATAATCTCGTAAGATCTTTAGCTGATGAAGTTAATTATGATAAGCAGGTGAATTCTTATATCACCCTAAACTCCACTATAGCAGATCAAAATGCTATTCGTATTCTTGCCACAAATGCGGCAGGTGGTATGAATATAAGCGCAGGGAGTGGAGGAATCACTGCAACCACTACTGATGCACTAAATCTAGCTGGTAATTCTATTGTCCAAAGATGGAATACCACCGGTAGTTTAATTCACATTCAACCAACACCAGCCGAATATGATACAGCATCAACAATCGTCGCAAGTGATTTATTAATTAGACTCATAAAAAGTAATCCAAGTGGTCCAATTACTTTAACTATGCCATCTGCATCCGCTTTGATAACGGCAATCTCCGCCGTTTCAGGAGTCGCTGGCAGTTTAGTAAATGATGCATTTGATTTTTCACTTATAAATAATTCATCCTTCAATGTCACATTAGCAACAACAACGTATTACGGAAATTTGCTTGTTAGTCCATCTTCAAGTGGTTTATTCCGTATACAATTAACGGGTGGAGCTTCTCCAACGGGATATACATTATATCGAGTTGTATAATTTATAATAAAATTTTAGGGGCGGGACTTTGATCAATATTTATATAATATTTTCCAATACATATTATATATAAGATGGCTGCTACTGGCTACTCAACATATGGAGTCCTCGCGGGAAGAAATATAATTAAAACCACTGGACAGACTTTGACCGCTGTTTACGGTAATGTAGGCGCAAATATCGGTACAACGGGCCCTGGTGCCATAACTTCTTCTGAAACAATATACATTACCGGCGTAGATACAGCATTATTGAATGCTCAAAATGATTATACTACGTTTTTAAATCTACCATTTACTACAACAGCACCAGAACCAGAATTAGGTGGAATAACCTACACTCCTGGTGTTATCCAGGTACCATTTCCAGCTACATTAAGTAGTTCCATAACGCTCAATGGCAATTCGGGTACCTATACTTTTCAAATTAATGGAACTTTGACTGTTAATTCTTCCAGTGGAAATATAGATTATATCCTTTTGAATGGAGCGGTTCCATCAATAGTTTATTGGATAATAACTGGAAATGTACTTTCTTTGGGAAGTAATTCGGTAAATTTTCCAGGTATAATCATGACTCCCGGCAATATTACCTTGGGTCCCAATTGTATTGACAATGGGGGTGTAATTGCTTTTAATTCATCAAGCGATATTACGGTGAATAATAATACAGTAAGATCTTTTAGTGATCAATTTAATTTTGATAAAGCAGTCAATTCGTATATAAATATAAAGTCAAATATAGCAGATACTAATTCTATCCGAATTAATGCTGCAAACGCTGCTGGTGGGATTAATATCAGTGCAGGTACTGGTGGCATCGCTGTAAGCACAACAAATGCAATTATTATGACAGCTCAAGCTACATTCAATTTGATCGTTAATGGTTCAGGTACTTTAGGTCTTCAAAATCAATTTCCGGGTGGATTAGTAGATATTGATGCATTAGGAGGAATAAATATCGGTACTGGTTCTTTAGTTAATACTCCAATAATTAATATCGGAAATTCTTCAGCGGCAACAAGTGTAGTTGTCAATACTGGTACGGGCGGATTTAACGTTATTACAAATACGGGAGGTACTATTTCATTAAACGCTGTCGGTGCGTCAAGTAATCTAACGCTTGAAACTACCGGGAATGGACAAGATCTATCAATAGCTTCAACAACTGCAACTGTGCCATTTGCATCAAGAATTGTTATAACTTCAGTTGGAAGTGGTGGAGATGCTATTTTCTTAAATACTGCTGGAACTGGAGGAATTACCGCTTCAACTGGCACAGCAGGAGGTATGTCGTTAAATACTGGAAGCGTCGGTTTTACCGTAAATACAACAAATAATGGCCCAGTTTCATTAAATTCAAATGGTGGTGATGTGGAAATAACTGCCGGCGGGGGTGGTATTAGTTTAGATACTGGTATATCCGGCGGGCTTTATGGAATAGGTCATGTGGGAGATGGTGAAGTACAAATAGGAACTTTCACTGGCTATCAACGTACCGTAACATTAGCAAATTCTGCTGCTGCAACAACCGTTGTCCAAAGATGGGGCCCAACCGGCAGTCTAATTCAAGTTCAACAACCACAAATAACTAATTATGATTCAACCGGAACAATCGCATCCAGTGATTTATTAATAAGATTAATAAAAAGCAATCCTTCAACTGTGGGTGGTATCACTTTAACTCTTCCAAATGCTGGTGGTACTGGTGGTCTCGTACCAGCAATGAAAGATATTTCAGGTGGCCCGAGTTCTATCATAAATGATTCATTAGATTTTTCCATCATTAATACCGGATCCGTTACTATAACTTTAGCAACAACAACAATAATAGGAAACCCAGTCATAAATCCATCTATCACCGGCAGCGGCAGTGGTTTATTCAGAATCCAATTAACCAATGTCACCACAGGCAGTGAAGCGTTTACATTAATTCGATTATCTTAAAATGACCTCAACAGATCTTGAACGCCAACCATAAATAAAATAATTATATATACACATATTATATATATAATGTCCTCGATAAATCCCAAAAAATTGGCTATTTATTATTCCTATCCGTCCCTAATTAATGGTGCAGGTGGAAATATTTCTTTAGCTGCGGCGGCATTTTCTGTTTATCATTTGGTTGTTTTTGGTGACGGATTAGAATCTCCTACGCATCCAGATAATGCGAATACTATCGCTATTATAGCCGATCCTTCAATGACTTCTACGCAAGTATTCGGATATATTGACTCGACTCAGACTTTAGATGTAATACAAGGAAAAATTGATCAATGGGCCGTTATGGGTGTCAAAGGAATATTTTTAGATAAATTCGGTTATGATTTCGGTCTAACTCGTGAATCACAAAGAGAAATAGTATGGAGTGTCCATTCTCGTGGCAGTGGTTTGAAAGCTTTCGTCAATGCATTCAATCCCGATGATGTGTTCTCACCAGCAGTTGTCCCAATAAATAATCCCTCCGGATTAGTAACCCGCGTCGGTCCAAATGATTGGTATTTAGCTGAATCATTCGCTGTTATTAATGGCGTTTATGATGATAATGACTTAGATTCTAATGGTATCAAAGATTTCCAAGATAAAGCAATAAAAATGACAGCATATAATGCCACGTATAGTACCAACATGGCCGCCGTCGCAACTTTGGGCGCTGCAACATTCTCCCAAGACTTGGCCGATTATAGCTATTTCTCAGCAGTATTAAATAGTTTTAATGCTTGGGGTTTCGGTGAACAATATTATTCCGCAGCTACAGCACTACTTCCCTTCAGAACTCGTAAAACGTTTTATGGACAACGATTCACTAACTCAATTAGTATCACCGGTGGTGTCATGCAACATCAAACAAATATTGGAATCAACATCGATACAAATGCTCATACAGTTAACGTCCTACTTATCTAAGATCTCAACGGCATATCAACAGTACTAACCAACGGAAACGGATCCGACGGAATCGATCCGTCTGAAGTTGGCTCCTCGATTACATACAGCGGCTCCTCAAACGGTTGCTCATCCAACGGCAGCGTCATAATATCATACGGCCACAACAACGAAAAAATATAATCCCGCCACGATGAATCCCCATGACGATCACTATTCGATATATCATAAAATTCTTTCGGGGGAAAAGCATACATGTGAGCAAAAGTCGCTAAAAACATTTCAATACAGATAATGAAGTCCTGGAGGCCTTCACTACTTTGTTCAGTCGTGTATGTCTCCGTTTCCTGAATAATGTGAATCTTCACAAATACCGCTACCACTATACCCTGCCAAAATGTCAAAAATACAACACACTTTATGCACAAAAATTTCGCTAACGGACGGATCGGAAGCAATTCTTTTTTGAATTGCCGGTAAAACATAACCAGACAATACATCGCCCACATCTGACTAAAACTCGTAATAATAGCAATGTACGGATATCCATCAGTCATCTGCAAATGTCCAGGATTATAACACCCCGCCATCGACAAAATGAAAATTAGTGCCGCGCAAAATAATTTTACAATCACGTACTGCAATGTCCCAATCATCGTATTGATTAAAAATCTACTCCCCGTTAACCATTGTTTCAAAATATAATTCACCGGAAACACATGTTTAATGTTTATTTCGGATCGGTCTAAAGTTGCTAAGTATTCATTATGATCTTTACCGTTAGAAATATATGCCAGCAAAAAAATGTAAAATGAGTATATGACAAATGCTTCGTAGATTTCCCTAGCAATGTCAAATCCGTATGTATAGTTCTTATTCAACAAAGCGAAGAATGAAATGAATGCGTACACAGGAACCATACCCAATACGAATAAAATGTATTTCCGTAGAATTGGTCGGCTGTTATATTTAATATGACATTGGATCGATTTAAGTGAAATGATGATCGCTAAGAATGCAAAAATACCACCGGTGGCTTGCGCCCAAACATGGCGTTCGATACCGTAATATTCAACCATTGGATTGGATGGTATGGATACAAATTATGATTGAAGAGAACAATGTAATGTTGTTTTCAATTTTTTATTGATCGAATGAGATCCAGATATTTAGGCCAAATTTGAGGTTCGATAGGGGCGGTTTTCCTCGATGCATGGATCGTATGTTGCCTATTTTGGGGTCTTTGCAGTTTTCCCAGAAGATTGCATGGCCTTTGTTTGGCTTGAATTCGAGTCCGACTGTGGTAAATTCAGTTTCGCCGCCGCGGTCGACGGTATTCAAATATACGAAGAATGTAAATTGGCGCTGGCCACCGAGGGACCAACCCATTTTTTTTATGTACGGTTCGGAAAAATAATCGCAGTGTGCTGCAAATTGTTCCCCAATTTCGTATTTAACAACCTGTAATTGTTCAATACATGTTGCTTTCTTATCGCATAATTTAGCAATTCTCTCGCTAACATCCTGAACAGTCTTATCGTAATTCTTCGGAATATACGCACTATGCGATGTCCGATCCTTACTCTTCCCATCAGTCGTAAGGGATGCATTAAATGATATCTTATACGCTAATCCAATCAAATGATCGCACTCAACGTCAGTAAACAAATTGTTGATATAGACCAATTTTAAGTCATCGTCCAGTAAAGATGCATTATATGTACTCAATAAAGTCTTAACAATCGCGTCTGTCATATTGTAAACCATCAGAGTTTGGAATAATAATATCTAATAGATTTAGTATCAATTTTATTCGATGGATGTTTAGACGAAATAAAATTGATTTAGCGAATCTTTGGGGTGTGAATAATTATATTAGCTATCAGGAAATAAAATGACTTCGAAATTTCCGACATCGGAAGCGCTATTTAGTAGGATTAAGACTGATACTAATTTGGTTGGGAGTCATGTGTCGATAGTTTATTTGGATTCGATGAAGGAGAAATATCTGGAGAAGAATATTTCCACGTGGAAGAATATTGCTGATGGTGGGGATATTCCATGGCATAGGGTTCATTATTTTAAGTATAAGGATAAAGTAATATGGGATCGGGCGTTGAAGAAATGTGATTTGACGCCGATTATGAAAGCGAGTAGTTTGATTGCGAATAGTTTTAAGGTAGTTACTTATAATGTTTTGTCGGATTTTTATTTGAAGGAGATAACTGATTTTTCGAAGAGGAAGGATGTGATAGTTAAGTATTTGATGGAGGCGGGTGCTGATGTTATTTGTTTGCAGGAAGTGACGGATTTGTTGTTGGATGAGTTGAAGGGGGTTGAGAGTTATCAAATTGCGTTTACGGATCGGAAAGGAAATAATGTGGTGATCATGACGAAATGTAAGATAGTTTCGGTGAGGTATGTTACGTTTAATGAGAGTAAGCAGGCAATTTGTGTTGGGGTGGAAAGTGAATGGGGTGTGGTGCAGTTCGTGGGCGTTCATTTGACTAGTAGTATGAGTCCGAATTCAGCGGTGAAAAGGAGGGAACAGATATCGATGATTATTTATGGGGAGATTGATATGATGTTGCCGACTGTGTTGTTGGGGGATTTTAATATTGAGTTGGAGAGTGATATGGGGGATAATTTGGTGTTGTTTGAGGATGTGGGGGATAAGAAAGTTTGTACGTATGATCCGGTGAATAATAGTTTGGCATTTGCGATTAGTAGGGATAAGACTCCGAAGAGGTTGGATAGGGTGTATGTGAATTCGTTTTTTGGGGTGGTGGGTTATAAGGTTAGGGAAGATGTGAAATTTTCGGATCATTATCCGGTGGAGTGTATTTTGGCTTTGAGGGGGGATGCGAAAGATGAGAAAGTTGTGTTGGGGCCGGGGGTGGCGAATAAGCGTACTGGGGTAATTGTGATCGTTGATGATGATAGGGTGGATAAGATTAGGAGGAAGTTGGACCCGACGTTTAAGAAATGGATGTCGCATGTTACGGTGTTTTATGGGTTTGGGGATCCGGATATGTTTGATGTAGAGTATTATAAGGTGAAGGAATTGGTGGAGACGAAATATTTGGGGAAGAGGTTGAGGTTTAGTGAGGTGGGGGTGTTGGAGCATGAGGAGAGTATGACGGTGTGTTTGTTTCCGGATGTGGAGTCGAGGGAGATATTGGTGGGGTTGAGGAATGATATTATGGGGGCTTTGAAAATGGATCGGAGTCAAGGGTTTAATCCTCATTTGACGTTGGGGAAGATTGAGAAAGGGAGTGAGAAGAAGATTGATTTAGAAGTTGATATGGAATTGAGTGCGATCCATTTTGTGACTTTGGGGGAGAGTTTTATAGAAGTTAAGAGAGCGATACATAGAGTGAAATTATCGGCGAGTTCGATCGTAGAGACAATTGGAAGAGTGCTGGAGAAGAAAGTTATGGTTGGGGGGTCGGGGATATTTTCAGGTGGAACGGATCTGGATTTGGTCATATTTGATAATGGGGCACCTGAAATCGATAAGAAAACGATTTTACGCGATATGCGGCGGAAACTTATTTTTTCTGGGATATTTCGATCGGTAATTGAGATAGAAAACTTGCATTCGATATATTTAAAATTAAAGACGATTACAAATGTTCCCGTTGATTTGCATTTGTGTAGGAAAGGGATTGATGAATCTTATGATAAGATGGGGAGAGCCGATCAGATTAGTGCGTCAACGTATTTTGCGTCCGTGTATATTAAGAATGTTGTTGGTGGGAGGTATGATGATTTTTGTGTTAGTTTGAATGTTGTTAAGGATTTGTTGAAGAAGTGTGAAGTTTATTCGCAGGTTTATGGATATTTGGGTGGGATTAGTATTGCGGTGATGATGGTGTGTTTGTATGGGGATGGGACCGTTTGTGCGGGGAATGTTGTGGCAAAATTTTGTGAGAAGTATGGGAAGTGGGGGTATCCGGAGGCGATATTTTTGGAGAAAAGGGGGTCGGGTAAAGGAGATAAAGTGGCAGGGTTAATGCAGGTGTGTAATGTATTAGCTCCTTATGAAAATACTGTGAGGAATATTACGAAGTCGACTTTGGCTGCGTGGCTGAACGTCATTCAAAATAAATTTGTGAGTACGTTAGAGTTTGGGTATGTGTTGATCTTTGGGGTTAAGGCGAATAATTTAGATATTTTTGAAGCGATGATGCAGTTCGTTGATTCGAATGTTGTGAAGTTGATTGTTGGGTTTGAGGCGAATGGTTGTGGGGTGAAACCGACGTGTAAATGGAATATACGGGTCCAGCAAGGTGAAGAATATATGTTTGAAGGGTCTTGGAAAATGTATTTGGTGAATAATAATTCGACCGCTAAGATAGAACAGTTGGAGAAAACAATGAGAAGGTTGTTTCCGAATCAGATATTTAAAAAAATTGAAAAGGCGGTTTGATTGGAAGATCCTTTGAATTTGGAGTCATATTAGGAGCAGCGATTTGGCTGAGATGGAGACAGGCATTTGGGCAATCGTGATGATCCCGTTGTTGACGGCGATTTTTACTACGTTGGTGGGGATTGTGTGGGAGTTTTTGGTGAGGATGGTATTGATTCATCGGGTATTTGGTTCGGATAAGATGGTAAGGGATATGGACAAGTTTTTGTTGGAGAAAGGGAAGGAGTGTGATGTGACTGATGGGTCGACGAAGAAGCCGACGGATACGTGGCATTTGAGGAGAGTGGGGTGTGGGTTTATTGTTGCGGCGCGGTCTACTGTGGTTGATTTTAGGAGCTCGAGGGAAAGGTATTCGGTGTATGGAACGAAGTCAGCGATTGCTTCGTTGATTAAGAAAATTGATAATGCGGATGGTGGGGTGGTAAGCGTTGATAGTGGGTTGACGAATCAGATTGAGGTGTCAAATTTTGAATCGTCGAGTCCGTGGAAGACATCGTTCACGTCGGGGAAGGAGAGTTTGCCAGGGCGTGTGCCGTATATTGGACAAAGGAGTTGTGTGGATAAGATTGTTGCTCAGTATCAGGCGAGGGTGGTCGCGGCGGATTCGAGGAAATGTTTTTCGGCGTTGATTTGTGGGCCGCCGGGGACTGGGAAGACGAATACGGCTTTGTATTTGGCGCAACGGTTGGGAGGGAGGGTTGTATTTGGGTTTGATTTGGTAGCCCCGGGGGTGTCGTTGGATGATCTTTGGCGAATGGGGGCGACAAAAGAATCGCCGGTTATTTTGAATTTGGATGAGATCGATGGGGCCATTATTCAGGCGGAGAAGAATGAAACGGCGAAAGAATTCCGTTGTTTGGCGCAAAATAAGACGTCATTGAATGGGCTGCTTGATAGGTTTGGAAGGACGCCGTATTTGATCGTTTTGGGGACTTCGAATATTTCGTTCGAAGTATTGTGGGGAAAATATCAATCGTATATCCGAAAGGGTCGGTTTGATCTGTGTTTTACGCTCACGCGTAGTGGGTGTAAGACTGAGCGCAATGAATAAAAATTGAATTTATCTGAGAAAAAATGTTTTAAATTTATGTGTAGTATAGTGTATTCAATGGGAAGAGAGATTGATATTGTCGAAGTGGCGGGGAAGAAGAAAGTTAGAGTGATTCAGAGTGAGTATGTTGAGTGTGATTTTGGGAGGAATCCTGAGTGTAGGAGATATTGGGATTTGGGAGAGGATATGGATGGGTTTGATGGGGTGAGAGTGTCTCAGAAGCTGGTAAAAGTAATTGATCAGATGTTAGAGGATGGGATTAAGATTGGGGAGTATGATGGGGAGGGCGATAATGATACGGATATGTTGCCGGCGTTTATGGATCATATGTATCGGTTTTTGAAGATTGCTGAGGATAATCCAGGGGCGTATTTTATTAGTGATATAAATTTAAATAAGGATATTATTTTGCCAAATGGGGAGAAGTGCTCTTTGAAGGAGCCGAAGAAATTCCCGATATTGTATTATGGGGAGCATCCGATTTTGGGGATGTGTGAGATTAAGACTTATGGGGATGCCATGGATATGGTGAAAGTTGCGAAGCATCATGGGGATGAGGTTAATGCGGCGAAATGGGCTGTTTTGGCGGAAAGTTTGGAGAGGGATGATGATTACGACGAGGGTGATTCAGGGGATGATGAATAGTACTTTGAGAGATAGGCGTGAATGAAGAAGTATTGGGAGATGTCGGTGAGCATTGAGGGGCGGCGTTCGCGGAACGTTTTTATGAGGGAGAATGGCGAGGGTTTGGTTTTGATTGCAGAGTCGGATAGAATGTCGATTGCGATGAAGAAGCCGGTGCGACCGAGGCCGGCGCTGCAGTGGACTAGTATTGGGCGGGTGATTTTTGATTCGGTGTGGGGTATGGTTTTATATATTGTGTTGTAGAGAGTCATGAATTTGTGATAGTGCTCAAATTGTTCAGGGGTTTTTGGGGCGCTATGGTCAGGAAGTGATTGGTTCCAGAGAAGGATCACACGCTTTGTAGTTTTTGACTCTTCGATTGTTATGTCGAAGAGATCGATCATGTTTTGTTGGGATTTATCGAAGGGGTCAGTGAAGGTTTTTTTATTTGTGGTACTTAATCTTTTTATTGTGAGGGTTTGGGTTGGGGTCATTTTGTAGGAGTGGAGTGAGTCGGCTACTTCTGAGGGTGGGGGCCAATATTCGTGTGCTTTCAGATCGAATGTGCCATCGAGCCTTTTCGATGGTTCAGACAGTTTTGTTAGCATGACTATGATGCCCACATTATGTTCGTAGATCATTCGCCACCAGTGTAGATAGTGTTCGGGCATTGGTGCCGATGCGGCGATGTAGCGTTTTGAGTTCGGAACAATATTTTCGAGAAAGGTGGCGTTCACATATGAAGAGCCAGGTTGCTTCTCAAGAAGTGGAAGTTGGACTCTAAATTCTTTTGTTGTATAGACGTCGCTATATCGATTGGCACCCTTTTCGTGAGATGTGGGTATATATAATGTATCGTATTTTGGTGTGATGGAATTGAGCAGAGCGAATTCTTTTTCCAAAGGTGATAGGGCGGCCATTTATAATTTAAATTTTATATTTAAGATTGTTATGTATTAGTTTTTCAATTTTATTTTGGTACTGTATATAGAATGGAAGGGAATGATCGGGGGAGGCCGAAGAAATATGCAAATGATGAGGAGCGGAGGGCTGCGAAATTAGCTGATAAAAAAAGATGGTATGCTAAGTATGGGGGGACGAACGTTGTTGAGTATAATAAGAAGTATTATGAGGCGCATAAAGATAAAGAGAAAGAAGTGCCCGGGGAGATTTTTTCGGCGACTTCTTATCAGCCATTTGAGATGAAAGTTGCTGAGAAGCCGTTACCCATTCCGCAGAAAGCTGGGTATTCGTTTAGTAATATCGGATTTTTTTATGCGAAATATGCGTAGTAGAGAATGTTGAGAACGATGGCACTGACGAAGGGGGGAGGAATACGTAGGAGGTGGATGGCTAGATAACAACATGCGGGGACATAGAAATATGGAACTATGAAAGGCATGATGGCGAGACAGAAGATTTGTATTCCTTTTACCCATGGGTTGATGATGTCGTATGGTTTTGTTTGGGATGGATTGCGGGCGGCTTCGTTGTAAGCCATATCCCACAGGATGTCGACAAAGTGGTCGAGTTTTGCATTGAAGATGCCGCTGGAGGTGAATGCTTGATAGACCGTTGGGGTGGTGTGGACATGATGCCTACCATGATCATCCTTGTTAGCAACGATGCCGATGAATTCGAAGATGAAGAATAGTACGCGGACGGGAGGAGGAACGAGAGTGTGAGAGATATGTTGCCAGCCATGAGCGATTGGTAAGATTAGTGCTCCGAGTTCGTAACCGTAGAAATAGAGTGCAGTCTGAGGACAGAAGTATGCCATCATGAGGACGAAGGGAATTTTGGGGGAGCCGATTAGGGTGAAGCCGGTCCAATGGGCTGCGATGATATTTCGGGATCCTTCGGTGGTGTGGTATGAGAGGTTTGGGGCCCAGTTATCTGAAGGGGTGTGGTGATGGTGGTAGTCTGCAAAATAATGAACTGGATGCTTTCTGCCGCGAGGGTTGCCAAGTTTGTAGGTTTCGTATTCGAGGAAAGAACCATGGGCACCGCAATGTTCAGAGTCGAAAACTGGCTGGGTTCCGAAAAAAATTCCGCAAAGGATCATGAATATTTGATAGGGAATGGAAGCGCTCCAGTTTATGTAGAATGATCCCGCTCCATAGAGAGTGATCGCTAGGAACCAAATTAACAAGTTGGTATCAGATTTTTTCATCCATTTGAACAACGGATGTTTTGCTTCAACATCCGCATAAAGTTCCAAGAAATCGCGACGCTCCGGTTCCGTAAAATTCCGATGAACCCATGGTTTCGCTAGGGCCATTATGTCCGCCGGAATGAATAGTATCTGCCAAATTCAACGGATCTCTCAATTATTTTATATTATCAATTTTTTTTAGCGGCTTTGGTGATGATCATTTTTAATAGAGACGTTTATTGGAAACACCTCTATTATTATGCATATATCGCGCAAAAGCACGCCCAAATCGATATGTGAATTCGATTTAAAATGGTCTCGCATATCTATTTAACGGCGGACATTCAATATGCCCCAAACTCACATCAATAAAAGAAAATTGACCAATTAATCAGAATATACATTATAATCCGGATACATTTTTCGTATTTTAAAATTTTCGTAAAGATCATTCAAATATTTCATATCTACTGGTTTTTGAAGTAATTGCTCAAGTTTCATAATATAATCCCCCTTTAAACAATAACTAACTTCTGATGCTATTTTCCATGCAGCTGCATAAAATTCAGATGCTATTATATTATCACATTTATTCCATTTTATATTTGCAAAAATGTCTCCAATGATATCATATAGTTCTCGTTGAGCATTTTTTTTTTCATCAAACCAACTATCATATCTTACTGCAAGCTCTATTAATCCTTTATTACACCATTTTATTGCAATATCAAATCTACTTTCTTTGCTATAACATACACCTAATTGAGCAATTGCATCAATATCATTTAATTTTGCGGCTTCTAAATACCAATTTATTGCGAAATCGAGATCAAATATTTTTATTTTTGATACTATATCTTCTTCTTTTTTAAAAAATTGTTCAGGAGTGCAATCATATATATCTTGATATATTGATCCTAGTTTAATTGCCGCATCTTTTGAGATTTTATGACATTGATAATAAGCAGCTGAATAATATTTTATTGCTTCTGAGATATTGTTCAGTAATTCATAAATTTCTCCCAACTCTAGATTAACACAAAAATCCCCTAATATCAATGCTTTATTATACCAATTTATTGCTTCAAATATAAAATCTTTTGATTTTATAAAACTGCGCTTATATTTACCGCCGCATCCTAAGTCAAAATTTAGAGTGCCAATTGCAGCCGAGACTTTCAATTCTCCCATTCTATATGCTTCTGAATAATAATATTTTGCATTAATTAAATCATCAATATCATAAAACATCTGTCCAATCTTACTCAATTGACTTCCATTTTTTTTAATGATTGCCATATTACCAATATCTTTTGTCTTTTGTATCCAATAATTTTTCTGGAACATATCATCGTTAATTGCAATCATTGTTTTAATTGCATCAAGTCTTCCATCATCGGCATACTTTTTTATCAAGTTCATTGCATCATTAAATAGGGCAAGTCCCAAAAAATCTATAGTAGTCTTTTCATTATCAAAGAATTCCATTATCTCATCATATATATTTATATGATCATTTGGTGACTTCCATATTTGAAGCAAGTCATTAAAATACTTTCTACCTTTTTCAGGATCTTCTGTGTGAATACATATATTTACTAATCGTCCGAGTGCATTACTTATTTTATTGATCGGAATTTTTTCGACCCAATACATCATATCATCTGAACATTTATTATTCCACCCAAAATTATTTTCCAATAAAACTTGTAATTCATTTAAGGCTTTTTGATTGCCTAATTCAGCAGCTTTTTTATGCCATTTAACAGCTAAATGTCTTTGTCCAAGATCTTCATGTATTATACCTAATTTAATCATAGCATCTTCATTTTTATATTCACTTGCTTGTTTATATAATTCAATTGCCTTAATTGTATTGCCACACGAATAATATATATTTCCGAGTAAATACGGAGCATCATTATTTTTTAATTCAACCCCGAGAGTCAACCATTCGATTGCTTTTGGAATATCCTTAATATGTTCATAAATTATTCCTAAATTTGTTGCATTCGTTGCATTAATATTTGATTCATAGTATTCGATTAGTTTTTTCTTACTTATATCATTCTTAAATATCTCAAAAAATTTTATTAATGATTCAGTTGAATGTGTAGTCGGAGATGATTTTAAAAGATTAAGTTCGCTGTTTAATTCATTTATTAATTTATTTTTCTGATGCATATCTATTTGTGTTTGCTTTATTAAGCAATCATATTTTTTTTGAAGATTTGCATATTCTGTGGAAAGATTATTATATTGTGTTAATTTATGCGTGCATTCAAAACAATATTTCTTTATTGATTTATCTTCAATTAATCTATGATATGATAATGTTACAATTTTGAATAAATTCTCAGCAATGAGACTTCCATTATTTTTATCTGGATGAATTATTAATGCAATCTCTTTGTATCTTTTTCTTATATCCTCTTTTGATACATTATCATCAAGTCCCAACATTCTTTGATCATTAACGTACATAATATTTACAAGGCAATAAATAAATTAAATTATTTTTGATTAATTATATTCAATTTTTAATATACATTGCACTACACAAAAAATAATTTGATCAAATAGGAAAATCGAAAAAGGTTAGAGGAGTCACTTCATATTTAATTGTATGTTTATATTTTTAATTCTCGAAACGCATGTATTATTTAGATGACTAAGTATATTAGTATCAATATTTATTCCTAAATTTTTTTCAATAGCATCTATATATTTCTGTTCATTTTTATCAATATTTAAATCCCACATCATTGCTAAATATTCGCACGCAATTAATATATTTTTATGGAAATTATTTTTATCCGTATATATCTGAATTAAATGAATTAACGATGCCAATAATTCATTTTTATAGGTCTTCGAAAATATATGAATAAATTTGGATAAAGGTGTGATGGATCCAGTCAACTTATCTTTATAATAGACTTCATTTATTGAATCAAATAGGCATTGATTAAAACAATTAATAGCATTTGGATAATCGTTCATTAAATAATAAGTTTTCCCAAGTTTCACAAGTTGTTCTCTATTTTTTTTGAAATGAAATTCATTCTCGATTTGTTTATAGGAATAAAGTGCAACGTCATAATTTTTCTTATCGTAATATATGTCGCCTAATGCATAAAAAGCATACTTATTTCCGAGCAGGGCTGCTTTATTATACCACTTCAAAGCATTACAATCATCAGATTTTTTCATATAAATTTTAGCAAGAGAAAGCATTGAATTTATGTGATTTTTTAATGCGGCGTTTGTAAACCATTTGATAGAACTATCAATATTTTTTTTTGAAGCAAATATTTTTCCAAGATTAAACATTCCTTCGAGGCTATCACGAAGTTCATAGCTAACTGTTCTTACCATATTATAACTTATTGCCATATCAATTTTATCATTATCAAGATAAAATCTTGCCAAAACATTAGAAGCATTTCTAATATTAGAATCTATGGCTCTTTTCAATAATTTGATTCCTATATCAAATTTTTTTATGTAGATATATACAATTGCGAGTGGAACTACTGCATTACCGAGTCCGAAATCAATCGCTTTCTTAAACCATAAAATAGCATTGGTCGAATCTTTTATATGGATTGAAATTCCATCAATATAATATCTAACAATATCACTCTCCCCAGTATATATATTTCCAATCTTAATTCCGAATGCTATTTTTCCTAAATCATATGCCGTCATATACCAATATATTGATTTCTGGATATCTTTAGATTCATGACATTCATATATATCTCCTAATTTAACAGCAGCCTTAGAATAACCACCTTCAGCGCTCTTTTGATACCATTTAATTGCCTCATGAATTTGTGGATTTGGGCGTTCATACTCATACAAACTCCCGATGAAGAACATAATTTTAGGTGATGTTACATTCATTGAAATAATATCATTTTGACAATTATTATAGAATTTGCGCTGAATCTTGTCATATTTTTCCTCTTGAATATTTTGACCTACAGTATCATGATATGCATCCATAATATGTTCTATTGCATCATAATGATTAGTATCCAAGGCTTTTTTATACCAAAATATATTAAGAGGATAATCACATTCGCATCCTAAAATAATCAATGAATGAGCATCAATTTTATACGACGTCAATATTTTGTTCGAATCAAAAATTTCATATGCCTTATCACACCAATATTTTTTTTCGCGAATATTTTGTGAAGAAACAGTTTTCTTATCTTCGGGGCTATCATCCATACGTGAAACCTCTGGAATAGTTTGAGTTTGATTATCAATCCCACCATAAATACCAGTATCAGGATGAATCAACTCAACAATTGCTTTGAAATGACCAAGTGATGCGGCTTTGGTAAACCAAGTTATTGCAGTAGCTTTATCCTGTATGGGAAGATTTTCTATTGGGTTGAAAAGTTTTACTTTGTACAAACTTCCTAAATCATACATTGCATCAGTATTTCCTAGTGCAGCTGCTTTTTCAAACCAATATTTTGCCTTATGAACAATATTTTTATTTTTATATATCCATCCTAAATTATACATTGCAGAAATATCTTCTTTATTTGAACGATCTTTATAATATTCAATCAATTTTTTTTCATTCAATTTATATGCTTCAAAAAAAGTAACTAATTTAAGGATATTGTCATCTAGGTCAAGATTCGACTGCATGAAGATATGTTATATATATATATCATGGGAACTTTGTTCAATTAATAAAAAAATCAATATTTTTGGGAATACTTGTTTAAATTATAATAATTTAATACTGCGGTCTCGGCAAATTATATCTTTTAAAAATTGATTTTCAATTCTATTGATTGATGAAACAAAAACATTAATTATCAAACAATGAGTGACATCACATTATACGAGATAGAGCTCGACGACAATCACTACTACATATGTGCCCTAAAATCGGAAGTAGATTGTCTAGCGAACCTCCTAAGCAAAACTGATTCTGAATGGTTGCACGCACATAAACCTAGTCGCATAATAGAACAAAATTCCATCAGAGATCATTTCGAAGTGGACAAACGCACTTTATATTACATGGCAAAATATGGCATAGAAAGCACCCGCGGCGGGTCATTTCAAAAAAAGATATTAACAGACGACCAGAGAGAATTATTAGCCAACATGATCACACTTAATTTCCCCGAGAGCAAAGCCACGCGAGAAAAAAAACCAATAACATTACCAATAGTCAGTCAGGCTCATTGTTTGTTGATAACACACGAAGTAAACTTATATGAAACTCTAACACGAGAATTAATGCCTTCAAAAAGTCTAAATCTCATGAATACCCTAATGTTCGAACATGAGACTGCAGTGGCCAAAGGCTACATTGAGGTGACGAACCTTAATGATTTCGTTTTTAAACCAATAAGGGGAATAGGTCGAATAACTCAATTGATATGCACAGCAAAAATCCCATTTTCTGTAACATTAAAAAATAGCACATTTGATTACAGTTACATGGTTTCGCTTGAGAATATCTATTTATTGCCAAGATTTTATTGTGTTCTTAATGGAGCACGATCAATTATTGATGAGGATTCATTCGGGTATGACGTTAGAGCAGAAGACAACAAGACGACAATAAATTGTTCATTTGATGGACCAGCATCTCAGTGGACCAATGGATCCAGACCAGTTGGAGGACATGCAAAACGTGCTCCCGCGACCGAAATTCCCAAACCGGTCCTCATAAATTGTCATTACGGCATAACAATACGTACATATAAAAAAATAAATATCTGCTTCATAAATGAATCACAATATGAACAACTGGTTAAAGAATCTCTACAGTCCTAGGAGAAAACATCTTCTGCGCGCTAGCTTGCGGCTCCACTCGTTTAAATGGAGTGAAGTCGACAACGAAACGGAGATTTAGATCTATAATCCTGTCATTTTGGAATCACCAAGGCATTACGGAGTCTGTTGAAAACAATCATTGGTGATATTCTCCAGTTCTCAAAAGTTCCTCAGGTAATGTTTCTCTTAATTGAGTCTCATTCCGAAGTGGTGGGCTAACTGGTGAGTGTTGGCCTTTGGATGTATCATGTTGTGTTTCTCTTTAGAGTCTATTCAGTTTCAACATTTATGATAATTATCGTGGAAGCATCATTAAAACATTTTTAATAAGTTACCCATTAATCATAATTTTATCCAAAGAGTAATCCCTGAATAGCAAAATAGGAGAGCAGCGGGTACGGCCATAAGGTAAATACCGCACAAAGGGCAGCTGCAAAATCGCGCCTACTGAGACACGACCAAA
>Ga0206990_1021_pt1 | contig 44408 bp, 38 predicted proteins | sample Alteio_BWMinCont_8_FD_153283 | JGI IMG/M metagenome (GOLD analysis project Ga0206990, IMG submission 153283) | Enriched cells from forest soil in Barre Woods Harvard Forest LTER site, Petersham, Massachusetts, United States -... | ecosystem: Environmental > Terrestrial > Soil > Temperate forest >... | reverse complement strand
CTTTGAAGAAGATGTATGGATCTTCGAGAATGGATGTGTAATAATTTGAGACAGTTTCATTCGATTCATGACAGAGGTTGTCAAAAATGTGCCAGACTGTATTTTTGAAAATGGTATCGCCGTCGTTATTGTAGAGCGTATTAATGTCGACGGCGATGCGAAATATTTTTTGGTAAATGGTGAAGCGTTCGAGGTATTCAAGCTTTTCTTTATCATTTAATTTACTGTATGAAACATCAACTAGGTGTTTTACGGGGTCGACGAATAGGACGCGCGTGGGATATAATTTATCTGGGGAAAAAAACTTCTTGACATTAACCACCCGTCGATTGATTTCTGTGGGTAATATAAATATTTTTAAATCCGGGTATTCTGCGGATTCCGCGTATGCGCCCTTATTATCTGATATTTTCGTTATCTTCACAACCAAAATATCTCCAACATTCGGTACTGTTTTCTCATAATATCGTGACATCTAAATGATTCAATTTTAATTATAGTAATAGGTTCATATTATTTATTAATCAATTTTTTTATTTTAAAAATCATCCAATATATATCATCGGTGGTGTCTAATAATCTGTACGAAACGCTCAAGGTAGGAGTTGCATGGCGGCGGAAAAAAACAATAAGATCATCTATATAGGCACCAATATTTGAATCATATTGATGGACACGCTTCAGAGAATTTTCAAATATCACTTCATTCTCTTTCAGGGGATATTTCCCAGAACCATTGCGATGCAAAGTCCATTCAGTATCCTCACAGACAAACCCCCCTGCCTTCATATGATATCTTTTCAATATCTCCGCAACAAAATTGGCAAACTCGTCAAAATTATCGATTACTATCCCAAGAGTCAAATACTTCAATTCATACTTCATCAAATCGCCAGTGATGCGCTTTTCAGACAATAAATTGAACAACATTTTTTGTCGTTCAATGATATCCATTTTTTCTATATTCTTATAAATAAACATCGCCTTTTCGCTATCGTGAGTTTTCTCTCTTGAGAAATCAAATACTTCGCTCCTTTGATGATCCAATTTACATAAATTTTTATATTCGATGGTATCCATATTTTATTATATAATGACAAGCTTTTAAGTATCCGATTCTTCGCTAACGGAAACTGAAACTGATTTTTTCACTCGGGATATTTTCTTAGGGGTTTCGATAGAAAATTTTCCTTCATGTTCTTTTAAAATCGGGACTTCTAATATTTTACATAAGGTTTGATCGTATACAATCGAGCTATTGATTTTGTGTTCGTTGGTTTCGACGGCGGCCATTAATAATTTCTCGACTTCGAGCTTGTTGTTCTTGTGGTGTTCGGCTACGTATTCTCGGAGTTTAACATTTTTATGGAAATTAGGAAGTTTTTTCCATGGTTTCATGTATACGTATTTGTCAATTTTGCTGAAGGCGTCTTGTATTTTATTTTTGTTGCCTTTGAACGTAACTTCGTAACTCTTGATGGCTTTATCCAGTTGTTCAAGTTTGTCGGGGGCGGGGGGGATGAGATGTTTATAATGTTCGTATTCTGATTTTAAATGAGTCAGTTTGTATGATTTTGCTAAATCATCGAGTTCATTCGCGATGGACATTGTATTTTCGGACATATGTTATAATTAGTTAAGATTATTGTTTTTGTTGAATGATTTGGGATCAATTTTTTCGTGTGGAGGAAAAATTGAAAAAGAAAGAGGTATAAGGAGATGGTGGAGTAGGTATTGATTAGGGTAGGATGATATATATGTTTTGTTCGTGTCGGGAGTTATTGGGTGATAAAGCGAAGCATTATGAGAGATCGTTGGAGGAGATATGCCAGAAGAATGAGATGGGGATGTTTGAAACGAATGAGGAATTTGAGAAGGAGAAACAAGATTTAGTTAATAGTTATGGTTTTAGGCGTTATTGTTGTAAGCAGAGATTGATGACTTATATTAGGACGGTGAAGATAGTTAAGTAGTGGGCTTTTTATTTTTGGAGCGGAATTTTCGTTTTTTGTGGGCCGTTGGGTCTGGGGTTGGATCGGGGTCGTCTGCGATTTTTGTTATGGAGAGAATTTTACCTCTGCCGCGGGTTGTTCCTTCTCGGAAGAAGAAGTAGCGGCCAGTTTCTGCGTAAGTTTCGATGAATTCGGGTTTGAATTTAAATTTGAAGTTGACTATGGCGGTGTCTCCTGTTCGGAGTGCTTCTTTTCCTTCGTTGTCTTCTTTGGAGAAGAGGAGGCGGGCCGTTTGGCAGATGGGGCCGGCATGGATGAAGGGGGAGTAGCCGGATTTTATGGTTGATGAGTGGTGGAGGATATCTATTTCTGCTTTGAATGTGAAGCAGATTTTTGCTGTTGATGATTCGGGGGAGACTGAAATCATTCCGCGGGAGATCCACGCTTTTGTGAAATCTATTTTTTTATCGAGGCATGTGATTGCGAGGCAGCCGCGTTGATGGTCGGAGAGTTCGGAGAGTTCTTGGCGGTTGTCGTTGTGTATTGATTTGATGCGGATGGGGACGAAATCTTTTCCGCGGGGGCCGAGGTGGATGATATCGCCGGGTTTGACGGTTTTTCCTTTTAGGATACCACTTATTACGACGCCGATGCCGATTGGGTTGAAGACCTGTTCGATGTAGAAGATGGAGCCTTCGAGCGTTGATGAATCCCAAAGTTTTCTGGGTTTGGCGTGATTGATGAATGATCGTATGGTGTCTAGGTAGTAGCCAGTTTTGGAGGAGATGGTTAAGATTGGTACGATGTTGGGGGAGAGGGACATATTTTCGGAGAGTTTGATGAATGTTTCGGATGCGTCGATTTCTTTTTTTTTTAATTCGTCTGGGGGGAGTTTAAGTTCTTTATCGGAGTTTAGGACGTAGACTTGTTTTTTATTGTTTTTGCAGAGTTTGATTATGTTGTTGAGAGTGGTGGTGTAGATTTCGGAGTCGGCGACGAGGTCGACGCGGGTGATTAGGATTACGACGGGCATTTCGAGGTAGAATAGTATGCCGAGATGTTCGCGCGTCATTTTTAGGATTCCTCGGTTGGCTGCGATTATTAGGAAGGCATAGTCGGGGAAATAGCCGTTGATGCCATAGGTTGTGGTTTTGAGATATTTTTCGTGACCGCATAGATCGACAAATGTTACGCCGTGTCGTTTATCTTCGCATTCGATCATTCGGGTGGAGATGTCGGATGTTTTACCGCTATTTTTTTCGTGTGGATGTTTTGCGACTTTTATGCGGGCCGATCCGTTTCCGTCATCGAGATCGCGATATTTCATTACGCCGATAAATGTGCTCTTGCCGACGTCTACGGAACCGGCGATAACTATGGCCACTTCCGTTCGGAGTGGAGAGGTCGTTGAAGCAGATAGTTTGAGATCTATTTCTCCAGACATGTATATTTATATTATAGGGAATGTTATCACAATAATTATTCATGGTAAGATTATTTCAAATTTTATTGGAGATGGAATAAAATTTGAAATTATTTTCGTCTAGTTATAAAGCTATTTATATGTTGTAATAATAGAATGATAGAAATGGATGATGGATTGTCTGATAAGAATAAGAGGGAGATTAGGAAATTGTTGAGAAGTGAATTTGGGGGGAAGAGTTTTGGGGTAGAGGCTTATTTATTGTGGGTGAAAAGTGTGGCGGAGAAGTGTGGTGTGGATGGAGGGAAGTTGGAAGAGTTTCTGAATTCGTATACGTTGAAGGTGGATGGGGAGATTAAGATTTTTGGGAAGAAAGTTGCGGGGGGGAAGAAAAAAGTAGGGGAAGTAGTTGAGGAGCCGGTCGCGGTGGTACAGAAGAAGATGATGAAGGTGACTCGTACGGTGATAAGGAAAGTTTTGAGGCCGAAGGTTAAAAGTAGTGGTGGGGCAGAGGAGAGTGAAAGGAAGGATATTTATGCGGAATATGCGCAATATAATCAGCCGTTGCCAGAGGGGGTGCATATCGTTCAGGCGCCGGTGGTGCAATCGGTGGTGCAAGTGCAATCGGCGGCGGCGGCGAGACCGACGAGATATGTGTATCCGAATGAAGTGATAGCTGCGCGTATACATCGTGAGAGTAAGTATGGGCCGCATGGGACGCAATGGATTAATGATATTCAGGTGGATGATGTTATTACGAAAGAGATTGAGGCGAGGCAAGTAGCTGTGAAGAAATTGTTGGATATTAAGGTTCCGGAACAGAGATCTCCTGGATGGTTTGAAATGAGGGAGAAACGAATTACTGCGAGCGATGGGGGCTGCGTTCTGGGGGTGAATGATTATGAGCCGAAGTATAAGTTTATTTTGAAAAAGGTCGTGGGGTCGGAGTTTAAGGGGAATGAGTTTTGTTATCATGGGAAAAAATACGAAAAGGCTGCTATTATGGTGTATGAATATAGGTTTAATGTAGGCTTGAGTGAGTTTGGGTTGATAGGGCATCCGACAATTGGATTTTTGGGGGCGAGTCCGGATGGTATTGTGGGGCTTTATAAGAATGATGGGCAGCATTTTACAAAATATGTTGGTAGAATGTTGGAAATAAAATGTCCGTTCAGGAGGAAGATAGAAATGGAGGGGGGTGTGGATGATATTGTTCCGATTTATTATCAGGTGCAAGTGCAGTTGCAGTTAGAGTGTTGTGATCTGGATGAGTGCGATTTCTGGCAGTGTAAGATTACCGAGTATGTTTCGAGATCGGAGTTTGTGAATGATACTGATCCGCAGGAGCAATTTAGGTCCAGGGTGACGGGGTTTGAGAAAGGGTGTTTGATACAGTTGTTGCCAAAGGGGAAGATGAAAGAGATTTTGGAAACAGGCAAGTATTGGGATAATGTTTATGATGATGCGATATTTGTGTATCCGCCGAAGATTGAGATGACGCCGTGTGATTGTGATATTTGGATTAGTAAGACGGTGGGGTCGTTGCATTTGACCCATGCGGGGTTTGTTTTTGATAAGGTGATCTATTGGAAGTTGGAGAGGTCGCATTGTTTGCTTATTGAGAGGGATAAGAAGTGGTTTGCGGAGAAGTTGCCGGAATTGCAGTATATGTGGGGTATGGTGGAATTTTTTAGATCGAATAAGAGGATGAGAGATTTGTTGGTTCAATACGTTGCGTCGTTATCGATAAAGACGAGTAAGAAAATTATGAAGGTTGTTGATATGTTGGCGAAGGTGCCGGGGGTTGGGACGGCCGAGGAGATTATTTATAATGAGTATGTGAAAAGGTTGATGGAAGAGATTGCGTTTAATAATATTGTTAAGGCAGAGAAGATTGCGCAGAAGACGGCAGTTCAGAAAGAAGATGATAGTGGGAGTGGGGTTAATAATGGGGCCTATATGTTTTAAAAATTTGATTTTAATAGATATAAACGGAAGAGGTGTATGGGTGTTATATTAGGATAGGATGGAAAATGTAGATTATTCGTTGTATATACTTAACGAGAAAAATAAGTATATATCGAAAAATGTAATTCAGAAATTGTTGAGTGTGTATGATATCGTTGGGTATAGGATTAGAGAGTTAGCGACGTTTCAGCATGCGATGACGCATACATCGTATTTGAAGAGAGATTTTAAGACGGATAAGATTGTTAAGATGATTAAGGAGAAGAATTTGGAGCCGATTGGGGATGCGGGGATGGCGATTCCGTTGCAAGATGAGTCGTATGAACGGTTGGAGTATTTGGGGGATTCGATTATTCATGCTATTTTGGCGGAGTATTTGTTTGGGAGGTATCCCGATAAGGATGAGGGGTTTTTGACTAAGTTGAGGACGAAGATTGAGAATGGTCAGACGTTGGCGAAGTTGGCGAAGGATTTGGGGTTGCATGAATATGTGTTGATTGCTAGGAATATTGAGCAAATTGGTGGGAGGGAGAAGAATAGTCATATTTTTGAGGATACGTTTGAGGCATTTTTGGGGGCGTTGTATGTTGATAGTGGGGGGGATTATGGTTTGTGTAAGAAATTGGTGGTGAATATTGTAGAGACGCATTTAGATTTGGCGGAATTGATATATACGGAGACTAATCATAAGGATACGTTGTTGCAGTATTATCATAAAATGAAATGGGCTGATCCGGAGTATAAGTTGTTGGAAGTTCAGGATAGGAATTCGAAGAAATATTTTAATATGGGGGTGTCGAATCCTTATGGGCAGATTGCAGGGATGGGGGTAGCGAGTTCGAAAAAGAAGGCTGAGCAGAAAGCTGCGTATAATGCTTTGGTGTATTTTAATATTATTGGCGATGAGGAGTCTGCTGATGAAGAGATTTATGAGGTTTAGCGGAAGCAATCGAAACTTGCGAAGTAGAGCTTTAGTTTATCGAAGAGAGATTCTTTTAGTTTGTTGGAGAGGCGGTCGAGCTTGCGTTGGAGATGATTTATTCGTAGGGTGTTGTCGATGTTTTTGGATTCGATAGTTTCGAGTTTGTCTTGGAGTATTTTGTTGTCCTGGGTGAGGGTGGAGAGTTGTGATTCGAGGGTATCGATTTTTGATCCGAGCTTGGGAACGATTTCGGAGAGTTCTAATGTGTAATCTTTTAGTTCTTGCTCTAAGTAACCATGGGGCATGCTTTTTTCTCGGAGGGGCTGTAATTCATGGTAGTGGCGATGTTGTTTGTAGGCAATGTTATAATATTTTATCGCTTCGAGTTGGCTCTTTTCTACTCCGTAACCGTATGAATGCAAATATGCTAAAGAATTCAGAGCAACGTAATGATTTTGATCGGCAGCTAACTTGAACCACTTCGCCGCTTCAGAATGGTTGCGGCTATCGGTACCCTTACCATAATAATACATGCATCCCAACTTATACTGGGCATCAGCGTTATCTTGTTCCGCAGACAGTTTACACAACCTAAATGCCTCGAATAAGTTCTTTTCAACCTCCCCCCCGTTTTCATAAATGCAAGCCATCTTATATTGCCCGTATGCGCTACCCTTCTCAGTTGCAAGCTTCCATAATTTCAAAGCATCCTTCTTATTATCCTTCCTATATTGAATAGTCCCCAAATTCCATATAGCATCAACATTTCCTGAATCAATACTTAATTTCAACAATCTAATGGCTTCATCCTGACTATTCTGGTTGCTATTGATAATATTCTCGCTATATAAATTCTGAGCATTATGGTTGTCTAGATTTCTTTTGAAAAAACTCATCATTAATTCTCTGTTTTCATATAGGTCTTTGTCTAAAAAATATGTTCCGTCATAATCAAATGCGCGGCGGACTCGCGAGATTGATTTGGTGTTACCTTTTAATGTTTCATTCAATAAGGTATCCATTGTTTTCATTTATATATTATTATATAAAGAAATATAAATGCTATTATTGAATTATAATTCAATTTTTTAGTCGAGCCAGCCATTATCGAATTGCGGGAAGGAATCGAAGGGGATGTATTGGGCATATGTTTTTATCCATCGGAAGTTTTCTGTTTTGTCGATAGATTCGATTAATTTGGAGATACGTTCTCGTGCTGTTAGGAGGCCGATATTGCGGAAACGAACGTTGAGGTAGCGTTGTTGTTCGTTACGTTGATCGTAGGAGATGCCAACGCGGGTGTTAAAGAGGGAAGAAAATTTCGTTGATAATGTGGTTAGTTCTGTATCGGTAGAGTGATTTTTACGTTCGACACGGATGTAAAATTCAAAATATTTGGGGTAGTGCTTAGCTTCGGGATCGGTCACAGGGACGCCGTGGGTGGCAGCGGGGGTTTCTATTTTTTCTCGGACGACAATTACTTGTTGTTGGAGTTCTTTCTTTTCGTATGCTTCGTCGAAGAATTTTTGATAGAGGTTGGCGTCTTTGTTTGTTTCGTAAATTGCGTCGTCGATATTGTTGGTGGTGTAATAACGGGCGGTTTGCATCACCCGGGTGTAGCCTTTATGATCATAATCAACCATAATCAACCAGGGTCGAATTTGGGTAAATTTGCGATCATTTTCTCGAATGTTATTAATATGATTCGTGATTTCGTAAAATTTGTCGACAGTCTCTTCCGAGGGGTTTAAGGGGAAGAAAGAAATATGTATTTGTGTTCGGCATTTTAGATTTGGATACGGTGATTCTTTTTTATATTTCTCTAGGGAGGTGATACGATTTAGAATAGGTGATTCCGTTGGTTTTATTTGGGATGTGCGCTTTTTTTGAATATATTTTAGAATGTGGGTCTTGCTGTAAGCGAGGCCGATGCCAAGCAAGAGACCGCCGATTCCACCAATCAAAAGGCCTGCTTTAAATGATCGGCCGAGCATATGGTGAGCTAATGGATCATTCATTGATTGATTCTGCCAAAAATATAATATTTCAATATTTCGGAGTGATATCTATATTGAATCCGGCTAGGAGGATGGGTTTTTTATTTTCATCATAAATTACCGTTCCGCAGGCTGCTATGAATCTGATCTTTTTGTTGGGGAGAACGACTCTGAAAGCTGCTTTATATTTTCCTGTTGTGAATGCTTTATCGATACTCTTTTGGGTTGCTTCTTTATCTAATGGATGAAGCAAGCTCATAAAATAATTTATATGTTCCTGGTCGTCAGAAGTAATCTGGTAAATATTACGTAATTCTTTGGAATAGGAATTCGTTCCGGTTTTAATGTTCCAAACGAAGGTTCCTAGGCGATCGGGTGATTTGAGATATTTTGAAATCTTGCATGTTTGGGGATTTTCTTGGTAATGCAAGGAGTATAACCAGTAGATCAGCAAAGCGATTATCAGTAGGGCAGTGACTGCTGTAATTAAGGGAACCATCTATTTTATATATAAAGCCGCTAGAAAATATTTTGTGAGAGTAATTTAATATAAATGTCTGAGCGACAAAATAGATATGTAGATTTAAGGATTAATGGGAGGTTATTTCCTTCGTGGGTGTTGAAAAATTACAGTAAATATAAATTGCCGGAAATCTTTAGGGAGGGTGGGGAGGATCCGTGTAAGGAGGTTGAGGCAGGGGCGAAATTGGAATTGAGGAAGTATCAGGAATTTTTGGTGAAGTATATGGATTATAGGTCGCCGTATAGGGATATTTTGATGTATTTTTCCGTTGGCGCGGGGAAGACTGGGACGGCGATTGCGATTTATAATATGTTGTATAATTATCATCCGGCGTGGAATGTTTTTATTTTGTTGAAGGCTACGTTGAGGGCGTCGACGTGGATACCGGCGTTGGAGGATTGGTTGGCGAGGGATGAGAGTGAATTTAGGATGAAAAATATTATTTTTATTTCGTATGATTCGCCGATTGCTGATAGGGCGTTTTTGGATGCGATTAAGAATGCGGATAGTTCGAAGAAGTCTTTGTATATTATTGATGAAGCTCATAATTTTATTAGGAATGTGTATACGAATATTAATAGTAGGCAGGGGCGGAGGGCGCAGGTTATTTATGATTATATTATTAATGATAAGAGGGAGAATGAGGGTGTGAGGGTGATTTTGATGAGTGGGACGCCGGCTATTAATACGCCGTATGAATTGGCTTTGATGTTTAATTTGTTGAGGCCGGGGATTTTTCCTAAGAGTGAGGCGACGTTTAATCAGATTTATGTGAGTACTGCGGGGTATCAGAAGTTGAATGATGCGAGTAAGAATATGTTTGAGAGGAGGATTATGGGGTTGGTGGCTTATTATATTGGGGCGACGCCAGATTTGTATGCGACGAAGACGATTCATTATGTGGATGTGGTGATGAGTGCGTATCAGGCGGAGATTTATACGCATTTTGAGGAGATTGAGGAAGCGCAGGCCAGGCAAGCGAGGAGTAGGCAGGGGGGGAGTCAAACGTATAAGACTTATACGAGGCAGGCGGCGAATTTTGTATTTCCGAATATTTCGCAAAGGATTACGGGGGAGTCGAGGCCGAGGCCGTCAAAGTTTAGGATAGATGAGAAGGATGCAGAGTTGGTTGATGAGGGGAAGGGGAAATTGAAATTGGAGAAGGGGTCTGTGAAAGCGGTGAATGTGTTGAATTATTTGAAGGAGTTGAATAATTATGTTAATACGTTTGATGAATTTTTGGGGAAGAAGCAAGGGGATGATGAGAAGGCGGGGTATACGATTTTGGATGATGTGAGGGTGTGGAGAGAGAAGTATAAGGGGAATTGGGAAGAGTTTAATAGGGGGGAGGAGAAGAAATCGTCGTTGTATGGGTTGATGTATATGTGTTCGGCGAAAATGTTGGCGATTATTTTTAATGTGTTGAAGTCGCCCGGGTCGGCTTTGGTTTATTCGAATTATGTGTTGGTGGAGGGGTTGCAGATTTTTAAGGTGTATTTGAAATATTTTGGTTATGAGAGATTTGTGGATAGGGGGCATGGGGTTGATGGGTTTAGGTATGTGGAGTATCATGGAGGGATTGATGAGAAGGAGAGGTTTGCGAATTTGAAGGCGTTTAATAATCCGGAGAATAAGGATGGGAAGTTGATTAAGATTATTATGATTTCGCCGGCAGGGGCGGAGGGGATTAATTTGAGGAATGTGAGGCAGGTTCATTTGATGGAGCCGTATTGGCATGAGGTGAGGATGACGCAAATGACAGGGAGGGCTATTAGGCAGTGCTCGCATAAGGATTTGCCGATTGAGGAGAGGCATGTGGATATTTATAGGTATAAGTCGATAAGGAAGAATTCGGCGAAGTGGACGACGGACCAATTTATTGAGGATTTGGCAAGAGGGAAGGAGGGGTTGATTCAATCGTTTTTGGATGCGATGAAGGAGGTGGCCGTTGATTGTGTGTTGAATAAGTCGCATAACATGATGGCGCAGGAATATAAGTGTTTTCAGTTTGATGAGCCGTCGTTGTTTGAGAATCAGATTGGGCCGGCGTATAAAGAAGATGTGTATGATGATATGAAGGTGAATAATGGGAGTAATGATTTGAATTCGGTTACGGTGAAGATTAAGGTTATGAGGATTTTGGCGGTTATACAGACGAGTATGGAGGATGCGAATGGGGAAGCGAAATATTCGGAGCCGAAGACTTATTGGTATAGTCAGGAGTATGGGACTGTGTATGATGAGGAATTGTATTATGCCGTTGGGAAGGTGGCAACAGATGATGATAATATTCCGAAACGGTTGGATAGAGATACGTATATTATAGATAAATTGGTACCGATACCGCAAATTGAATAAATTTGAAATATTTATTTTAAGGGAGTATTGTGTATGGGTTAAAAGGGGGAGGAGTAGTATGGCGGAGCATTCTTTATCGGATACGGAAAAGATTGAGGTTATTGATAAGGTTATTGGTTTGATTCCTGATATTAGGAAGAGGAGAGCTTTTTTGATAGAGAATATTTTGACGGTGAAGGAGGGTGGGGATCAGTATGTGTTGGAATTGATTGATTCGAAGGGGAGGGCTTATTATAGGGATAAGTATAGATGCGTGTTTGATGCGAGTTATAAGTTGGTGGGGATTTGGGATTTTATGTATGAGGCGGGTAGATATAAGTATTATATATTTGGGGATGAGAAGGAGAAGATTGAGCGGATAAGGCGGATGCATAAAAATTAATTTGTTGTGTATTTATATAAGGGGGTGTTAATGAGGGATGATATTGATAGTAAATGTGCTCCTGGGAAGATGTTTGAGGATGGATCGTGTATTCCGTTGAATATATTATTGGAAATGGCGGGGGCTTATAATTTGGAGAATCCGGGGGATGGGATTAAGTTATATCCGTCATTTGAGACGTTGAATAGGAGTAAATATAAAAAGTATTTGTTGAATGAGTTTAATAGGAGGTTGAATGGGGTGTGTAAGACGCAGGTTTGTTGGACGAAACAATCGTTTGTTGCGAGGATGACGGCGTCGATGCAGGATGAGTTGAAGAGGAAGACGTTTAGGCCAGAGGGGCCGAATGGGAAGTTTGAGTGGTTGAATACTGTTAATATTAATGAGGTGGTGAGTCAGTATGAGTTGAAGTATCGGGATTTTAAGTTTCTTGGAGCGGTGCCGATAGATTTTGATGAGTTGCCGAAGTTGGGGTTGAAGAATTTGAAGATGGATAGGTTGGTTGGTATGGGAAAGACGAAATTGGGGGTGGTGTTTAATTTGGATGAGTCGTGGAAGGCGGGGTCGCACTGGGTGGCGGTGTATAGTGATTTGTTGAGGGGGTATATATATTATTTTGATTCGTATGGGATGGAGCCGGAGAATAGGATAAGGAAGTTTATGAGAAGGATTGCTAATTTTTGTCAGGGGAGTTTGGGATGTAGGCAGATTATTGCGGAACATAATAGGGTGAGGCATCAATATGGGGGGAGTGAGTGTGGTGTGTATTCGATTAATTTTATTTTGAGATTGTTGAGGGGCGATTCGTTTGAAAAGGTTTGTGAAAGTAAGGTGCCTGATAGTATCGTGAATCAATGTAGGAGGATTTATTTTAAGTAAGTATAGTAACGATGGATGATAGGGGGAGGATTGTTAGTTTGCTGGATGAGTATGGGGGGGTTTGTGTTGAGATGGATAAGATTAGGAGTTGTGTGGTGGGTTTGAGGGATGAGACAAAGAGGAGATTGGGGGAGGCGAAAGGGAGGGAGGAGAAGAAAAGAGTTTTTGGGGAATTTAAGGAGAGAGTTGTTGAGATAAAGAATGATAGGAAGTTATGGGAGAGATATGCAGCGTTGAAGGTGAGGAGGAATGGATTGAGGGAGAGTTTGGTGAGTGGGGATGATATGAATTATTTGCTGAAGAAGTATGGTGAAGATAAACAAAGCGTGAGGGTTCGTGTACCGACAATTGAATTGGAAGATTTGCATTATAGTGAACAGCATAATGAATTGAATATGTTGGTTAGGAGTATTAAGATCGACATTTGAACGTTAGTTTTAGGCTATGGGGGAGACCTTTGAAGTCGAATAGGTCGGTGGAGGATTCTTTGTGGGTGATTGTTTTTTTGAATTGGATGATGATGTCTTTTTGTTTTGGGTCGGGTGGGTTGGGGAAGGAGTGTTTGAGTATTTTAGGGGGGGTGGCTAGGTCTATTGTGCCGACGGGTTGGTCTTTTGAGATGAGGTCGATGTACATGTAGACTTTGTTGGAGAGTATAGGAATTTCGTTGGAGGTGTATTCTGATTTACCTTTGTAGTGTTCTTCTGTGAAACCTAAGTAGTGGAGAAGGCTATGTTTGTCGTTGATTAGTTCGAAGTGATTCCGTTTGTTCTTGTTTTGGATTTTGACGAGATCGTTGTCTAGGGAGATTTTAAGGGGGGCTTTTAAGACTTCGAAGCCGGACTGGATTGCGTCGAGGACTTCGTCGATGGTGTGGGAACCGGTGTCGAGTTCGAAGCATTTGGGAGATTCGTCATCGTTGTTTAGGATACATTTGAATTCGTTTTTTCCTTGTTTTATTTCGTGTTGGAGAACTGGGAATTTTAGGTTTGAGACTTCTAGAGCGATAATTTCATCGCAGTGCTCTGGAATGGTGATCATGTAATCGTTGTAAAATTCCGGTTCGACGTAATTTTCGCAGGAGATATCCATTTCATGATGGTTTTTTTGTGATGTGCTGATGATATCTTTTTTTATGTTTGAATTTATTGTAGTTTCTCGTTCGTCGTTAGCTTTTTGAAGTTTTTTAATTAAATTTATTATTTTATTTTTATCTTCGGCGTTAACTTTGGCTTTGCCTGGCTTGGATTTTTTTTTGGGAGCGGGCTCCTCTTCGGATGATGGGTCAGAATTCTCTTCGGAAGTAGCTTTGATTGTATATTTAGATTGTACCGATCGATCGCCTTTACGTATTGAATTGATTATGTCGTCTAATTCGCGTGCTGATAATTTTTTTATTTTTTTGGGATCGAGACCGAATTGGTTAGCTATTTCGTTTTTCGTTTTGTCTACTTGGGCTTGGATATCTTTGGAGTTCATGTTTTTTAGATCTTGGAGGAGATTTTGTCCGCCGTTTGGTCTGTTGGGGGGCTGTTGAAAATTGGGCATATTCGGAGATATTGAAGGATTGAAGTGGCCGCCTCTTTGGTTTATCATCGCTAATTGATCTATTTGGCCTCGTTCGGCTAGGAAATCGTTCATTGGGTTATTGGAACGTATGTTGCCTCTCATATTCGTATTTGGATTTGGATTCATGGTGTTGCCGAAATTTATATTTTGATCCATTCCGCCGCCCATAGAACCGAAATTATTCATGCCGCCGCCCATGTTACCGTTACCATTCATCCATCCCATACTAATATCCATGTTGCCCATATCACCACCGTAGGGATCTCCGCCGGATAATCCCATCGATGGATTCATTCCTACATCTTTATATGAATTCATCATTTCTTCGCGCTCCAGTGTTCGTCTGCTATCTTTTCCGTTTAGTGAGAAATTAATTTCGTATGGTGGTCTTCTTGCTCCTCCTTGGGCTCCTGCTCCATAACCCATACCCATATTAGGACCCATTTGAGTTACGTCCAATTCGCCCATATTGGGACCCATATTGCCACCCATATTTCCACCCATAGGGGCACCCATATTGCCACCCATATTGCCACCCATATTGCCACCCATATTGCCACCCATATTTCCACCCATATTGCCACCCCCCATACCAGCGCCCATGCCTGGAGCCATTCCAATACCTCCCTTACGCGGATCGTACTCTGCTTCTCTTTCTAATACAGCTCTTTGCATTTCATCGAATCCGCCTTTCTTCTCATTTAATCCCATTTCCTCGGCCATATTTCCAAAATACATCTTACTGCCCATCTCCCCCGTTGCAGTGACATATTCACCCGGACCTGAAATAACCGATGCGTAATCACCACCAATCGAACCACTCATCATTGCAGGAAATGGATCATTCTTACTCTTAACTGTTTGAACAGGTCTCTTCAAAACTCCCCCAACCTTCCTACTCCCATTGATCTCCCGATCACGTTTCATTTGCACCTGAAACTCCGAACTTCCCTTACCCACCTTCTTCCCAGTCTTCTCCTCATAAATATGCAAACACGTCTCTATCGTCTTATTATTCAACTTCTCTAAAAATACAGTCGACGATACATTCTTCGGCTTCTTGTTACCAAATTTCTTATAAATCTCAATCATTCGTGCATAAACAAATTTCTTAAACGCTTTCTTCAGCTGCGGCGTATTCTTTACCGAAATAGTTTTTTCTAAATATCTCGATAATTTATCAACATTCTCTTGTGAAAGGAAATATTTCTCCATATCAAAATATGTCTATATTATTAGGAATTAATTTTATATTCTAATTTAAACACATATTAATATTATATATCATTATATGTCAAACTTAAATGAAAGTTATAAGCAAGCCACGCAGATAATTCCAAGAGTTAATTTCGCTAATTTAGATAATACTGTGCATAACAATTTGGGGAATAACTTGTTGACGGAAAATATAGTTGAGTACCATATCAATATGGACAGTGACGATAGAAAATTGGATGCGTATCCCGATCCGTTCCATTATGTTGTTACGTTTAAGTCGTTGGGGAGAAGTTCTTATCATACGAAGTATAGGGGGTTTAAAGTGGAGTGTGGGGAAGTTCCGGAAACGCCCGGGCCGGTGATAATGCGATCGTTTAAGAATGTTAAATATGTTACGCTTGATCATGTTATTTTGTCAAGGTACAATGTTAATAAATATACTATTGAGCATGTTATTAATATTTGCGATGGGAAATTGGTGTTGAATACTATTGGATTGGAGCGGCATTGTCATAGGTTTGATATTGGGGGGTTATGTTTTTTGTGTAGATTTAGTAAGATTGAATGTGTTTGTGCGAAGTGGGATTTGTGCGAGGAATGTTTTGGGGCGGGGAAGAAGTGTATTTGCAAATTGGTGGATATATGCCATACGTGCGAAAATTTTTTCTGTCAGTGCATGATTAATGATCATAATAAATTTTTGATATTGAGGATTAAAGAGCTTAAGAATAATCGTATTTATTCGACGAATACAGGGAGTTCGGATAATAGTTTTATTTTGTTGGTGGATAAGTTGATTGGGAATTGTCAGACAGTTTGGATATCGCGTAATGGGGGGATTACCTTTCCGTCGAGTTTGCTGCAGAATATTGAGAGGTTGACGATTGAATTTTGTGATCATAGGGGGGAGCGGATTAAAATGGGTGTGGTGCTTCAATTTAATATTGTTGTGAATGGAGCGTTTCATAGGGTTAATGTTATTTTTGGTTGTGTGCATCCGTTGGTGTTGGTGAGAATGTATGGGTTGAAAATTATGTTACCGATTTGGGAATTAACGCATCCGGAAAATTGGTATACGGCTGTTTTTCAAAATCTGTTATCGCATATACATGATAAGGAGTTGATTGCTGTGTTGGAGTTGAATTTTCCATTATTTTTATCGCAAATTGCAGGTTTGGGGATATGGGAAATTGTAAGGTGCGAGATAACGAATAATGTTTTTTTGATATTAGGCGTTATGCAAAATGAATTGAATACGAATACTAATTATGAGAATTAGTAATAGGTTATGGCGAGAATTCCGCTGTAGTCTTTTTGTAGTTTTTTACCGATATCGTCTCCGTATGTTTTGATTATTATTAGTTCGAAGTTGTGAAGTTCGGGGGGGACGCGTTGGAGAATCTTTTGGGACATTTCGGGGGAGCAGAAAATTGTTTTTATTAATTTTTCGGAGATCTTTCGGGGGATGTCTTTCCCGAAGACGAGCCGTTTAGAATATTCGGGGTGTAGTATGCGAGAGAGCCATAGTTCGAGGTCTTTGGATTTTTCAGAGTTGGTGCGGATTTCGAAGAGATCTTCGATTTCTGTGTCTTTTAGTTGTCTTTTTTCGATGATGTGCCTGGATAGAGCATCTGGTGCGGTGGTGAGTACATTTGCGATGATGTTTGAGGTTCCGTGGATGAGAGATGTGTCGGGGAGATCGGAGATATATGAGATGAGATCGATTGCTTTTGCTGGGTGTTGTGCGATGAACTTGCGTTTGGACATGTTGTAGTGGTAGTGGGTGAATTTGGTTCCGGAGACGCAGATTACGCTCCTGTATGTTGCGTCGGTTAGTAAACTTTGGAGGTATTTTAGATCGAACGTTCGGCCGTGTTTGAAAATGAATTTTTCTATGTCAAATTGGAGAATTACGTCGCGCCATTGTGGGATTATGTCGATGGGGTGGGTTTCTTCTCCGACTAGGAATATGGAGGTTATATTGCCCGAAACAAATCGATTAGTTAGATATTCCTTAAACTCTTTTAACCGATTGTACAGATGCCCTCGCTTAAATTTATCGGACATTAGATTTATCAGGCCGAGATGGTGTTGGACCTTTTCGATGGCTAGAGTTGCGGGGTAATCGAATAGGATTATGGTGAAGAGTGAATCGAATTTGTCATGGGTGTCTTTGTGTTTGTCAAATATTTTTGTGTAGTTATCCATTTTATGCTGAGCTGTAGGATAGAATAGATTGAAAAATACTCATTTATTCAATTTTTCTGGATTGACTACATTCACATTATCGCTTTCAGGTTCTTCAGATTCTTCGTCTCCCACTTCTACTTTTTCCTTTGCTTCAGGGGTTAACTTTAAATTTTTATTATTATTTATCGGATTACCCGAACTATTTGCGAATATAAAATTTAAATCAGTTGGTTTTCCATCTTCCGATGGCTCGTATTTAAATGTATATTTCTTATGTTTCTTCCTATATTCGAATAATAACTGACGCTCCTGGTCAGGTGTTATAGGCACACCTGTACAATCCATAACAAATTCTTTAAATGGTGTGTTATCATATATTGTTTTCTTATGTGAGTTGAAAAAATAGTTTCTCATCTCCATTAAATGAGACAAAAACGTGTAGTATAAATCTTTTAAATTTTTATCTTGATCAACACGAGCTTTAAATACTGTTATTAGACCGTTCAGCATTACTGTAGAAAAACTACCGATGTTCACTGTGTTCTTGGGATCGCTTTCTAAAAATTTATTATTTTGGAACTTGTAAGCTGGTAGGACGATGAGTGGGGTGCATTTCTTATTGTTCGAGAAGATTTTGGCGATAACTTTATCTTTGTAGTATATTAAACAAAAATAACCCCAGAATTGAAAGAACGGATAATGCTCAGTAACATGTATATCAGATTCAATTTCCGAATATTTCTTTTTTAGTAAGTCCAGAAGCTGATTTGTCTGCGCCTTATAATCATCAACAATAATTTCGTAATATGGTACTTCGAGATATTTAAATTTTTTTGCATTTGGAGAATTCGATTTCAAAATTGATGATGCTTTTAGAAATTGGTCATATGCGTAGAATCCTACAACAACTAGAGCTTTGTTGTTTTGGATATAATTAAAGATGACGTCTAATAAATTTTCCAGGATTACTTTTTCTTCGGGGATCGTTGAGAGTTTGATGTCTATGGGGGTTTTGATATAGGGTAAGGGATAGTATTTTTGCAATAGGTACATTCGTTTGACCGTTTTCTCGAGGCGCCAAGTTGATGAAATCATATCGGTTATCAATCTAAAATAATCTACTAGCATAAATTCGGGACCAATGACGTTGAGACCGTTAATCTCCCGATAGGGCATTCGATTATATATATTACGGGGGACATATGAGATATCGCAATATAGTTGTCCGCCAACTCGTATATTGTATGTTTCTCTATGTTGAGATTCGCTGCCCCTTACTTTTTGGAAACCGCTTTTGAATAAAACATTGCATAATTTTACTAAGTCTTTCAAGGGCTCCGGTGAATAAAAATCGATATCTGGAATATCTGTGTCAGAATAAATTGCATCCGCTGGGTTCTTATCTTTTATCAATAAATTCAAGGCAAAGCCACCATATATTTTACGTTTGTTTTCTTTGATAAAATTAAGAATAATGTTTGATACTTTATTAATTTCTTCTTCATGAGGTTCAACGAGTTCGAACTTCTTTTTTTGTGCTGCTTTTTGGATAGCGGCAATATGATCGGGAAGTTCTTCAATGTCTTCTTTTTTTATAAGATATTGATGTTGGGACATATTGAATAGTTATAGTTATATATTCTTAGGTGATATATATAAAAAAATTGATTTTAATTAAATAAAAGCTCATAAAGTTTTGGTGGTATGGGTATAGAAATGGATATGAATATGGTTGGTTATAGTGTTACCAGCGCTTATATGAGAAAGGTGGATATTGAGAATTTTGATGCTGGGAAGTTGTCGTTGCATAAGGCGAATTTTATTACGGAGAATAGTAAGGATATAGAGGTTGGGGCGATAGTTTTTGGGGGGATGAATATTGCGAGGGCGTTGTATGTGCTGAGATTGAATAAGTTGTTGGGGGATATTAGGATGGCGATTGGGATTGAGATGGGGATTTATGAGTATTCGTTGATTCATGCGGCGTTGAAGAATATAGAGAAAGATTTTATACCGGCGATTTATGATGATAAGTTTGTTGATATTTATATGAATTTGGATGGGGAATCGAGATTGAAAAATAAGACGTTGGGTCCGATGGTGTTTCAGGGAGGGATAAATTTGAAGTTGATAGCTTTTTTGTCTCCGCCGCAAATTCATCCGGAAAGTTGGACGCCGATTTTGAATAAGATAAAGTATAAGGAGACAACGGAGAAGAATATGGCGACTACTGATCGGTATAAGTGTCACAAGTGTGGAGAGAGTAAAGCGCAGGTGACCGAGTTGCAATTACGGTCGGCCGATGAACCATGTACGACATTTATTACGTGTTTGGTATGTTATAATACGGATTTGAAGTAAGTTATTTTAGGGTAATAGATCCGACGGATGCGTTAAGTAGAATGGGTCCACCAATTAGAAAGGGTCCAGGGGGTCCGGCGGGTCCAGGAGGTCCGGCTACTCCAATAGGTCCAACAGATCCGATTTGTGCGATATTAACAGGTGCGGGTACGGATACAGGTACGGGTGCGGTTACGGGTGGTGGTACCGGAGCGGTTTTCACAGGAGTCTTAAGAAGATCCCAACAAGCGCTCATCAACCACTTATTCAACGGATTAATCGTACCCTCCGCAGAAATCGTTCGAAACCTAAACATATCAAGGCCAACCTTATCAACGTCATAACCATGTTTCGTTTTATAGAAGCGCTTGAGATCGTCAATTGTCTTAATGGGTTTACGTGAGAGCTTTGCGTATACGTCCATTGGAAACCCTCTCAAAAAGTGACCCGGTTTAAACATATCATGATTAATATCTTTGAATCCAAACAAGTTCTTAACGGAATCTTTATTTTTCGAATCAACTGCAAACATTTTACCCCATTTTGTTACGTTTGAATTGTAGAAGATCATATGTTGCTTCTCGGTCGTATTTAAAATTGTTCCGTATCCTCTCATGCGATATTTATTTAGAATATCGATGGGATCGCGAATTCCAGCAAAATATTTATAGTCTATGTTAATGCCAGTCATATTAGCAGTTACGCATGATGGCATCATATATACGGATGTACCATTATAGTAACCTCGCACGCATGGGAAATGGAAGCGACCCACTACTGAGAAGAAGTCGTGGGATTTGACTCGAAAGGCTTCAATGCTGTGCAATAGCTTATCAGATTTGAGCTTGAACTTGATGCTTTCGGCGATTTTTAAGAGCATGATATTCTTCTCGGCGGGTACTTTATTGGCATCATCACGGAAATCATTAAGATAAAAGTGCGTCTCGCAATCTTTTGGAACAGAAAGATCCCTTACGACTTCATAATCAACCAACTCTACCTTAATATCATCAATTGACGCGTGCTTGAAATAATCCTCATACATCGAGTTAACCGGTTTACCCATAAGTATTTTACGTTGCTTTTTATTATTCTCTTTTTTCTTCGTTGAATACAATCCATAGAAATATTCCTTAATCTTATTCGTATTCATATTCGCTATGATATAATCTACCGTCAACGATGGATCGCAAACCTCTTCTCGGATTTCGGTAAGCTTTTCGACGATATATTGACAATTTATTACAATGATGGTAGCTTTGATCGGTTCAACTTGAATTTTGGCGATATCGCCCGGTTTACTCAGATTCTTAATAACAAGTTGCTTTACATTATTGATGCTGTCCATGAAATCAAACACAGAATCATCGTTGCACATAAAATCGATGTCTGAGTCGGGGCCGTAGTAGTGGCCAAAGAATGTTAGCCATTGTCTGTATTCGGGGTCGTTTTTGTTGACGACGGAATCGAATAGGGCGGGCTTTATGGGCGTGAAGGCTGTGATCATGCTTCCGGAGATTGCATAGCGACTCCAATCTAGGCCGTCAAAAATATTCTTAGTGGGATCGCCGGTAGTAAACAGATTGAATTTCCATCTAAATCGATCAAGAGTATCAATACCGTATCCCACATGCTCTTCATACATCGGCAGAGCCATACAATTATTACCGATATCCGATATCTTCTCTGACACTGGGAACGTCAAATACGGATTCTGATAAATATCATCCGTACAAAAAGGAAAAATCGGTAACAAATTAGCGGTCCGAATATCAAACACATACCGACTATCCTTCGTAGTCTTGGTCTTGAACAAACATTCCTCAATGTAAAAGCATAACCACGCATAACCAAACAAATACTTATACAACGGCAGGAATCTATTAATAATTCCCTTCATCTTCAACAACACAGTATAATTATTTAGTACCATATGGCAATACTCTTTCGAAATCAACAAAGTATTGAATAAATCGTATAACTCCTTTTCCGAGGTCATCGATTCGAACAAATTTGTGACTTGATCTTTCGTTAGGTTTAACGTATTTTTATCGACAGTTGCATAATAGGTTCGTTCGGGTTGAGCTTTTAGAGCGTTCGAAATGTCTACAAATGAATCTGGTTTGTAGATGTTGCTCAATTGATAGGTTCCGCCGCCCATTTCATGTTCGGCTAATTTATTGATAACTTTTGCTATTTCTTCGCCGCCTTTTTTGGTATCTTTTTCGGTATTTATTTTCGCCATTATGTTGTCTTTTATTTTTTCAACGGCGAGCTCCTTCCAATGGAATGACCTTTCCATGAATGGGGTTGTCATCGAAATATTACAGTTGTGGGTATTGCCCCAATAGTCAGCTTCCTTGATGTTCATCATGGTTTGGGATAACTGTTTGTGCGTTCTGCCATGATAATCGCTATTGTAGTAGTTATTTAAGGAGATCAGTTTAGGGATGTTTGTTACGGAACATGTTTGATCGTAGAGAGAGATGTGTAATTTGGCGCTATCTTCTTTTAGTTCAAACATTGGAACGACGATTTCGTCGGGGCCGAGGTCGATGGTGGTATCGGTGTTGAAGATAGTTAGATATTTTTTATCGACGATCATTGCGCGAGCGTATTGGGATTTGTTCTGGAGTATTTTTCGGGAACATGGGAGCAAAGTTATAAATTTTGATAGTAACCCGAGTGAATCTTTAGTTTGCACGAGATCGAAAATCTTTTCTGCGTCGGGTTCGTTTTTGTATGTGAGGCGCATGCACATTACGAGGACGCGTTTATATGTTGAAAAGAATTGTTTATCATCGATGGTGTCTAATGGGCTGGTATCCGTTAAGCCGACGAAGAATGGATTTATGAATTCGTTATCTTTTAGGGCTATTTTGTCTGGGCCGGAGTTGATTAGTTTTATTGATAAATCGTCGTGTGTTATTCCGAAATCAATATCGTTTGATTCGATTGTGGTCGTCATAGGTTATAATATTTGTTATTGTTTATATTCGATTTGATAGCAACATGTTAATTTAAATTCAACTTTTTTTGATAAAGAAATTTTAGGGGGTGGCAGCGGCGGAGACTACGTTGGGTGTTGGTGCTGGGGGAGTTGATTCTTCCACTTTTTCGGAAAAGGGAGGAGGGGGGTATTTTTCATCATCATCTGAATCGTCTATGGGAGTTCCTGTTTTTGCTTTGTAGACGTATTCATCGCCTTCTTGGGTTAGATAGTTACTCATTACCGCGTGTTTCACTTCATCTTGAATCATAGTTTCTGGGATCTCGCCGGCGTTCATTTCTTTGACTAATTCGGCTTTTAATTCCGCGAATGTTAATTTTTTATTATTCATTGCTACGGATAATAATTTTGCTCGGAGCATGGATGTGCTTACGCCTCCGACGGTTGCCTTTTTCTCTTTTTGTTTGGTTTCCATCATGTCCTTAGATTTCTTCACTGCGGCGACAATTGAAACTTTCTTGCTTTGGAATGAGAGATCCCAATTAATGGAGAAGAGAATATTTGGATCGTTGGGGAGGCCTTTACTGCGGAGCATTAAGTTGACGTCGATTAGGCTGTTGAAGGTGTGAACTAATTTTGGTAAGGGGACGTTTAAGGCTTTACCGATATCTTTTGCTGTGAGGGGTCCTTGTTCACAAATTGTTAGGACGACGTACATTTGGGGGAGTGTCATTTGGATGATATATTCTTCATCTTTGGAGAGTTTCATTTTTAGATCACCGGTGGACGTGTTATGGGATATGGTGAGTTTCATGTCGGGGAGGCGATTGAGGAAGTATGATGAGAGGATAGCTTGATATATGCCGACGTGGTTTGGTACGTTGTATTGGTCAAGTTCTTTGGTGTCCCACGCATATTGTCGCATGATGAGTAATTTGCATGCGTTGCGGTTTATTGTTTTAAGATTCCATTTTGCAAATCGTTCGGATCGGAGTTCTACTTTTAGGTTTTTGTAGAGTTCTTCATGTTGTTTGCTGGACATTGCGTCGTATATTTGGAATTTCATTTTTGCGTAGAGGTCGGGATCTTCTTTGTAGGAGAGGAACATTTTGAGGAGTTCAAATTCGACAAGAGGGTCAGATTGATATTTGGTGAGTCGTTCGGTTAGGAATGAGCGGTAGAGGAGGAGGAACATAGATTTGTCGCCGATATTTATTCCCATTAGGAGAACATCGCGGATGTAGTTGAGGAGCTTTTTAGCGAGGTCCATATCTTTTTCTCGGGAGAGCTGTTTGACTAGATCGTTGACGTTGTTCATCAGGGTTGTGATCAGTTTGTTGCTGATTGGGCTGCCGCTGAGTACGAATTTGTTGTCAAGTTCATTTTTTAGGAATTTTGTTCGATCAGATGCGGTGACAACGGTCATGTTAAGTAGTTTGTTGTAGAATTGATAGATCTTGAAGAGGGATAATACGTCGTCCATGTTCGTTTGGTCGGTCAAGAATTTGCTGAAGATTTCGTATAGGTAGAGCGATTGTGTGGTGGCATAGTGATATTTGCGATTGACAACGTTGGAGAAGAGAGCGATATTTTTCATTAGGATTATGTATGAATATTTTGATTTTTGATCTTGGTTGGAAAACATATTTGAGTCGTAGTATTTTAATAGGTTCTTGAGTAAGGTTGTGTTGTTGTAGTAGTGTTGATATTTTTCCAGGAATAGTTTTAGGAGGAATTTATCGGCGTCTATTTGTGATTGGATCCAGACTGAGAATTGTTTGGAGGTGATATCGAAAGCGTCGAGCAGAATTTTTGTTAGGAGAGTTGAATCGGTGTCGGTTACTGTGAATACTAAGCGATCAATTAGGAGTCGGTTGGTATTTTGAGTTTCGCCGTTTAAAATTTTAATGCATGTTTCTCGTAAGCGGTCGGAGGGATTGAATGTTGAGAATGTGATCCCATTGAATACACCTTTGTGAGTCTCGACCGTAGAGTTCTTAAATTGCCTGCGTCCAAAAATATCGAGGCCTTCTATTGATAGGAGTTTTGTTTCTGGCGGTAAATCGGTTAGCATTATGTTATAAGTGTTCATTATTTTATTTTATGTTAACATTTTGTTTTTTATTCAATTTTTTGGGGGGATGGGGGGGAATTAGCGGGGGAAAAGTTGAATTTTTTTTGTGTGAGTGTATGGGAGAGTAAGTGGTTTGGTAGATGAAATCTGTTGTGAGTCAGTTTGTTGGTAAGCATGAGATGCTTCAATTTTTGATTTATCCGTTTGTTTCTGGAGGGGGGATGATGGGGAGTTTGGCGGTGGGGAAGGGGGATTGGGATCGTGTGGTGAAGAAATTGGCGAAAAGTAAGTGTGTTGAGAAAGAAGTGAAATCATATGTGTATCGAGATCTTGAAATGTCGTTGGAAGGGAATGATAATGATTATGTTGTTGTGCATAGGAATATCGTTCATGTGTCAGGTGATGATAAACATTTATTGGTGATTGTTAATGAAAAAATAGTTGATAACGAATCGTTTCCGAAATTGAATGAGTATCATGAGGAAGTGGAGAAACGGATCAAGTTATATAGATTCGGATCGGTGAGCTTGTCGTTGGTGACTGGGGAAGGGGGGAGTAGCGTTGAGATGAGGTTTCAGTATAGAGAGAAAAATTTAGAGAATATTATGAAGGATTTGACTTTTGTATTTGATATTTTAGGTGATTAGTTTTCTTGTGAGGATGAATAGTATGGTGAATATGGTGCCGTATATTATTAGGCCGAGGAATGAGATAGAGCAGTTTTCGGGGTTGGGTTTGGCGTATTTTATATATTTGCCGACGAGGGATTTGAAAAAGTTCTGGGATATTATTAGGTAGAGGAGAATTAGTAGGATCGGTTCTTTGAGGAATTGTGTGAGGTATGTTGTTTTTATCGGAGGAGGGGGGTCATCTTGCGGGAGGGGTTTAGGGGGATCGGAGTTTGAAGGGGAGTAATCCTCTAACGATTTATTTATATCGGAGACCAAGTGAGAAATATCCGGTTGACGAGCTTTTTTTTTATTTTTATGTTTTAATTTATGTTGTTTAATTTGCTGTTGTAGTTTCCGTTGTTGCAGGAGTTCTTCATCTAGGCGCTGTTGTTGCAGTAATTTCTGTCTTTGCTGCTGGAGTTGTATTTGTTGTTGTGGTTGATTGGTTTGAGGGACATAACCTATTTGATTCAAATGTTTTTTCAATGAACGGATGTCAGTTCCGTTTTGATCATCATCTAGCATAGGTTGATTATCGGAGGAATTCATATTATAACCCATATATCTTAATATGTATATAAAAAATATTAGGTATAAACTAACTTAATCTTTTTGATAAGATTTGATGGAAATTTAGATGGCGGCGTTTGCCTTCGGGGTCGAGTTGGTTGTTGATATCTTCTGAGTCGGTGAGGGTTCGGCTTTGTGTGTTATCGCTGCAGAGTTGGATTACTTTTTGGATCGTTGGGATGTCGAGGTCGACGTATTTTGTTATTAGATCGGAGATATCGGTGTGTGCTTCGCGGGTTCCGACAATGACTCGGCCTTGAATCGTTGCGGTGCCGTTTAATAGTTTGTTGGCGGCGTCGTTCGAGGATTCGTTGGAAGTTAAGTTGTGAAATATCATAAATACGAGGTTTAAAATTTCTACTTCGTGATATTTATAGTTAGATATATCTGAGGGGGGAATCCAATCGACCGGATTAAATATGTATTTGATTGTGTCGAAAGTGCCGTTGGTGTTTATGATGACACCTTCGTGGACAAATTTGCGTGTGAGTAGGTCGGTTATTTCATTTTCAGTGATTGAGAGGAGGGTATTGTCGGTGGTGTTTATTTTGAATATGATTGCTTTGCCGTAGATGCGCATGTTGACGTCGGATAAGTAACTTGCGATACCGTTATATTTTTGGGATGATGATAGTTTGAGGTAGATTTCTTTAGAGAGGGGAGCGATGTGGCACATTTGATAGATTATGTTGTTGGGAGGTTGGGAAACAGTAGCGGTGTGGATAGGTAATTCATTATCTTCGCCGCATAATTCGTTTATTATGGTTTCCATCATTTCGTCGTTGGTTTCTATTTGTTTTAGTTGTATGTAGTCAGATAAGATTTCGCTGATTTTTTCGTGAGTGAAATTGCTATGGGTCATATCCATTTCGTCGTATTTGATGTCGTTGGTGTCGATGATTCCAATTGTTTGTTTTGGCATTTTATAATGTTTATATAATAACAATTGTTTATGTATAAATTTAATCTTAGGTTATTTATATGACGGAGTGTTTTGATCCTGTACTTTTGATAATAATTGTCGTTATTGTTGCGGGGATTGCTATATATAGTTTTAATAATAGGGCCGTTGATAATTTTGTAGCAACAAAAGAAAATAATTCAGCTGAAGAAATAGCTGATAGGATCGGGAAGATTTTTAAGAAGAATTCTGCTATTGATGATGTTAAGGTTTATGATGTGAATAATTATAGGAATCCTTTTGTGTATCCCACAGCGAGGCCGCCGAGTCATTTATTTGGACCGATGATGGATGATCCGTTGTTTAATTATCCAACGAGAGGGTTTCCCGATAGGCCTTCTTATCTTGGGAATCTAGTTGAGACTCAGTTGACTGATAAGTTCGTAGAACCCCAAAATTATTTGATGGATATGCAAGTGCGTGAATTTGGACCTGGATTTGGACCTGGATTTGGGCCTGGGCCTGGATTTGGACCGGGATTTGGGCCTGGATTTGGACCTGGATTTGGACCTGGATTTGGACCTGGATTCGGGCCTGGGCCTGGACCTGGTCCTGTACCTGTTCCTGGGCCTATACCTGGACCCGGGCCTATACCTGGACCTGGGCCTATACCGCCCCCTGGATTCGGACCTGGCCCCATACTTGGCCCCAACCCGCCGTTTCCACCGAAAGATCGGAATCCCCAACTCCCAAGTGTTCTCCAACTGCTCGGACAACAAAAATATCCCGCAAGCGATCGCTACGATTATTATGTATTATTACCATCGACTGGTAATAATCCACCTATAAAATATACAATAAAAACAGAAAGAAACCAACAAATATACGACGGCGATTGCATCTTTGTTCTCGGTAAGCACTATACGTTCAAACAGAACAAATCTCCCTTCGAATACTAAACTATCTTCTCATAATCTAACAAAAACATATAATATATAGAATATTCATCCCTATACTTCTCTGGTATATTCGTAATATCTATCAACCCATTCACATCTTTCGGCCCCGCAAATTGGCTTATATATGATATATACTTATAAACAACATACTTCTTCGATAAATATGAAGCAATCGCTGCATGTATATCTAACTGAATCGGATTCGTAATACGAAACCGCGACGTTATCAACTCTGTTTTCAAAAATCGAGATTCCGGGTCCAAATCCATCCCATAGTTAACAATTTTCCGCGCAATGTGTGTACTATTCTTCCTAAAACGCGGAATAGACCACGCCCATGTCCACGTCTTAGACTTATTATTATAAACCCCTAAAATCTCATATCTTGATTTCAATATTTCATTCTTATTATTGTCAAACATATAAATATTATTATGCTCCATATCTTTCAACGCATCAATAAATTTGACATATTTAACCCTTTTGAAAAAATCCGTATACTTCTCTGAATTATTATCGTAATACTCCAAAGAATCAGGAATTAAATTTATTGCTGTTAACCCTGATGGTTTACCACTACTAGCTTGCTTATCCGTCAATGTTTGCATTTTCATAATATAGATAGATATTTTGTTTTTAGATGAATCCTATATCACGTTTTTTTTTCATGATATCTTTAATTGATACGGCAGTTTTATGTGTACTATACTCTCGACTTTTGGTCGTCGGCTCTGGCGTTACTGACGTGTCTTTCGGGCATAAATATATCGGAGGAAATCCCCCAAATGGCCGAGTCCCATCGATCTTCCCCGTTTTACTATCCCGACTCAAATCTCCGCCTCCCTCTAAATCCTCTGAATTATCAGAATCCAGCGGATAATTTCTCATCAGCATATCTAAATACTTATCATAATTCTTGTTAGACATCTACTATATACACCACAAAATTATTAATCAAATGTTAACATCAGGTCATCAGAATCTAACGAAGCCATATCAGTTTTTGAATTATGACTCTTATTTTTCCCAGCAACCAATTTCTTCTCCGCTTTCTCATTCACTCCTTCATTAACCCCCCCTTCAACATCTTTATTTTGATCCACCGTATTATACTTGAACTTGTTCATATGATGAACATTACAGCATTTCCCCTTATTTTCACAATTAAATTTCAAATATTCGTCATCCTCCAAATCACCAATAAAATTTATATACAACAACCTATGTAAAGCAACTTTCTTTTTCCTAAAATAAAAATTAACATATGTTCCCTTACTCGCATTATTAATATTCGTAATATAACCACTCCATATAGCACATTTATTCGGATCAGATACAGACCCATTAATCCGACGAGCAATCCTCTTAATATCACTCAATTGAAGTTTTTTGTTTGTTGGTATATTCCTTAATTGTTTCGATACTAGGTCTCTAAATATCTTCTCTGTATTTTTGTTCTTTGAATTGTCTTTCATATCTAATCTACTATTAGATGTGAAATATTTTTAGCCAATGGAAGAAATAATATTATATTAAATTATTCGTCATCATCAAAAATATCGCTAGGAATATCTCCCAGCGAACTCCTCTTCGCGGAAGCTAAAGGTCGATTATAAAGCACTTCAATTTCATCGGGGATCATACTTTGCCCTCTTCCAACAAAACTAAACCGAATCTGCAGCACTTCATTATCCTTGGCAAAGTCACTTATTTCAGTTTTCGTCATCGACTTGTTATCCCTAAAATGATACTTCAATCCATTATCCAATATATAAATAACCACATTATTTTCATCATACACTAAAATCGGAATATGTTGTATTTTATTTAAAGCGTATAATTCAATTATACAGTTGGTTAGTGTGTTAACATCTGTGCCTATTTTTATAATGAAATCATTTATTGGGTCTTTTGATGATCTTTTATGATCCATGTATTGTATTAATTCTGTTTCGATTAATTTTTTGTATTTTTTATCTTGGAGCCAATCGATTACGAGACTGCGGAAATAATTTGAGAGTTCGGTTTGTGTCGGGCTATAGAAGCCGAGATTTCTGCTTTCGATGTTGTAATAGGGGTGTTTCAGCCAGTAGTAACCATTTACGTATGCCCGGAATATTGATAAGTTGTTGTCAATGATATGTTGAACGTACATATCACGCATATCTTTTAGAGGGTTGTCAATATTCATTTGCTGATAGTTCACTTCGAGGCCTTTCGCGCCACGGCGTTTGCCTATTTTGGGAATATTTTCTCGGCCGAATAGATCGTTTAATACCTTTTTGATTGTGTTACTGCTCGATCTTATTATCTTTTGGCCCGGTCGTTCGGTAAATCTGTTGTAGTCAACTATGTCAGAGACGAAGTAGTTACCGATTTTTAGTAATTCGAGAGCTTTGAGATCGTTTGAGCCTAGTTCTTCGCTGATTTTGTTAACGAAGGTGATTATCATATCATTGGTGAGAGACAGGAAGCATCCCGAGTGGGTCCAATGGCAATGGGGGTTGATGGTACATTGATCTTTTGGGAGTATTTCACAAATGTTTCGATCGTTGTTGATTTGATAGTTTGTTAAATTTGGCAGTCTGTCGCTGTAGTAGATGAGCCGTTCGTTTCGGCCACCGGAAAGGGGAATGGTGGATATGCTACTTACGGTTGTGTCGTATGTATCCGGGGTGATTTTGATAGGGAAATTTTGACCAAGCCGCTCAACACGAGAAGCGAGTATTGGCCCGGGCTGTAATGGCTCCTCCGTTTGACTTGAAATAACATCGTCAATCTTATCTTTCGGAGATTCCGGGGCACTCAAAACAACTTTCTCTATCTCATCCACCAACGTATCCCGAGAAACCTCCGCGCTCGCCAGTACCTTCTTATAACGCTCATACAAATCCTTATCAATAAGTTTATACAAAAACAACCTAAGCTTATGTATCTTATCCTGCTTCTCCGTCCCAGGATCCACAACAATTTGTTCCACATTCGAGCGCAACTGTAAATTCTCCGGCCGATTCATATAATCGGAAAAGGTCAACCTAAACAACTCATAACTCTCATTAAAATACTTATCGTAATTCACTTGCCCTATGCGCTCATCTACTATATAATTCCCCTTCCCCTTTTCCAACTCTTTGTCTATCTTATCATACAAAGGCTTATTCTCAATAATTAAATTATGTTGCTCCAACAACGCCCCCTCTACAAACTCGGGGATAACGGGCACATTCCCTCTTGATTTCGTCAAAATCGCCGTCACCCTATACTTACTCTTACTCTTCGTATCAAAATAAACCCCCAATGGTTTAATCGGCAACTTCTTCTCTGACTTATCATACAACTCGCTCAATTTTTTCAACGTCGATTCAAAATTATCAATATATTTATCTATCGACTTCACAATTTGTAAATCATAAATGGACCCACTCGGCCTAACGGTAACAATCAAATTCCCATTAGTAATTAAATACTTACACTTATTCCGAACATCAATTACCTGATACTTCGGCATAAAAACTTTATTATTCAGTTGCGTCAGCAAATGATACGTCTCCCTGGCTGTTATCGAGGTATTTTTATGAATGAGCTCATCAAAAAAAGTTCCATAACAATTCCGTTCATAAAAATCTTTTATATGGGAAACGATATTCTTTTTAGAATCTTCCCATTTAAATGTTTTTGTTAATGTCATCGTTTTTGTTAGTTCGTTGTCTTTGTGGACTAGTACGATGGGGTAGTAGTTGCGGTTTTCTTTTAGCATGAAGATTGTTTTCTTTTGGGGGTCGACTAGGGAGTATTTATCTTCGATGTTTTGGCATAGGAGGAAGAAATCTTCTTTGATTTTTTCTTTTTCGAGGGTTCGTTTGATTATGATGGTCTGTTTTTGGAAGACGAGAATGTTGAGGCCGTGTTTTTCGATAACGCCGGGGATTGAGAGGATGTAATTCATGATGTCGAAGTCGAGGTAGGCGTTGTATTTGATGAATTCGATGTATTTGTCGCGGGAGGAGAATTGGGTTTTGATATCACCGTTGTTGAGGGAGGTGAAGATTAGGTCGTTGCGGTCCTGTTCGAGGGAGAGGATTACTTTTTCTTTGAGATCGATTACGGTTGTGTCAAGGAGGGATGCCAGGGTGTTCAGGAATTGGAATTCGTCTTGTTTGGATCCGTATTTAAAAAAGTAGCCCGTGTCCGTTTTGACTAGGTAGTGATGCCGGATTTTTTTTTGTTTGTCGAGCATTGTGTTGAAGTAAAAGTCGAGATATTTGGGGAGGAAACCAAAACGACCTTCTTGGATTTTGTTTGTGTCCTGAAGGATGTAGAGTTTGTCTCCCAAGGCTTTTTGGGTTACTTTGGATTCTTCACCTTCTATTTTGCCCGTTTGGCCCATGCAATTCCAGAAAAAATCTCGTTTCTCTTTGTTCTTTGATATAGCGGGATCTTTCTTGAAACAACAAGGCATACAATATCCATGGGGGTTACTCGACCTTGTCAAAAATCCAACATACATGTGATCCCCATTCTCCTCCGGCCCGCACGCATAATGAATATCATTCCCCGTCGCATTACCATTTTCATCAAGTTCACTAAGTTTAATCGTCTTCAAGGTAATCTCTTTTCCCTTGCCAGACCTCCCTTTAACTATCACACGGTGCTCATAGGCACCCGTCTTCTTATTATACGAATAACCCTTCTTAATCAACTCATCCATATTCGTCGTACTAAACGGTCGCCTCTTCTTATCGTTACCACTATTCTGACACGAGCGCGTCCATTGATTCTGGCCCTTCTCAGGCTTAAAACCAATACGCCTCTTATCAATCTGCGTCATCTGCTTCACTGTCTTAATCTCCTTACTATAATAAACAATCTCATCTACTTTGTTCCTCCTCCGCGCAATATGCGTTAATATCTTCAACTTCTCCTTCAAATTCTGCCTCTCCGGCTTCTTATAAAGATACGTTTCAATATACAAATAAATCAAAATATTCATAAATCCAATAATCCGATCCAATTGCTTCTTATCTCGTGCCCCCGAAATACGAATCTTATACTTCTCACGCTGCTTCCCCTGGACGTCTATACCAATGCCCGGAGGCTTATATTTCGGTATATTCTCCAATTTCTTCAAAAATTTCCTGGACCTCTTAATATTCGGATATCTTTGCCGCACCTTCTCTATCTCCTCCATGGCCCTGTCCTCCGTAATATTAAACTGCTTACTTATCTCATTCGCGAGCAACTGATCGGAATATTCATAATTCCTCATAAAATACATAATCCGTTGCTCCAACCGCTGCTGATTCTCATACTTCGACACACGCTTGTATCGCAAATATGTACCAAATTTACTTTTCTCACTCCCCTTCTGTATCTTCGCTTGACGTTTCCGAGGCTCAATCACCAACGCCACATACGGATAAAAATATCGCGCAAATTCCGATAAATCATTATGATTCACCACAAAGTTCCCCGGCAAATCAAACTTCTGAATCGTATTAATAAAAGCATACTTAAACTCATTATCCTCCGGGATATCAACTTTCACTTTATTCTTCTCCGTATTAATCTTCTTAATCAAATCTCTCACATAATTATACGTCTCGCGTATATCCTCTATCGTAGCCATATCGTCTTCCTTCCATTGCGTTTTATACTCAATACGGCCCGTTTCATTTAAATTGATCGCCGTAAACCGATCCTCATCATTCTTGTCTGAAATCTTAACCTTGAAACTGATTCCATATGGAGAATTTTCAAACCACTTACTCAATATATCGGCGTTCTCTTTATTCTTCAAATAGAAGGATATATCTTCTTCCTTAAATTTGAAAAAGATCGTCCCATCCGGTGTTTGGTATTGAAGGAATGGATATTTGTCCGTGGGTTCGAATTCGTTGAAGATTCGGTAGAGATCGATTTTACCGTCAACTATGCGTAGGTTGACATGGATAACTGATTGAGTAATGAATGTATCTTTGAAGATTTTCCCTTGATCGGAAATTCTAACGGATTCGACTACACTCATTATTTCGTTGGTCATTATTAGATCGTTGTTGATAATTTCGAAGGTTGTGAGCATTTTGGATGCTTCTATTTTTTTGTCTGTGCCGAGGTATTCGATTATGTATTTCATGTCTTCGCCCTTGATTTTGGGGAAGTAGAGGCGTATGTATACGTCGATTAGGTTTTTTATGGTTTCGCTGTTGGGGTTGTAGGCGAGGCCGAATTCGTTGTAGATGTCGATCATGTAGAGCTCGTTGTTCATTATGTAGCCTTCGTAGTCGAATAGAATGTTGTTGTCATCGTCTTCGCGACGAATTTTGTTACCGTAACGACGAATGTTGTCTCGTAGGAGCCGGAGATTTGAACGGAGCTCTTCGTAGTAGCGAATGTTTGTGTTTGGTTCAACGTCGACGTTGAGGAGCTCGTTACGACGGATCCATTTTTGGCCGACCATGATTTTTTCGATTTTGTTATTGAAATAGTATTCGGACCACAGATATTGGCGTGAGGGCATTACATAGGAATCTTTGTCGAATTTGATGTTGTTGCGGATTGAACAACAAATTTTGTCTTTGATTACTTTTACTGTGTCGTCGCGAAAGATGTATTGTTCGGTGATGTAGAATTTTTTGTAGATGTCTTTGAGGTTTTCGTCGTACATGTTTCCGTCCTTGGAGGTGTCGAAGTCTATTATCATGGCGATTTTTTTTTCAAAGAGGGCGTCGTCGTGTAAGGCTTTTTTGATTAGGTTGGATGTTTTTTCTACTTCGTCGTCGGGGGTGACATCTTCTTCTTTATAGAGTTTTTCAATAGTCTCCATATCCATTTCTTCGTCCGTCATTAATGTTTCGGTGTCGGCTCCTTCGTCGTATTCGGTTGGTTGCTCTAAATTCTCCGTCGATTCGGGAGATTGCGCGCTTTCGTTGCTTTCAGCGTCACCGCCTTCTTGTTCATCTTTCTCGTGGAATCGATGAATTTTGCCACAATCGAGACATTTGTAAAGATAATCGCACATGGCACCTTCGCATTCATGATAATATTGCGAAGCTTTTGATCCAGGCTTTTGATTATGGCAAGAGAAATCGTTTTTGCATCCGTTACATTTAAATATTTTTTCACAACCTTCACAGTCGGAATCAGAATCAGAATCTGAATCATCTTCTCCTCCAACGAGAGTTCTGGGCCCAACATCCTCTTCCAACTCATAAATTTTTTCCTCCTCCGTAGCTAACGCAGGATCCACATCAGTTCGCTCATCGAAATCCCTCATTGCTCTGGAAAACTCCCTAACAATTCTTTGATCAACAAAGGGTTTCTCCTCAACAACATTCTTTTCATATTCCGGACTATTAGCAACCTCATAATCATCCTCATCCTCCGGAACATGTATCGCCTCATCTACCGACGTCTCCGAAACATCCGTTCTCTTCATATTTGCCTCACCTTCCATCTCCACAGCCCTATCCTGTCTCCTCAACTTCGAGCGAACATCAAATATTTTACTCAAATCATCCTTCGCATGAGTTGTATAATCCAAATCCGTCTCATCTTCAACAACAGCCGCAGCACGACCTTTCTTAACCGTCTTCCTGACCCGTTCATCCCTAATCAATGTCTCATAATTATAAAGCAATTTCCGCTCCATAATAACATGCTTCTCCACATGCATGTCCAACCACTCCTTCCCCAACTTCTCCGTCAACTCTCTCTTCTGCGCGGGACTCTCCTTCACCAAACTAATAATATAATTAATATGATAAATATTAAATAACTTCTGATACCAATAATCACCATAAAAATCAACCAACCTTTTCAATTCGACCTTTGACAAAGTAACTAAGCTATCGTATAAATTTAAATCAGCGATCTTGTTAATAATTTTCAAAATATCTTCGGGTGCTTTACCAATAAAGATATACATGTGATATTGTATACGTCTGTTGTTATTTTTATATTTCCATATAATTTTAATTGGATCATCCATTTTTATATATATATTAGGGGACATTTAAATTATTGAATCTGTAATTGTTAATCCGCAGTATTCTTCTGGGTTGGAGTCGAAATCTATTTTTTGGTAGATGCCTAAGGAGATTGCTGTTTGGGTGATGAACGCGAATATGCTTTTGAAGAGAGGGGTGTGCCCGTATTCTGGGCATGCTACGTGGGCCATTTCATGGAGAACGACGTACATCATTAGGTTTAGCTTATGCATCACGTTGGAGTGAACGCGGGAGCGCAAGCAGAATATAATTTGTTCGCCTTTGTTTACCGAATAACTCGTGTAGATGCTATCAGATGAGCTTTCCATGATGATGACATTTTTTATTCGGGAGTGAAGTTGTTCGATATAGGGCAGGAAAGGGGCGAATTCTTTTGTGTTGCGATAGGTAAACAGATATTCGGTCAGTTTTAACATATTTGCTTTTATTGTTGCCAGAAGATTAGCTGCTTGCTGTTTATCGCCAAGGTCTCTAACGAGGTAATATTCGTGGTCTATGTCAGATTTAACATATACGACGTCGATATGTTGATTTTTGATATAAATTATGATGAGAATCACTGCTATGATAAATATAAAAATCCATGTTGATTTCATAGGTTAGATAACGTATGTTATAATTGTATAAAAGATTAATTTAAGAGAAATATTTTCTAGAATTATCTATATATTAGGATATAATGGGAGGAAGTAGTTCGAATGCGCAGAGTAATGTTGGGAAGGGAGGATTGGATTCTGAGACTATTAGGGAGAATATTATGAAAGCTTTTGCGGAGGCGAAGGGGGATCCGCATGTTTATTCTGAGTTGGAGACTTTGGGGTGGAATGCTGCGATGGGAAAGGGTGCCATGAGCGGTGGAGTGTTTCAGAGGAATAGGTATGATGAGCATAATCCGGATCTGTTGTTGGCGCAGTTGAAAGGGGGTGCCGTAAATGGGGATGATACTAGCGAGTATAAGCCTTTGTCTGAGAACTTTTTGGAGATTTTGAAGAGACAAATTGGGAAACAGACAAATACGGGGACTCAGGAAGGAGGTGGATGTGGTTGTGATAGTGGATCGACTTATTCGGTTACTTCGCCCCAGCCGATTGATTATAGTGTGTTGAAAGGTGGTGCCGCGCCTTCAAAGAGTGAGAATAAAGAGAAAGAGAAGGAGAAAGAGAAGGAGAAAGAGAAAAAGAAAGTTAAGAAGGACGACGAAGACGAAGATGATGATTTGGAAGATGATGAGGATTTAGAGATAGAAGAAGACGAAGAGTTTGATGAGGACGAAGATGAGGAGGAGGATGAGAAGAAACAGAAGAGGCAAAGGCGCCATCAATCTGCGGGGCTCAGTTCTGATGATATAGATAATGTCATCAAACCTTTTTATAGTTCGGATTCTGATTATTTCGCTATTAAGAATCGCAATGGTCGTTATGCATAAATTATAATTCTATTTGAAAAGTTTCATCAATATTTTCCGGTTGATGATTTTTTATTTTTTTACGTTGAAGTTTTTTCTTTTTAGGGGCGTAATCTGTTTGTTCGTTCATTTCTTCAGCGTCGAGGACAAGGGGGTCGGTGGTTATGTCATCGTCGTCTGAGTCAGATTTTGAGAAATACGATTTGATCGGTTTTCGGCCGATTCGCCTATTTTCTTCTCGCATTACGTAGCCTTTGAATATGTCTTCGGGGTTGGATATGATTAATGCCAGGAATTGAGTTGCAGGGACTTGAATTTGATTTGTGATGTAGAACAGATAGTCTAGTTTGAGATTGTTCGCTTTTACGTAGTCGGGGTGTTCGACTCGTTCGCCTTGGAGTTGTACTTCGCCTTTGGTGACGACGTAGACGTAGGGGATGCGGTCGTTGGGCATTGGTTTATTACCGGGATCACGTAATGCCATGCGGTCAGCCAAAACTGCATGGACCATTCTGTCGCGAAATTTATATGATTCCGCTAAAGTCTTCGTGATAATGTATTTATCCATTGGATACTTATCCGCTAACATCTGTTTTAAGACATTCTTGACTAATGCTACTGCGCCTTCTGGATTTAATTTATTTAACACTTGGTCGATAATGCCGCCGCAGACTATTTTTACTATTTGGGCATTGTCGCGGCGCTTCAGAACTATGCCCATCGATTTCTGATAAAATTTATTCGGATTTCTCTCATAGAGATTCCCAACATATCGCTTTTTCGTTAGAATCATAAACGGCCACATAACTTTTTCGTACGATTGCTCTTGGGGATCCGGCAATAGCAAGCAGATCGTATTACTCGCCCATATCCCAAGCTGAATGGATATCTCCAACGCTTTCTTGTCTTTGCCACTCTCGCCTGTATCCAAATCAATAATATTCGGCTTAAAAAATACTGAGTCAGTATTCTTAACAATCATTTGCCCTACGCCAGCGTGAAAGTGTCCGGACTCCGTCTCAAGATCATATACGTAATCATTTACTGTTCCTAGATCGGTGATTTCTGAAACAATATTAGGTGGTCTTGTCATTATATTTTTTATGTATCCTAATTTGAATATTTCATCGATCTTAATTAATGATACACTATACCCCAACGATCTTAACAAATAATACATACCCATCGCATCAATTTGCTTTTTCGTATCAAAATGGACGCCCGTGCCCCCGTTTGCTACGTAGTATCCTTCCAAAAATGATTTTCTCTCATTTTCCGATCCATTCAAAATCCAATTTGGAATTCCACTCTCATCGCGACCAGCAAATACCAATCCATACTGATACGCTTTCTCAACCCTAATCGATTCCAAAGTATTATTAATATTTATAATCTCTGGAAACGAATGAAGTAACGCAGTTTTCCCAACCAGACAATCTTTCGGTTTTATTTGTATTCCCTGGTCCGTTAACAACGAATGGTCTTCAGTCACCTTCACATATCCCGTATGTGTTAAGATTTCGTACAATCGTTTATTAGTTTTATGCCTGATTACTCTTTTAATTTTACTCCAGCCCTTATCGGACCATACTTCATATTCAGTCCCAGCTTGTTGTTTTTCGCTTAACCCATCCTGATCAATCTTAAACTGCGAATACGATTCCCAACGATCCCCAATTGTATCAATGGTTTTGATCTCAATCTCACCATCCTTCCGCAACAATATCGGAGTATCCCCCGTGACACTATCGCCATATATCACTTCCGGTTCAACGCGTTTATTAACGAGCTGACTCTTCATTATTTCCTCAAACGATCTCACAAATTCATCTTTCGAATTATATCCTTCGCCCGGTTTCTGAAATTTCTTAACAGGGGTATCTTTAAACAACTCCTCACAATATTTAATATACTCCTCATGATCAGTCAACGCTAAATTAATTAATTTCCCATATATCGTCTCAATGAATAATTTAGAGTATATTAATTTCTCGCGCCCCGTCGCTGTTGTTGAAGCGGCGATTTGTTTCATGCAAATGGGACTAACAGATGAACCAGTTTGACCATATAACGAGTTCGCTGTTACTTTATATGCTAATTGTAACCCGTCAAAGACTGATTTCTTAAATGGGTCCGCTTCTTTTTCCATCTCTTTCTTATACCGGGATCGAGCGCCCAACAAATCCATAAGAATCCCCGGAATAATACCTTTCGTTCCATCAAGCTTTTCGGCGAACTTGCTTGTTTCATAATTCGTAATCGTGATATTTTCTCTGTCAACCATAATCTCGGCGATAAGATTGCGCTTTATCATATTATGATCCCTATCAAATATCTTAATATGCTTCACTACTTTTCCATTGACGATATTATCCTGGTGAAATCTCGGATTCTTATACGAATTCAAAAGAGACACCAACTTCTTCCTCTCATACGGTTCAACTATCGTCCCCGTTGTATACTGAATAACGTGATATTTATATCCAGGCAAATTCCCAAATTTTCCATCATTCATTACCAAGCACTCATGGGATAAATTCTTCTCAATCATTGATTTCGGATACAAACTCGCATAATCTAACACCGGAATCGGCTCATAATGAACTTTCGCTTTCGGAGTAAAAACGATTGCTCCTTCGTAGCCGACGTCGTCGTCGTCATCGTCATCTTCGCCGTTTAGATGCTTTATAAAGCGTTCAAACTTCTTATCATCTTCTTTTTCGGGATCTTTATCGTCGGCGGTGCCTTCAGGTTTATATTTTTTCTTGAATGTTGGGATTAAATGATCTTTCTCACGGCACTTCTTGGCGACTAGACTAAAAATCTTCACTCCTTGGCCACGCATAAATAGATATGACAGGGGGACATTACATACATTCGCCATACCGATATTATTGATAATCACTGAAAGCTTCGCGATTAGCTTATTGCAAAGAACACAATCTTGTATACAGTATTTAGCTATTATGGCTCGATCTTTCGAATTGCCCTGTTGGAGTCGAAAAATATCTTTGGGGGAGATATCATCCTTTGCTTGACACCAAAATACTTTAAAGCCGCCCCCCATAATTGAAACATCCACTTCGCCTTTTAAGACGATAGAATTCTTTCCCAACTGCCTAATTTGAAATTTGTGGCCATCCATATGTTTATTATTTGTAATTCCGTCGTAATAATATATCGTTACGAATTGTTCTTCTTTTAATCCGTACGTATTTTTCGTTTCGATAAATGTTTCGTTTTTGCGAACTTCCATTTTATTTATTTCTTCTTTAATGAAATAGGCTGCGACGAAGTCTAATTTGTATGATTCTAGTTTGAAATCACGTTGGGCTACTTTCATTAGGTCGATTATTACGCGGCCAGACATGTCGTAGTAGCGGAGTATATTTTCGCCGAGAGCGCTGGAGGCTAGTTTGGTCTCTTTGAAGGGGGTTATTTCGTTGGTGATGCGTGAGAGTTGGCTAAATGCTTCGTAGATTCCTAATTTTTTGCTGCGATCGCGGAGGTACAAAAAATCGAAGCCGACTATGTTGTAGCCAGTAATTATACTGGGATTTTGCTCTCGGATTAAGCGGGTCCATGCGAGTAAGACTTGCTGCTCCGTTTCATAACTCTCGACGGTAACTCCAGGGATTGGGTCGCACGTTCCAAGTGTAATTATATGTTGGAAATAACATTCGCTTTCACCTAAACGAGAAAAAGTTGTTCCTATCTGGATAATTTTATCGCTATCCCGCGTTGCTTGGGGAAATGTTCCATCTCCGCTGGTGCATTCTATATCATAGCTGGCGATCGAAAATGGTAATATCGTACGATCATCGACACGATTAAGATGCATCCAATCAGTGACCAAATTAATATCGCATTGCGTGGGTTTAGGATCCGGGATTGCATACTTCGATATGGACACCCAGCCCACCGCGTCCAATTGCCTTATATGCATGAACCTCAAAAAAGGTTCAATGTTAGACTCGAACAATTGACACGTAATTTTTTGCGAGGATATCAATCTCACGGCGATGGGGTTCTTGAAAACGCGTTCGAATGATCTCATGACATCATGATTTGTGAAAGTTAGTTGTAAAAAATTAAATTTTTCATAATTGGTGAATCCCCAAAACTTATATTTCGATACTGGTGTGTAACTTTTTAATCCGTCTGCATTTTCTTTTGGGAAAACTCTTTGTTTCACTGCAGAGATTAGGGCATCAATTTGTACCTGGCGCCAACTTTTATTGATCTCGATATAAAAATATGGTGTGAACTTCTTTACCAAAACGTGGACCGTTTTATTATCGCGCGTTTGTCCGTAGAGACGCATCATAAATGGTTTGGCGGCGTGAACGCCTTCGTCCGCGTACTGATAATTCTTCCAGTCCAATATCTGGAATTCTACTGGGGTTTGATCTATGAGCTGCATTTCAGTTTGTTCATTACAAGAATCCATATATTTATAGTAATAACCATTATTTAAATTATGATTTTAAAACTATATCTTTTAGATTCAATTTTTATTATGCCTGTGATATAATAGATAGTGGATGGCACGGAATAAATATCAGTTGATACATCCGATCGTTGGGACGAAAGTGTATCAGAGTAAGTCGGTTGGGGCGGGTGCGAAGAAATGCTATCAGGAATTGAAATCGTTTAATTATATAAATTCGGGATATTTTGGTGTTTTGAATGTTGATACGGGGGAGACGTATCAATTTCAGATTAATAGGAGGAAAGTTGGGGTGGAGAGAAAAATTGTGGAGGAAGGGAAGAATGAATGGGTGGGGGTGATGATGGGGAAAATTGAGGGGTTGGAGATGAGGGTGCAGAAATTGGAAGGTGATAATCATGGGGATATGTTGGAGCCGGCGAAGTTGGTGGTGGAGGGTGAGTTATGTCATACGGATCAGTTAAATGATTCGGCGAGGATGAAATTGAAGGAGGGGTCGGAGGAAGAGGGTTCGAATTATTGTACGATAATGTAAGATATAGTGGTTTAAGGGAAATGTGATATATTTATAGTAAATGAGGGATTATGGATATTATCATCAGCCGCAGCAGCAGCAGCAGCAGCATAAAATATATATAGATCGGTTGTTTCCAGACGTTCGGGAGTTTGGATTGCAGCATAAATTGAAAATTAATTTGGAGTCTATTATGTATATTACTATTCCGTATGATGCGGACAAGATAACGAAGATTATTTGTAATCATATGGGGAAGGGTGGGTTGGAGGCGAAGGATGCGGTGATTACGGATGGGACAGCGGGGGTGGGGGGGAATACTATTTCGTTTGTGAGGAATTTTTTGAAGGTTAATGCGATTGAGATTGATCAGGAGAGGTTTAATTATTTGTTTAATAATGTGAATTTATATGGTGATGTGAATGTAACGTTTTTTAGGGGGGATGCGGTTGCGTTGATTCCGAAGTTGAAGCAGGATATTATTTTTATAGATCCGCCATGGGGTGGGAAATGTTATAAGGAGAAGGATAATATTAAGAAGTTGTGCTTGGGGGAGTTAGATATTGAGGAGTTGTGTTGGAAGTTTTTGGATGGGGAGAGTATGGTGGAGGTTCCGAAATTGATAGTGTTGAAGTTGCCGAAGAATTATGATGTGCAGATGATTTATAGGAGGTTGGGGGATAGAAAAATATATTATTATGGGTTGAATAAAATGATTATTATTGTGGTGGAGAATTATGGTGTGGGAGTTTCGTCCGGAGTGTCGTCCAGTTGAGTGTATTTTTTTTTGTAGAAGAGGATGTATGCGTTGTTGGAGACAATTTCTGATTCGACTTTTTCTTTTTCGATGTAGGTTACATGGGAGTCGTCGAATTCGTACCAGTGGTTGTTGATGGCGTTTTTACAGTAGGCGATGTAGTGGCCGCCGCCGAGGGAGCCGTATTGATGGACGACTCCGTAGAGTTCATATTTTGATTCTTTTTTGTTGTATGGGGAGATATATTCGTTTAGATCTAGGTCATCTAAAGGGAAATCTATTTTGGTAGAATTTTTATCGGTGCGGCAGTAGTTGCCGATCATTTCGCTGGTGAAACGTTTGAGGTGGATGATTAGGATGTCGGCTGCTTCCCAGATGTATGTTATTTGGGTTGCGTCAGTTTTGTCTTTGCAGTTGGTGCATTGGTATTTATCGCTGCCGACTAGGAGACTTTTGGATGAGTTTTCGCGGAGGCAATCGGTGAGTTTGACTGTGGAGAAAGAGCGGGGAATGCCGATGGATAGCATGAGGAATGGTTCAAATGCGAGAGATCTAATTTTACATACGTTGCAACGAGTTTCAGTGTATGTCATGCCGGTGAATAGATCGCGGATGACGGAGTGGCTGGGTTTAATATATTTTCCCCAATATTCTAATGATGCGTGGATTGCATGTTCTTCTGGGTATTGTTCAAGGAAATTTTGATAATCTTTGGATAGTTCTGCTTTTTCGTCATCGTTTTTACTGAGGGCCATCATTATTTGATATTTTTTCACGTTTGATCGGAAGTTTATTACGTTTGGTGGGACGTCGACGAAATCAACTTTGACTGGTGCTTTTAGGTCTTCGTGGATATTGTCGAGGATGCAGTTTAGTAATTCTTGGCTGTCGTTTTGTGCGGAGCCGCGAAAGAGTATGTTGTGTTTGCCTGCTATTTCTTTGAGGGTGATTGGTTCGATTGTTATTGTGTCGGATAACCATGTTTCGACTGTTTTGAAGTATGCGTAGCTCATTGTTCCTTTTAGTTCGCGTGCGATTTGTGCTGGTTCTACTTCGACGGAGGCGTGAGAGGGGAGTTTTAGTTTTTTTCGTTCTTCGGATGCTATTTTTTGAGTTGAGTTGGCGATAAGGATTTTTTCAAATTTTTTGTTGAGGAAGTAGGATGTTAGCATGTTAGTTGAGAAGAGGCATTGTAGTGCGGCGTTTAGATAACAGGTGTTGCCCATATTGCGGAGGGAGGAGAGGCCGCGTGTGGTTATTGCTTTGCGAATTTCATCTGCGGAGGTGTCAGATTTTCGTTCAGTCATAGGGGATATCTGTTGGGGGTGACTTTATGTACTTAATCCTACTAGTTTTGATTTTTTCAATTTTTTTATGGGGGATAGGTAGTATAATGAATAAATCGAAAATAGGGAATAGTGGGAATCAGT
>Ga0206990_1020_pt1 | contig 44510 bp, 39 predicted proteins | sample Alteio_BWMinCont_8_FD_153283 | JGI IMG/M metagenome (GOLD analysis project Ga0206990, IMG submission 153283) | Enriched cells from forest soil in Barre Woods Harvard Forest LTER site, Petersham, Massachusetts, United States -... | ecosystem: Environmental > Terrestrial > Soil > Temperate forest >... | reverse complement strand
ATCCCACTCTCCCTCAGCTCTTCCAATCTCCTAATCGCCTGACGAACATTCCTTGAAAATCTCGAAACATTTGATACAACTAAAATCAAATTCTTCTTCACTCCCTTCATCTTCCCTAACAATCCCTCCAACCCAACCATATCCGGCATATTTCTCGCCGATACAGTTTCACTCACATCAAATTCTTCCAGCACCCTCATATTATTCTTCATACAATACTCCAGACAAATATCTCTCTGCATGGCCAACGACAATTCCCCTATCCCATATTTCGTATTCCCTGGATTTCTCCCGCGAGTGCTCTTTCTACAATACACGGCTGATTCTAAATTAGTTGTATTCATACTCTATATTTCTAACAAACATATAATAAAGATTTAGTAGAAACGATATTAATATCAATTTTTTCTTTCGTTCAAACGCTCCCAATGAAAATCTCTCCCTAATAATTATAGAAATGACACATTTTTACGAAAGAAATATTGTTGAAATCAAAAATGACTATACGATGTTTTTAACGAATATTATTGCTCCACTCATCTACGAAGGAATTCGCAATGTATATACAAAAGCTCGTAAGACAGCTGAAGATTTCGAGAAAGCACACAAAGAGAACCCGGACGTTAAGAATCCCGGCGTCCTGAAGATATTCCAAGCGTTTCTAACAGGGGTCAAGAATCTTAACAATCACAACATAGAAAACGAAACCAATCGTATCAAAGAGAAGAGTAAGTGCTCAGAATGGTTTGATGATTTGTTGAGGGCCGTTGTTAAGAGTTATATTGTGTTGTTGACGTATAATGCCTCTGGGAAGACCTGCCGATTGGTGCATGAGAAGTATCATGATAAGATAGATGCGAAATCGTTTATTCATAAGTGTTATGTGGAATGCGCGAGATTATTTTTTAATTATCCGGAATTGTTTTGGCATGGATTCACGACTTTGGAGATTAAGAGGAATCAACGGGAGGCGCATGATATTATTAAGACGGCTATAAAGGAGGCGATACGGAAATTGTTGCCGATGAAACTTATATTGGAGGAATATCTGAAGAATGAATATATTCAGGATGATAATAATATTTCGGAGGATATACCGAATTCGCAGTATCAGAATATGAGGGGTATGGTTCAGAAGGATCTTGAGGGGGATAATGCTAATGCGTTTAAGATTGTCGATTCGGATGAAGATGATTTGGGGGAAGATATTGAGAATGCCGGGATGGTTGATATTAATACATTGATTAAGGATACTGGGAATACTGTATTTGCTAAACATGAGGTGGTGGCCGTTAAGGAACCAGAGAAAGAACCGGTGGTGAATAATACGGAGGTTGAGATGGAGCGGCGGCTTGGGAATCCGGGGTACATTAAGAGTCCCAGGAATGTGAAAGCTAGTAAGAATGCGATATTGAAAGATGCTGTGGAGACGTATAAGAAACAGCAGCTTGCAGCGGCGGCGAAAATGGTTCAGCCGGCGGTGCTTGCGTCGGGGCCATCGTTACCGTCCAATGTCCCATCCACAGTCCCACCCGGTGTGCCAACAAACCTACCCGCCAACCTACCACCAAAAGTACCATTAAATGTAGCTCCCCCTAAACGACCCATCAACAAATACGACGATATCTCAGAAGATATAGACGTCGATGTTGTCCAACGATTCATCAAACCCGAAAACTAACGAAAAATCTGAGTGTGTTCAGGATTATTTAATATTTTCTAACTATAGTTATTATGATGTCTATTATCAAAAATCCCCTTGTTCTAGGAGTAATTGCCGGAGCGCTAACATACGGCTATTTAGTATGGAATAAGAAGAATAAAAAAGATACCAAGAAGGAAATAAGTTTAGTTACACCCATTATTGTTGCTCTCGCTGTGTGCATAGTAGCCCATTTATATTTTAACTCACCCCAACCATCAATGGCCCTCCGAGGGGACGCCCCAACAGCCCCTCCCATTGAATCCTCATCAGATTCAGCTGCATCCTTCCACTTAATCTCAAAAGGACTCAACATCCCAAACAATGTCCCCGAGGTATTTATCGAAACATATTAATCCCATTTGACCGTTAGCGACAAATTAAGCAGCCCCGTTCAGAATTAAATTATTTTCATATTATAAGGCATAATATGACAATAAAAGACGTAAAATTAAACGGAGACGATAGGTTACCAATTAACGAATTCAAATTAGAATTAATGTGTACGAATCCATCGATCGTTATGATTGCGAAAAGAGGATCTGGTAAGAGTTTTGTTTGTAGGGCAATTTTAAATCATTTCAGAGATATTCCGGTGGGTTTAATTATAGCTCCGACCGATCGAATGAATTGTTTTTATGGGAATTTTTTTCCAGACTCATATATTCATTATACTTACAAGAGCGAGATTATAGAGAAACTTTTGTATCGTCAGGAGATGATAATAGATAAGAAACAAAGGAAAGCCAAACAGGGATTTAAGTTAGATGCAAGAGCTTTTATAGTAATGGATGATTGTTTGAGTAAGAAGGGTACGTGGATGAGAGATCAGCCGATTTTGGAATTATTGTATAATGGGCGGCATTATGAGATAATGTATATACTAACGATGCAACATCCGTTAGGTATTACGCCGGAGTTAAGGGGTAATTTTGATTATATATTTTTGTTGGCGGAGGATTTTATTTCGAATTTAAAGCGTATATATGATCATTATGCAGGGATGTTTCCTAATTTCGATTCATTTAGGCAAGGGTTTTCTCAGTTGACAGATGATTATGGCTGCATGGTTATTGCTAATCGTGGCGCCCGTAAATCATTTTTAGAAAAAGTTTATTGGTACAAAGCTCCGATAATTAATATTGGTTCCATTGGATGCAAGCAATTCAATGAATTCCATGATAAAAATTACGATGACAAATGGCGAGCTAAACGTAAAATGTTTGATATCAACGACTATTGTAATAAGAAGAAACGAGACAAAGGTTCACTTAAAATTGAAAAAGTTGGTGTCGATGAATATGGCGATCCCCTTCCGAAGAAAGAGAAGAGGGCCCCAGCGGATCGGTAAATTTATTTAGCCTGCGTAGCTAATTTTTGTTTCTTCTTCTCAATCAATTCGTAATAGTGCGATTGGAGTTTGTTTAGCTTTGAATCCAGCGATGCAGCATCGTAGGTGGCCTTTTTGATAACTTGTTCGTTATTGCTGATACGTTCCTTTTCAGCTGTAATCATTTGTTCTTTCTGTTTGATGGTTTCGTTAATTATCTCAGGCGTGGGTTCAGATTTAGCCACAGACACGGCCTGAGCAGATTCAGGAGGTAGTTCGCCTGACTTGAACCGGGATTCCTCGATAGTTGCCATTTGTTTATCTAAGCGTTTCTGCTCTTGCTTTCTCCTCAAAGCATGCTTCTTCTTCTCCGCACGACTAAGTGTCTTCGCAGCTTCGTTCCTAACGGATTCTTCCAACATTTCACGCTTGCGTTCCTCTTCCATGACTTTGGATTTCTCGCGATTCTTTTTATAATTTGTCATAATCTCCTGCAATTTCTTCTCACGATATACTTGATCCTCTGCCGAATTCGGATCAGGATCCCACCCTAACCATTTACCGACCTCGCCGACGAAAATATTAAAATCGGGATCGACCTTCTGTAAAAATTGAGCACGTTTGTCCGCTTCTTCCCTCGTATTATAAACCCCCCTAATTTTAATGGCCCTTAAACTACAATTTTTCAGAGTCTCCGGCGATAAAAAAGACATACAGCACCATAATTGATTTGGAATTGGTGTATCTTCCGTTAACTGATCGATAACCTTCGATGACGACGACATAATTTCTTATAATCCTATAATATTCCCTTCCGTTTAAATACCTTTCATTCCAAATTAACGATTGGATAATATAAATCAATAAACATGAAACAGATCATGACAAATAATACGATGACGACAATATCTTCATTAGATAGTTTCCCATAAGTTAGATACGTGATACCTAACCAAATGAGCACGAGCATCAATATATATCTAATAATTTTCCGAGTCATTCGGTTTATATAACGTTAGTAGAAAATTAATATTTATCCGAAATAACTATATATGGATTTTCTAAAATATCAAAAATATAAACAGAAATATATAGATTCTAAAGACCGATTTGGAGATAGGGTTGCAGTGATATTTGGTGGGACGACTGGAATTGGGTTGGAGACGGCGATCGAATTTGTCAGAGAGAATATTTCTAAAGTGGTTGTATGTGGCAGATCACCCGAGAAATGGAACTATTCATTGGGGACTGTTCGAAATAGATTAGGGAAACTTGCTGATCGTATTGAGTATAAAGGTTGCGATGTGCGGATATATAGTCAGGTCGATGCAGTTATGAAATACGTATTTGATAAATATGGGCGATGTGATATTATGTTTAATAATGCGGGTGTGCAACCGTTAGCAGTAGATGGTGGCGATATTACTAAAATGGATTGGGAGTCATTTGTGGGAAATGATGGTTCGATTATATTTCGAATTCCTCCGTTGAATAAAGATAGTTGTTTAACGGGAAGAACGCCGACGAGTAATTTTTGTGAAAATCCCATAGCCACAACAGTTATAGGGACGTTTAATTGTCTGAAGGCTGAGTTAACGTATGTCTATGCTCTGCAACCCAAAAATCTGCCTGTTGCTATAATTAATACATCCAGCCGCAACGGAATTTTGCCAAATAAAGAAAGGCCACTCTATGCGAGCAGTAAAGCGTTCATAATCGCCCTAACAAAGAGCGTTGCGAGCCAGGCAGCCCAAAAAAGTATAACTCAACAAAGAACATTTCCTATAAGAATAAATTGTATCGCACCCGGACCAATCTTAACACCATTAGAGATCCCAATTTATTTGCCTGATGTCAATCCTTTTAAACAGTTAACTGACGAAGAATATAAACAATTCAACGAAAAGGGTTCCCAAGGAGTTCCATTAGGGAGAACGGGAATGCCACATGAAATTGCCACGGTTGTTTGTTTCCTAGCTGATGAAAAAACAAGTTCATATATGACTGGCACATGCATTGAAGTCGATGGAGGTTACTGTTCGAGTCCGATCTTCAATTGAAAAACCAAAATATCTAAACGTATGTTATAATGACGAAAATAAACTATTTTAGAAATTTATTCTTAAGACTGAAGATACCAGAATATAAAAAACTCGTAGATGAACTTGTTCTAGGAGATTATGATTTTTATAATGGTTACGCTCGTAGATTTAGCAAGTTAAATGATTCAACAATAAATCAGATTGGTCGTGGCGATTTACAAGAATTTTTTTACAATTTCGGTGGGTTGACTTTTAAGATATCGGAGGACACGACGGACGAAGATAGAGTTTCTTATGCGATATACGATGAAAAAATGACCGAATCATTATGTATGCTTATTTTTGTCAAAGCAGATGAAAGAATAGCGTACATCGAGACACTAAGTAATTTTCCCAATTGCGCCATTCAAGGGATGCCAAAGACACGTGGGGGAAGTTTAATATTAGGGCTGACACTTGATTTTATCAAAAAAGTTCTAAAAAATAAATACAATCTAAAATACGTGTGGTTAAAAGACAATAGTTTTTTTTATTGTCAAGAAGCCAAGGAAAAAATAGATATGGATTCATTATATATGTTTACCCGCGGCAATACATGGTATGGAAGATATGAATTTCTCCCCTTCAATATAAATACGGGAACATTAGATTTCGATTCATTAATCGATTATTCATTAAATAAAAAACTCATTAGGACAATTCGACTTAAATGCACTGACATCGAAAAATATCTGTTAGACATACTTTATAATAAACCATCATATGAACAATATATTTCAAAATCTACCATAAAAAAATTATGCAAGGATCATAATGAAAAGCCGATCATTGAATTCTTCGCTATTTTTATGAAAGAATATGACCAAACTTGCATATTCTTTTCTCTCATCTACAAACAGGTTATGAATGATATTGGAATGATTAATTTACATGGGAGACCATATTATTTGCCCTTAAATGATGAATCACGTCATATCAATTTTTGATTTATCTAAGAAGGGAATGAATGGATATTTGAGATCAATGCATATTTTTTCCCAGATAGGTTCTCGCTTTGACAACGCATGCTGACTGCTCATCATATTAATATTCAGATATCCCAAATAGATATCCATGCCTAAAGTTTGAAATATTTTATATAAAACATAATGAAAATTTAAACGACTCAAATTATTATTTAAACCATTATCTAGCAAATATTTTTTTGAAGATTTTTCTATATTTCTAAACATCGAGGTTACTTTGTTCTTTGTATCAGTACTCAGTATAGGGGGGCTCCCATATCTAATCATAGATAGTATATAATTGAATTGACATTTACTTATATTATTTGATTTTCGAATTGTCCTCATCATTTCTATGTTAAGTTCGCTAATATTGAGATTTCTTTGTCGCAATTCGTTAGCAATCTTATTAATTATATCTTCTGGAATATTTAGAAATACACATCCATCAAAGTATTCCGTCCATTTCAATTCTAAAATTATGTCATATAGTTCTCTGTACAAATAAGGATGGAGATATGATATTTTTATAAGATCATACTCGTCTAAATATGCGGCTAGTGTCCGAATGGGTATCTGATATATTCTATAATCGAGTTCTATCAATATTTTATTGTTTCGTCTAAACCTAGGTTTATTAAACGTAGAGATCCATGGGGCACCCTCATCTAATGTTTTAATATCAATTAACGGCCTTGCTTTGTAATATATTTCTTCCCGAAATGAACGATGAACGCTCGAGAATTTTATTAAATCATGTGGATCTAAATATTGAAACAACACATAGAACGGAATTTTATGTCCAAGCATTAACAACTAGAAAGGAACGTATTCATTAACGACAATTCTATAATTTAATAATTCAATATTTTTTAACTTCGAGTAGAAAATTGAAAATATAAATAGTTGTAATAGTAATATTTATTCTAATAGGTTGAATGGATCTGATTTCGTTAATTGAGAATCTTCCTATTGATTTGCGATATATTGTGACGAATTATGATCCGGGAGTCATATTTTTATTAGACGGATTCGCACGATATGATTGGTTCAAGTTGATTAGAATGAATTTTTCATTGGTGTATCAACGGGATGAATGCACAAATGAAGAAATTATGAGAGTTTATTTGGATAATTGTCATAATGAAAAATCAAAAATTGTATGCGGGGATAATTATTCTACAATTCTTAAATTACCAGATGGGACATTAATGAGTTGCGGAGACAATACATTTGGTCAATTAGGTCTAGGCGATGGGGAAAAAAGAAATATATTTTGCGAAATAAAGGGCATATCAAAAAATATTGTAGAAGTGATATGTTGTAATTTTACGACAACTATTAGATTGTCGGATGGAACATTAATGGGTTGTGGAGTGAATAATTTGTATCGCAATGGGGCAAAGCACTTTATAAAAATAAATGGTATACCGAAGCATATAACCCAAACGATACGTGGTCCTCTTCACACAATTATGAGATTAATGGATGGAACTTTAATGGCTCGCGGGGATAATAGATGTGGACAGTTAGGTCTTGGTGATACTATCAATAGAGATGAGTTTTCGGAAATACGCGGAATCCCCAAAAATATTGCGAAAATCGTTTGTGGGAAATTCCATACAATCCTCGTATTAACAGACGGAACACTAATGAGCTGTGGATCGAATGCTTCTGGACAATTAGGCTTTGGTGACACCCGCGCTAGACATTGGTTCGAAAAAATAAAAGGAATCGGCAAAAATATTGCAGAAGTGATATGTGGTTCTGATCATACAATAATAAGATTAACAGACGGAACATTAATGAGTTGTGGGTATAATCGCCATGGCACTTTAGGGCTAGGAGATTATTACAATAGAATGTCATTTGAGAAAATAGAAGGTATTCCGAAAATATGGTAAAAATTTGATTTATGATTTATATGGGCATTGACATTCTGAAAAATCTAATTTCGTTATAAACATATTTTCGGGTGCGAGTAGTAATGCTGGATTTTTTATCGTATCGGAACTCAAGGGGAATTGTCCAACATTGATATTTCCTGTGAAATTTTCAATCCAATATACCGAATCTCTATTCAAACGGTCAGCACTGATGGGATTGGGAAATGTCAGCATAGATTGATTAAGATCTCCATTCTCATCCAAATTGAAACTCCTGAATTGTGCTATAAATTTTAACGATGGGGTAAATTCAGTAATGAATCCAGAGTAGTTTGGAGATGAAATCAATTCCACAAGATTACCAAACTTAGCTCGATCCCTAAAGATCCCAGAAAAATATATCGAATTGTTGTTGATCTCAAGTCCGAGCGCAATATTTATAGCTTTCTGATGGGGGGTTCCATTATTGCTTGCTTCAACGATAATGGTTTTTTCAAAGGTGAAATCAAATGATAATCTTGAAATGAAGCATGTAAAATCTACACCAACAGGGGTTGTGAATATTTTTTTTCCGAATTCTGTGGTACCGCTGAAGTAGCCAGTTGCAAATAGAGAATTATCATAAACAACTATTGCGCTTCCAAATGTTTCTAAGGCGTCATGCTTTACGGTCTGTGTTCCCGTTAACCAAGCTCCAGTTTTGGTATCTGCGGACATTATAAAGACATCTCTTCCAGTTGATCTAAAGATGTTTTGACTGAATTTGATCAATTTCCGAAAGTTGCCTATAATGTAAATCTTCCCAGGATGACAATTGGAAAATGCTAATCCGTTTCCGCTGTTTTGAAGATCTGTAGCTCCTTCCTCCATTGATTGATTAGCCCAGATAAACTTCCCATTTTTCGATATCTTGGCGAGGAAAACATCTCTATTAGTTCCGTTACCGCTGGAAATAGGAGTATTTCCAAATAAAAATGATCCCATAAGATCACCGAAGATATATAAAGAGTTATGATCATCACTATTGATCACCTTAGGTGCAGCGTCAAATGGTTGAGCTGGAACGGTGGGATCAATGGTCGTCGTAAGAGACCATATAGCTTCCCCTGTGCAAGGATCCAATCTTATAATGTATATGTTTCTCCCTTCATGCGGATTGGATAAAAGATCGACCCCTTCGAATTGGAGATTTCCTTTAAAACGTCCTAATAAGAATAACCGATTTTGGCGATCGATTGTAATACTGCTCCCATAAGCAGCTCCTATGATTGCTCCGATATCCGATACCGTTCCAGTTTTTACGAAAATATATTGCCCACATTCATCTTGTTTCGCAATAAATGGTGTCAAGTTTGTACTTTGTAAATTAAACTGTCCAATTTTCACTGATCCTTTGAACTGACCGGTTGTGTATACAAATCCATCATTATTGGTAACAGATCTGACAAATACCAAATCTGTGGTCGAATTAGACAATTTTGAATATCTAACCCATTCCGGTGTAATTTTTTTGCCTAATTTCGTCATATTATTATATGATCAAAAAATTTTTAGTTTATAATTATATATGAGCAGAAACGTCAAATTTAGAGATCTTGTTAGATATAGTGGGACTCTTGGATATGCTGTGTTTACTGCGCCGATAAAATTGGTTAATCTGGACCCGAAAGATATCCCTCCCGGAGAAAAAGAACGTATTTGGCCGCCTACGACTGCGACTTTAATTTATGGGGAGAATGATGCAGTTTTGGTAGACGCACTTATGACTATTGATGAGGGGCGAAATCTTGCTGATTGGGTTGTTGCGAGTGGGAAGAATTTAACAACGATATATATCACACATGGGCACGGTGACCATTTTTTGGGGGCTGAGGGCGTTATCAAACGTTTTCCCAAAGCGCGATTGCTTGCGACAAAATCTGTTATTGCATTAATGTCAAAGCAAATAGCTCCAGAATTCAGAGCAAATTATTGGGATAAAAAATTCCCGAATCAAATTACAAAAACTCCGGTAATAGCTGATGAACTCACGGGAGATAGGTTTCAACTAGAGGGTCATGATTTGATTGTTGTAGAAACTGGTAGAACAGATACGGGGTCAACAACGATTCTACACATACCAAAACTCGGTTTAGTAGTTGCAGGGGATGTTGTTTATAATGAAGTCCACCTCCATCTGTCTGATTCAGCAACAATAGATGCTCGTTTGGAATGGATTTCTGCGTTGGATAAAGTGGAAGGACTGAATCCGGGTCTCGTTATTGCGGGACATAAATGGATAGGTAACGAAGACAATCCGCGAAATATAGAAGAAACTCGGGAATATATAAGAGATTTTAACCGTTTAGCCGATAAGACGAAGACAGCGAGAGAATTCTATGATAAGATGATTCGGCTGTATCCTCACAGAATTAATACTGGGGCTCTCTGGGATAGCGTTCGTGCTGTAAAAGGAAATCCATTGGAAATGACGAAATCTACGTTATTTGGATATGCAGTTTTTACTGGAAATAACAAACCGTATATAACTAGCGATCCAAGAGCTATTGGACCAGATGGAAAACAACGATTTTGGTCACCAACATCAGCGACTCTAATTTATGGTGAACGGGATGCAATTCTGGTCGATCCACTTATGACTATTGCTGAAGGACATACGCTAGCAGATTGGATCACCGCAAGTGGGAAAAATCTTACGACTATATATATCACACATGCTCACGGTGATCACTATTTCGGTGCGGGGCCTGTGTTAGAGCGTTTTCCGAATGCCCGTATGGTAGCGACAGCATCTGTTGTTGAACTAATGCATAAGGAAACGGGACCGATGCGTATGAACGACTTTTGGGAGAAGAGATTTCCTGATCAAATTACTCAAACACCTGTTATAGCGGAGGAACTTGTTGGTGATTCACTCCAATTGGAAGGACATGATCTTCTAGTAATTGAAACAGGTCATACGGACAGCGACAAAACGACTGTTTTATATGTTCCAGATCTTAGTTTAATAGTAGCAGGAGATGTTGTGTACAATGATGTTCATCTATTCCTTGCGAAGTCGACAGACCATAAATCTCGAGAAGACTGGATTACGGCATTGGATAAGATAGAGACACTGAATCCACGTATTGTAATCGCTGGGCATAAATGGCCAGGGAATGAAGATAATCCGCGAAATATTGAAGAAACTCGCAAATATATCAAAGATTTCGATCGACTGGTAAAAACTACAGGGACAGCAACCGAATTATATAATAAAATGCTCATACTTTATCCTCATAGAATAAATCCCGGCATGCTTTGGGAATCAGCGCAGGCGGTGAAAGGTTAGAATATTGGATTAATTTTTTCGTCATAAACAAATGATATTATATCTTTGTTAATCACATTGATATTCCTTCGGGGAAAAATAGAAAAGTTATCTGCCACCGTAATTCCACGATTGTGTCTTATAGTTCTATATAGAAATATGGATGAAGCGCGGATATTCTTTCAAGATCAATAATGGATAAATATTCTGCTAATATATCAATTGGTAGTCGATATATTCGATAATCTGGCTCCATTAATATTTTATCATTTAGTCTCAACCGAACTTTTTTGAATCTATTGATCAAATGATGAGTCTTGATCTAATGTTTTAATATATCGATCTCATTGAAAAAATTGAATTTAAAAATTTTAATTAGATTATGATCTAATCCTAGCGAAATATATTATAATGAGTCAAGTCCATAATTCAGAAGTTAAAATTAAGAATATAGATGAAATTAATGATATAATTAGTGGTATAGATTGGGTTTTAAATGATTCTCTTAAATCAATAAAATTATTTGATCTTGATTATGATCATACTAAGAATCCAGGCGCAAAAATAAAAAATCTTAAAGTTCCAAAAAGTTTATTAGAAACAAAAATGCCAATAGAGAAAAATGATAGAGTCGGTATATTTGCAGAAGATGATCTGTTAACTGAATTAATACGAGGTGATACAATCGGAGATTTTTTGAAAGCGATAGCAAAAGGATTAAAATCCAAACCAAATCGTAACAATGAAGCAATTTGTGAATATGTTAATCTACGTATATCAAATTTTTGCAAAGAGATGCAATTAAAATTAACAAAAGATTTTGAAGACGGTAAATTAAAATACAGCGATTTATTGGGAGATCATATATTTTTTGAAGCTGGGTTGAAAAGAGAAAATGGTATTTGGACTTATCGTACAGGGTCTTAATTATTCATCATTTGCTGAAAGGAATTATATTGTTCTGTCCGAGATTCAACGAGTTTTTTGACAGATATTTTTTTATTATCTTCAAGGTCCAATGATGTGATGTTATGAAGAAACAACAGCCCCTTATTGTTTATCTTACGGTTAGTAGTTAATGATGTAAGATTCGTTAAATGTTTTATTCCCGCATTTGTTATGGAATTATTATCTGAAATATTTAAATAAGTCAAATCCCCAAGCTCTTCCAAACCTGCGTTGGTAATACCATTATGATAATTAATGGTTAATTTTGTTAGATTAGTTAGAGACGAAATTCCAACATTTGTTATTTTATCACCATCGAAGAGATGCAATGATGTTAGATTAGTTAGGGTAGATACCCGCTGATCTGTTATACTATCATTACCAGCCATACCTAATAATTTTAGTTTATTCAATGATAAAAATGCGGCATCTGTTATGCTGTTATTATAATATATCTCCAATTCAATTAAATTAGTTAAATTCCGAATTCCATTGTCTGTTATTGTTGATGAATGTCCAATTGATAATATTTCTAAATTAACTAAACATTTAAGGCCGTCATTAGTAATTATTTCATTGCCTGATATATTTAATTTTTTTAGATGTTGCATAAGTATTAATTCATTGCCGGTTATTAGATTATTATCTGAAAGATCTAATGATGTTATGTTAGTAATATTACATAATTGACTGAATATATTTTTTGTTATAATTACATTCTTTGAAAGGGAAATCGTTGTAAGACCACCAAGATGCTGTAAACCTGCGAATGTTATATTATTATTCTCCCCAATATTTAGATCCGTAATATTTGTTAAAAATTGTAAAGTATTGTCTGATATATTCTTATTATTTTTAAGATCTAACTGTTTTAGATGAATTAAATTATTTAGTCCACTGTCATTTACATTATTATTATTCCCGAGGATTAATGATGTTAAATTAACTAGTGCGGACACTCCCAAATTAGTTATTTTATCGTTCTCGGATATATCTAGAGCAAGTATGTTGGTCAACTTAATAAGTGCTTTATCGGTTATCAAATTATTTCTGCTTAAGGTTAATGAAGTCAGAGTCAGTAATCCATTAATACTATTATCATGAATATGTTCATTCCAACTAAGATTTAATGAGACTATATTAAATGAATTTAAATCATGATTAGTCATCTTGAATGAGCGGTCAATACGAAATCGAGTGTTCTTGAATTGCATCGAATAATACAAAAACTCTTCATAAATAGAGATGTCTACGAGTGGCTTGCCGGCAGTGTACAATTCTTTTTTCAGATAAGGGTGTATCAGTGCTAGTTTTCTTAAATCACCATAGTCGAGATATTCCGCCAAGACATATAGCGGTATTTTATAAATTCCATCATCAAGTTCCATATTATGATAATATATATAATATCATAATTTACTTACATCTAAAAATTTCAACTTTTTTAAAACTCACAAATCAAGGTTGTTTGTTCTCATTGACTAGTTTTATGAGATAGTCGGTGACGAGCTTATATTTCTCTTCCATCATAAGCTTATCGCTTGTAAATTTTTTAAATTGTATCCCCTGATAAAGTTATAAACCCAACAGTTAGATATCCTGTAATTTTCCCATCTTCGGATGTATATTCAATGAGATCAGGCAAATGTTTCAGATTTTTAGGAAGCGGTTTATTTGTACCTGTATCTAAATTAAGCAATTCATCCGGAATTTGTTCTTTGAATTTGAATAGTGCATCTTTGTTTCTAATTTCAAGTTCTCGAACATATCTTTTCGCGGCTCCCATGTTTTTATTGTTACATGATAATTCCGTAAATGCCTTTTCTGGATAGGGATTTCCCTGCCAATCTAGGTATCCTTTTACGATAAATCCATCTTTTTTAACCACGTCGCGTGGCTCTAAATATTGAAACAATACATAAAGGGGACCTGATTAATTTCATGTACATGCATTATGACTTACAGAGGAATATATTACGTTACAATCAATTTCGAAAAAAAAGATCGCATCATAATAGGTTAACAGTACCTCAACAAAAAATTGAATTAACAATATATAAATCAATTAAGAATTTGGTGAAAGGATCAAAAGAATAATAGAATTAAAATGAGTAACACATATGATGTAAAAGTCGAGAAAGAAAACAGCATTGATGATATTAATATGGCATTGGGTGATTTCTATTGGGTAATAGCGAATCCATTATCATCTATTAAATTAATTGATACTATTGGTGATGAATTTTGCTATGATTCGAATGGAGGATTCAAATTCTTAGAAGTTCCTGAGAGTCTACTTAAAATGAAGATGCCGATTAAAAAAAATGATCGTGTTAGAATATCAACCGATTGTAATGAGATAACGGAATTAATCGTAGGAGATACAATTGGTGATTTTTTAAGAGCGATAGAGAGGGGCTTAAATCGAAAACCAAATTCTGATAATTCTCAAATCTCTGAATACGTATATGCTCGAATCGGAATGTTCGGGGATAAGAAATATCAATCACGGTTAATTAAAAAATTTAAAAACGGAACTTTACAATATAGAGATTTGTTGGGGGATCATATCTTTTGGGAAGGCGGATTAGAAAGGGAAAATGGTTTATGGTGTTACAGTGTCGGATCCTAAGAATTCTGGTACAGTTGTGTTTTGTGTCCATCCTCTATCACATGTGAGTCAATTTTTCCGAGCATGGCAGATGTGTGTCCTTGTTTAATTGACTGCTTCATTAATTCAACACCAATGCTTCATGACTGTTTGTAATCACTTACTAGTTTATGAGATAATTGGTGACAAGCTTATATTTCTATTCCTTACTGAGTAAATATATAATTTTGTAATTCTTCTAGATATTTTTTTGCAAGTTCTAATGCTTCTCCTGGAATATCAGTTTTATAAAACGTTTTCTGAATATATGGATGATTAATTCCGACAGGAAAACATATTCTATAACCAAGTAGCTTACCTTCCTTTATCACCGCATACATATATTTCGGTATCTTCCCATCCGCTGGATTTTTTAATTTTGTTTCGTAATTTGAGTTTGATCTATAATTATTTGATTCAATTAATTTGTTTTGAAGTAGCATTTGATCTTATAATTGTATATATATTATGAGTTTATATATAAGCAATTTTAATATCAATTTTTTTGATCTGGATATAATGTTACTAAAGACTAATACAAGGAAAGAATGCCATTTGAGGTCAGGGTATATCTTCTTCCAGATCTTGTCTTGTTGTCTAAGATTTTGAATATTTTGTGTTATCAGATTGTTCAATACTAAATTGTTTTTTCTTAAATTGTTTCGTATAACATACAAAAACTTGTCATAAATAGTGATATCAACTATTGGTTTGGCAGTCTTATACAATTCTTTTTTCAGATAAGGGAGCATTGATGGAAGTTTTCTTAATTCACCATCGTCGAGAAATTCAGCCAATACATAGAATGGTATTTGATAAAATCTATAATTTAGTTTCATATTATCATACAAGATAGCTTATATCATAATTTATTTATATTTTAAAAATTGAACTTTTTTATCCGGATGCAATTAGATACAATGGGTAGAAGGAAGCTGCCATTTGAGATCATGCAAGAGCATTATCAGTGTCAGTATTATCAGTGTCAGTATTTTCAGATTGATCTGCAGAAATAATCGCTGCTTGTTTCTCATTTATGAGTTTAATAAGACAATCGGTCGCGAGTTTATATTTCTCTTCCATACTAAGCTTCTCGCTGGTGAATTTCTTTTTTATCATGTCGCCAGATGCTGTTTTGAAACCAACCGTCAGATATCCACTTATTTTTCCGTTGTTGGCATATGTATATGCAATGTAATCAGGTAGATGTTTTATACTTTGAGGCCGAGGTTTGTTCCTGTCAGTTTCTAGATTAGCCAATTCAGCGGGAATATATTCTTCGAATACAGCATCTTTGTTTTTTATCTCAAGCTGTCGAATATATCTTTTAGCGGCGCCCATGTTTTTATTGTTGCACGATAACTCAGTGAATTCTTTTTTGGGATATGGATTGCCTTCCCAATCTGGATATCCTTCCACGAAATAACCATCTTTTTTGCCATGAAGCATGCGAGTTTTGATATACGGTGGATTATTTTTATTGTGCATTTTTTCCAGTGCGGCCTGTGCCGAATCATTCCTCATCTTTTCACGCAACTCATCAATTTGTTTAAAGCGATCAGCGTATTCAATTTTGAGTTCTTCCAGATACTTTAGTGCAAGTTCTAAAGCTTTTTCTGGATGCTGAACATTCTGAAATGATTTTTGGATATGTTTGGCTCCTTTGTTCACTCCCACGGGGAAACATATTTGATAACGATATATGTTACCGTTCTTGTCTCTATGTCCAGCTATATGTGTGGGGAGATGATTATCATCTGGATTTTTTCGCTTAATTACACGTTTTTTCCCCATTTTCGACGCGGACAGCTTCTTTTTCGATAGTTCGGTCATAACTCGATTCCTGGCATTTTTACTCATTTTTTGCTTAGTCGAATCATTGATTATTTTTCCGTACGTGCCACCTCCGTCTATATTAAATCCATTAGGACCCGTGCAATCAAAGAGTTTAATGAAGTATTTTTCCCATTCATTAATTCGAGAAGATTCAACTTCCAAGAGTGTTGTCACAATAAAATCATCCGATTTATATTTTCGTAAGGCATTATTTAAATGTACGCAACCCTTTTTAGCTATTCCAAACGCTTCATAAATATGTGAATTCCTTCTTCCTTCGCTGCCCCATAATTTATTGCCAGTTACGTAATTAGCCGCTTTACCAACATAGTATTTTTCAGCGGTTCGCGAATATAGTAAGTATATGACACTCTTACCCTTTTCTGGTTTAACAAGGCGATCTTTGACTGGTTTGTAGATCTCACTGTTTGTCGTTGATTGTGTGTACAAACAAGAGATAAATTCATGGTCAAGAGTGGGAGTTTTCGGCGAATTTTCTAGGTGGATTTCAATCTGAAATTCTATTGAAGGTTCAAGAGGAGACGTGAGATGAACCACAAAAGAGTTTTCGTTGTGATCCAAGAATTTCGTTTCTTTGACCCGTAGAGGGATGGTGACACTAGTATTCGGATCGATGAGCGTCGCCTTGACATACGTTTGCATTTCGGACACAAATTTGTCGAGTCGTTCTGCGTGAGCTTGAGTTGATGACATTAGTTCTAATAGAACATATTCATATCTCTTTATATATAAATTTTTTTTGTAAATCATCAACATTATTTCAACATGGATGAAAAGCCTTCATTCATTTTGAGATTATCTCTAAAAATCTACATTTGTTATAGCTATAAACTGATACTTGGAAAGAATGGCCATTTGAGGTCATTGCAGATCTTCTTCCAGATCTCATCTTGTATTCAAAGCTTCTCCCGAATAAAAAATATGATGCACAATAATATATCATGGAGTAGGATGTTTTTGTGAGGTCATCAGATTACAAGGACTAAATGCTACTACTACTTGGGTAGAATGGCCATTTTAAATCATGACATATTTTCTTCCAAATCTCTTCTTGTATCCTAAGTTTCTCTCTGCTCTTAAGCAAATCGAAGTAATGTACATATTCCTTCATGTCGAGGATTTGGAATATTTTGTGAAGCACGAAACTATATGAGAGAAAATTTATACGATTGATTGGACAAAATCGCTGGAAAGGCTCTTGGATCTGCTTGAACATTGCCTTAATCTTGTCCTCCGTGTTCCTGTTCAATATCGGGGGAGCCCGTTTGGTAATCTTACTAACTATATACGGCGTGTGTTCATAATAAGCATTGTATTTTAATTTTTTGAGAATCCCCTTCACACATTGTATCGTTATTTTATTAATATTTGTTATTTTCATTTTTTTAAGTTCATTGACGATGTTATTATATACATCATCTGGAATCTCCGTAGACTCCTTAGCTTGAAATTGGTTAAGCCCGGTAACCTCCAACACGCATAAAATGCAGATGTTTTCAATACTCCGGTTAACAGATTCCTCGTATTGAACGTAGTTTTCCTACGGGACGGACTGTAGCTTACATTCTCCCTTTTTGAGAGAACGTATATCCATTCAGTCTCTGGACCTTCCACTCGTAGTGGCTTGGCTGCGGATTATCCAAGTGTTAACGTTATTACTATTGGGTACGATATTTCACCGTGTTCTGCTCTCTAATCAGATAGAGCATAGTAGTTAACAAATAAGGAACTTCCCGCAATTTGGATATATTGCCCATAATAGATTACTAACTGTATATTGGTCTATTTGGACTAGCAAGTTATATATACACTGAATTTACACTGTTTTCCTAATTAGGTGATTCAGCAACCTAATCAGCAGCTTGCTGTTCAGAACTAATTTAAACGACTTGATCTAAGTCACAATTATTATTATCATTATCATCATCATCATCATCATCATTTTTTTCATCATTAACTAACATAGCAGCATTTCTTTCTCTGACCAATTTAATCAAAAAATCTGTAACAAGTTTGTATTTATCTTCCATACTTAATTTGGTGCCACAAAATTTTTGGGCAATAATTGTCCCGGAGGCTGTTTTGAAACCATTTAACTGATAACCGATTATTTTGCCGTCAACAACCGTGTATATGATACGGTGTGGTAAATGGTTAAACTTTTCCCATCGATGTTGATCTTCTTCGTAGTCAACCAATTCATCCGGGATTGTCTCCTTGAATAAAGCATCTTTATTTTTGATATCAAGTTGATTAACATATCTATTGGCTGCCGCCAGATTTCTACGATTACCTGATAATTGGCTAAATTCTTTTTCAGGATAAGGATCACCGTTCCAATCTAAATATCCCTTGACCAAGTAACCATCCGGCTTCCCTTCAACCATGATAGGTTCGATATAAGGAGGTAGTTTTTTTTTGTGTTTTTTCATCATCTTGAGCTGGATAGATTCTTCCATTTGTTTCTTACGAATTGCATCTCTCTGTTGAGGAAGATCTTTGTACTTGATCTCCAATTGAGCGAGATATTTTTTAGTAAGCTCCAATGCTTTGGTTGGGTCTCGTGCATTCGAAAAGGTTTTGTTAACATATTCTTTTTCCAAAAGCCCAATTGGATAACTTAGTGAATAACCGTATAACTTTCCTTTATCACGCAGACCAGAGATATGTTTAGGAAGATGAGCATCATCAGGATTACGACGTTCTTTTGTTTCTCGCCGATTCCCTACTTGTGATTGAGAAATTTTCTTTCTGTATTCATCCGTGATAACGCGTTTCTTCAAGTTCTCACTCATTTTTTTACTAGTTGATTCAGAAACTCCTTTACCCTTCTTCCCGCCAGGATGGATATTGTATCCATTAGGAGCACGTGTATCAAAAATTTTTATGAAGAATCTTTCCCATTTATCGAGCTCGGATGATTTTGTTACCAGCATTGTGGCTACCAAAAAATTTTCAGGTTTATGGCATCGAATTGCATTATTTAGACATATTGAATGATCATTGCTTCCAGCTGTAGCTTCAGAAATATGTGAACCCCATCTTCCTTTGGAACCATATGGGCTATTACCTTCTGTATAAGAACCAGTTTGTCCAATATACTTCTTCTTTTTTTTTGAAGGCCGCGCGAATAATAAATATATTACACCGGTTCCTTTTTCAGGGCGAGGGATTTGATTTTTGATGGGAATATTAATATCGAATGGTTTATTCATTCTTTTATATAAACCAGATCCATGGCCAGTGGCTATGAATCGCTCTTCAAATTCTTTCCCCAATAGGTCAATATCGATTTGATTATCTTTGGATATATCAATATTTTCAATAAAATCACTTTCCTGATCTAAGTCGATGGTATCACATACCTCCGATTGATCTTGATCGAGAATCTCTTCGCCTGTTAATGGTTTGTTCATGGAATCAGAAATTTTTATTTGATAAGTTAGATTTGACATGATATATATGATGATTGGTACTATAATATGTTATAGTGACCCCTTTAGGTCTTTTTTGTGTTAATTTAAAATAATGATAATAATTTTATTGAGAGAGATCATAAGTCGTCTTAGAGCCGTCTGGGCTCACAAAATTCTGATAGATGGTTCTGCCTCTTGTAAGGGAAGATATGCTTCTCTACCACCGAATCCTTGTGACTTGGTATCTCGGATTCGATGATTGCATTTTCAACTTCTCCACATTCTTGACAAACGTAGAAGCCATCGGATTGTATTAGGGTCTTCTCCACATTGCATTTTGTACACACTCTGATGCAATTCCTTTTATTTTTCCCCACGTACGTTTTGTCTATCAATGTCATATAGTAATCAAACAATGTTGCCTTATTACTAACCTCTTGTTCAATGCACGAACAAGACTCCTTCTGCTCCTTATCATCAGTTTCTTCCTGTTCTTCGGTAGCCTTATCACTGAAGAAATCCAATATACTCTTACGATTCTGGATATCATTCTTTCGAACTCGTCGCTTCGTAACCTTCTTCGGCTTACGCTTTTGTTGACTCCGATAGTTTAACTCCTCCAGTTTAAGTTTCCCTGTATTATTATCATTTGGTATACTGCTATCCATCTCGCCATCTTGTTCATCACTGGCTAAGTCATTTGGAGACCCCTCCATGATCCTATTCGGTATCCCATCTCTTTCTTCCTCCTCCACCACAAGCTCTTGTTGCTCACTCATCTCTTCCCCCGAATAATCAACATTATCAGACAAAGTTGTATTAGTTGGAAACGCTTCATGATAATAATCCAATAATATATCATTAGTCTGTGAATAATACTCTAACTCTGATATATTGTTCTCTATATCAAATAGCTCTTGCTTAAGCTTCTGTATGCGACTCTTGATATAAGATCGTTGCTTGATATCGATAACTGTATTCGTCTCACTTTTTTCCATGGGCTTCTCCATCTGGGACTGGTCGCTTTCTAATTTGGAAATCTCATTCCGAATATCATCGGAACGTTTGCGGCGCGATTCGAATTCTAATACACGTTTACGATGAAGTGTATCGAGCGTATTGATACTAGTTAGATATTTAATCTTATCTGGTTTGTATCGGAAGGTTGTCATGGATATAAATAATATCTATAATCTTGCCCTTTAAGCGGGGTAGAATTATATATTATTTAAAGTCTGGTGGGTGGAAAATTTTCAATCGACGAATATTGTATGTGTTTTAAGATTTATTCTATTCATTCAATGATGAGAGTTACTTGCCCAGCAGTCTAGCCAGGAAAAGTTTTGAATGTGCGTTTTTGAGTATGATGGGGTTTATTCATAGGTTTAATTATCAACGGTTGTCATATAAGATGACTAATCTCAGAAGCTGTATATTAATTATATTACAGATCACAGCGATATGCAACGCAATTAGGATGGGATGGAAAATACATCTCGCCGATAACAAGAAGCTTATTTTCAGGAAAAAACTCAAAGATATGACCCGAATGGATCACAATATCATTAAATTGGTCGACCATCTAATAAATATGCGAGTTTAAAATCGGCAAATGTTGAGAGGAGCTTTCATAATAATATATATACATATACATTATCATCAATGTTTATTCTGCGATATCATCGCAAACATCATCAACCGCATCATTCATCATTATTTTCATGGATCAATTCAATTAATTTATCGGTGGCTTGTTTATATTTTTCCTCCATAGTTAATTTGGCAGAAGTAAACATTTCGTTATATAAACTACCATCGGATTTTGGGAAGGCAATCTTATATCCCAATATTTGATTTGTGACACGATCCATACTATAATAAATGTTTGGAGCCAAATGTTTAAATGCAGCATATCGGCGCATTCTCTTCGGACATTTATTTTTTTCTTCTTCGGCCCATTCGGCTATCTCCTGAGGTATATATTCTTTGAACACCGCATCTTGGTTCTTAATTTTCAAAGACTCAATATATCTTTTCGCCGCACGCTTATTATCCCAATTTTTTGTTAATTCCGAAAATTCTTTTTCAGCGTACGGATTACCTTTGTGGTCAGGAAATCCCCTAACAAAATATCCTCGTATTTTATCATCCGCCATTTTACAGAATATATAGGGAGGATTCCTTTTATTATACTTCTGCTCCAAACTTAGAGTAGTTTTATTCTTGTAATGTTCCTCTTTCATTTCTTTGATTTGATCGTCTATATCTTTATACTTAATCTCCCATTCAGCTAATTGTTTTTTGGCATCTTCTAATGCTTTATCGGGATCAGCTGCATTGCTAAAAGTCATCCAAATGTTTTCTAGTTTCTTAACACCAATCGGATATTTGACATAATAACCCACAATTACACCTTTTCTTCTGGATGCTACAATATATGTTGGTAAATTCTCATCTTCAGCATATTTCCTCTTTTTACGCGGCAGTCTTTTTCCCATCTGGGCCAAGCTTATATTTTTTCTGGCTTGGGCACTAGAAACTTTACCAATCTTAGCCAGGCTCATTTTTTTCCGACTGGCCTTACTGTATACCCGATTTTTTTTCCCTCCGTCAATTAAATTATATCCATGACCGTTGTCAGACATAGAATTGAATAATTGAATATAAAATTTTTCCCAGTGATCCATTTCTGACAGCGGAGCCGTTAAAAGTAAATGGACTGTGAAATTCTCAACTCCATATTTTCTGATAGCATTATAAAAATGAGGACAACCGTCTTGGGTTGACCTTGCTCCCTTTTGATGCGTTACCCATCTTCCTTTCCCCCCAAACGGTGTATTTCCATTGATATAATTGTCTGCTTGTCCGACATATATCTTATCATCAAAACTATTTGTTGAGATATATATTTCTCCCTTTCCCATTTCTAGCGGGGGAATTTGCGATTCAATTGGTTGTGTGATATCGAAATTGACTTTATATCTCTCGAATACGCTTGGGGGGAAAGGTTTCAGGGGGATGAGCTCCTCATTTACAACACTTTCGTTGATATAAAATTTTGATTTTTTGATGGGAGTTTCCTTAGACGATTTGCTGCCAAATGATTTAGAGGCTTTGGCCTTAGGTGTTGCATCTTCTGATACAAATGATCCACTTGATTTTTTGGAAAGATATTTTTTAAACTGAGGTGAAGCGGTTGGATAGATCATGAAATGATGATGTATTATATATTTTATGATCTTGATATGTCTTTATATAGGTTTCAATTATTTTTTTAGAAAGTAGCACCCTCAATCGAAGCCACGGTATAGTCGCACCCGAATCCTTTTATAATCTAATAAATTTGCGAGTTTAAAATGTGTTATTTTCAAACAAAGGGAATTAGCATCGAAAATATTATATATTTTCTTCTCGAAAGAATTTTTGAATTTACAATAAAGTATATAAAAATTTTTTCTCCTGTGATATTATAATATACCGATATAATGGGAGGTGGATTAATGCAACTTGTAGCTTATGGAGCCCAGGATGTTTACCTTACGGGTAACCCGCAGATCACATTTTTTAAGCTGGTTTACCGTCGTCATACCAATTTTTCAATGGAGTGTATCGAACAGACCCTTACTGGTAACCCTGATTTTGGTCGCAAGACTAATGTTTTGGTTATCCGCAATGGCGATCTTTGCACCAGGATGTACCTAATGGTTCACCTGCATCATGTAAGATGGGAGGCAAAGAATAGATCAACTTTCGCTTGGGTCAGAAAATTGGGTCATGCAATGATTCGAAGCGTTGAGGTTGAAATTGGCGGTTCTCGTATTGACAAACAATACGGTACCTGGTTAGATATTTGGCACGAACTTACTCACACCAACGATCAGGAGCGTGGTTATCGCCACATGATCGGAGATGTTCCCGAATTGACTCGTTTGGATGGCCCGAACGACATGGGTCACATCAAAGATTCTCACATCTTGTATGTCCCCATGCAATTCTGGTTCAATCGTAACAGTGGCTTGGCGCTGCCCCTCATCGCGTTGCAGTACCACGAAGTTCGACTCTTGTTCGAATTCACTGATGTCAATAAATTGATTGTTCACCGGCCGCATTTCGATGGTGAACGTCTCTGGGGTCCTGAACTCCGAGGGCTCTGCATGAAAGAGGCATCCCTTTTGGTTGATTACATATATCTTGATTCAGTTGAACGACGGCGATTCGCTCAAGTTGGTCATGAATATTTGATTGAGCAAGTGCAATTTACTGGTGATGAAACTCTCACGGGTAATTCGCATACTCATAACTTGCATTACAAATCGAAATTGGGCTTCAACCACCCATGTAAGGAATTGATTTGGGTTATTAAGAATATGGCATTCACTGGTGATGATAAGGCTGGACATTCTAATCATGGACATCCGTTTTTGTCATATGCCGATAACGAAATTCGGTGGGAGACTGTAGCATTGCAAGAGGCAGCTAATAACATTGCTGCTGGTATGTTCAGGATTACTCCTTTGGTAGGTGTAGCCCCTCCGGAATCGCGATGTGATTTGAATTGTCCCGCGACAAGTATTCCATTGTGTTCTCCCTGTACATTCGTTGATCTTCCAACGAGTCCGGTTCACGTGTGTCGTATCAATATATTCACGACCTGTCCCAATGAGGAGGATCATCTGAATATTCTGCGATATCCGATTGTAATAGGTGGTCCAGGCAAGGAAGGGTGTTTCTTTAACTATGCTGATTTCTTGAATGAGATCCAGGTTAACGTTTGTACTATCCCGAACGGCCCGTGCGTTCCAGCGACGCGAACATTTACGGCTACTGTTATTTCACATTGTTTGACGGTTTCGGATATTAGCGTTCCATTGAATTGGGGATCAGCGCCGAATCACTTGGTTGATTTCCGGTACAACACATGCAATGGTGTTAACCCTAATGACGTATACGTTATCCAGCCGTTCAACTATGGTTTGAGGCTGGATGGTAAAGGTAACCCGGTTTCTGAGGCAGGGTTGCAATTCAACGGACAAGATCGATTTGATCCTCGACATGGGAACTATTTCAATTATGTCCAACCGTGGCAGCACCACACGCATACGCCAGCCGATGGTGTTAACGTATACTCGTTTGCTCTTCACCCCGAGCAACACCAGCCTACCGGTACAGCAAACTTGTCTCGAATAGACAGTAGCGTACTAATTCTCCGATTGGCCGATCACGTTCGCCACCGATTCGGATTGAAACCCAAGCTCCAGATCGATCTGAGCTACGCCAACCTGTACGTATTTGCCTTCTCGTACAATGTTTTAAGAGTGATGAGCGGGATTTTTAAAACCTTCTGTCCCGAACAGCCTGGTGCCTCTTGAGTTGTCGAAATACTCATTTGGAAAAACACTGTAAATTCGACCTATGATATAACAGGCTAGTAAGAATAATAAAAATTCTTGCAACATTTCCAAATTGCGGGAAACTCCATAAGTTTCAGAATACCACTTCATATATTGAAGGAACTCGGTTAAATGCCGAACACAATGGTAATAACTTCTTGAAATGGATTATCCGCAGCCAAGCTTTAATTCTCGATATGCAAGAGAATTTAAAGAAGGTTCAGAGACTAGATGGATTTGGGTCCTAGAAATTTAGCAAATTTCGAAAGGGCTTAAGGTATAGTCCGGCATTATGAGAGATCATAGTGAAAGCCAATAATATTTTTTACAATGATATTCATAACTTTTATGTCTGACAAAGGGAGGACTGGCCTACTTTTCACGAGCTCATAAACATATATCAGTTATTTATAGCATTTCAATGTATAAAATGTTCGCGACAAAATGCGGGGAGGTTTGGCTTATAGCAATTAATTGGGACACAGACTCACTTATTGTAATACAAACAATATTGTCCATTGATTGGGACACATAAATTTCATAAAACCTATTTAATTAGACAATTAACTAGATTCATATAAAAAAAAACTGATCAATATATTATGAAGCAGCTATCTATGTTGAATTTTTATTTTTCCCAGAATCAATTCTTTTAATTCCACATTCTTATTCTCTAATGGTTTATAATTTGGTTTCATACTAATTATAATATTGTCAAAGTCGACTGTTTCATAATAATTACATAATTTATCTGATACCTCCATGTTAATTTTGTTGTCGTCCTTTAAATAATGATATATTTTAAGAAGTTGCTGAGTGAAAGAATCATAAGAATGTTTATTTTTCATAAAGTTGCATTCAGTACAGCAGGATCGACAATTATGATTCACATAACCAATTTTGCTATCGAATCTATCAATACCATTTTTATGTAACTGAGATGATTCTTTTCCACACAGATAACAACATCGGACAGTCATTCGATCAAAAAATTTTTCGGTGACATTAAATTCTATATCTCTTTTCTCTGCACCGCCTTTATAAACATTATAAGAACCAGAAATATTATCAGGTATTAAATCATAATTTAATTCTCCTTTAATCAAACCCTGAAAAGTCAAAATGTGATCGCATCTCATTATAAACACCACTGGATCCAAAAATCGTTTCATGAAATTACACATTTTACAACAACTAACGCAATTATCATTATCATAATCGCCTTGACTATTTAATCGATCTATGCCATTAAGGTCCAATCCATCAGATTTTCTGCCACAATAGAAACAATCATCTCGGAAAAAAATTTTGAATTGGTCATCGGTAAATTCAATATTGATACCTTTTTTTTCCGCACGTCTTCTATAATCTTTAATCTTCTCTATCTCTAAGCATATCTGGCAGCTGGAATATTTATAATCAAGATCCAACTCAGCGCGACATCCTCTTATGTATTGAAAGCACACTTTCTTGCCATCCTTCTCGACATTTTCACGCCAATATTCCGTCTGATGTTTTCCACAATAATCATTTTCAAGAGATTTTTGATTAATGCATCCATCTGAACTTTTTTTACATGGAATAGTTTGTTCTTTATTTTTTAAACGATTTTCTTTTCCACGAGAACGACAAATGTAACATGTTTGTCCAGGTTCAAGATAATATAATTTATTACAACCACTGCATTTATTCAAATTTTTCATCATATTATCAGTATAATACTCCATGTATTCATGAATTTCACAACTATGCATTTCTGGTCGAGCATTACGTCGGCATTTATTAAAATTTTTGTCAAGTCCTTTACATTTTAAAACATTCTTCTTCTTAGTCTTCGGTACTTTTTTCCACGCTCGATACATTTTGGGCATGTTTTGTTCTTTCCCTCTCGATAGTACATGTGTCCACATCGTGTACATTTGATTGAATTTTTTATCATATCATCAGTGTAATGCTCCATATAATCATGATATCTGCAGGTACGCATTCCCAGTCTACGATGAAATTCGCATTTATTTGAATTATTGTCTACTCCTATACATTTAATTTTTTTAGAAGCATCTGAAGTTCCAGTGGTGGATGTACAATCATTTTCTTTGTGGGTATCTTCGTGGATATCTTCGTCAATATGTTCGTCAATATCTTCGTCAATATCTTCGTCAATATCTTCGCCAATATCTTCGCCAATATCTTCTCCAATCTCATTCTCAATATCTTCAACAACATTTTTGCGAATATCGTCATTGATCGAATCTTTTGTATCATCGTTATTCTCGGATACATCAAGATTAGATAGGTTTTTATTGGATCGATTTTTTTTGTTCTCGCGAACTTCTTTAGCGCGCTCAATACAAATGGGGCATGTTTTCCCCTTCACCTGATAAAACATTCTTTTACAGCCAGTACATTTAGTTGAATTTTTGATCATTTCATCAGTGTAATTTTCCATATGTCTATGATATTGACACGTATGCATTCCAGGATCAGAGAGCTTATCGCATTGTTTATGATTAGGAGTTAGTCCCTTACATGTAGTAAAATTAAAATTCTTCCAGTTGATTTTCTTTGATAAACATTGTTGTTCACCATTGTCAACATTTTCGGTTAATTTCTTGATCATGTGTTCTTTTTTGTGGCGCAAAACACAATGCGGACATGTAACATTTTTAGACTCTCCGCGACAATATCTTTTGCCACAAGAACCGCATTGAATTGAATTCTTAAATATATCATCTGTCCAATCTTCCATGTAATCATGAATTTCACAAGTTTCCTTCTCTGGTCTAGAAGGTTTTGAGCATTTATTACCAGACCTTAATAGGCCTTTACATTTAAAAACTTTAACCTCAGTTGTGTCAGTATCAGTTAAATCTTTTGATTGTTCTATTGGTATGAGATGTTCATGTATTTTAGAACATACATTTTTACCTGATGAACTCATACAATCGGAAGACGTACAACAGTCTTGAGTTTCGGCGAACATAATCAAATTTAAATTTTTGTTATATTCCCTAGATGCATGACAATTTTTTATACCAGAATATCTAATACATTTTTCGAGCGCTTCGAGTATCGCTTCCGAATAGTCAGTCATGTAACTATGAGTCTTACAATAATTAGGGAATCCTGCTGGCGATACCGGATTATCACACGTTTGCATTTTGAAGTCAAATCCTTGACACTTAATTTTAGGAGTTTCGTCGTTCATCTATATTTCTATATATAGGGATCTCTTTAAATATAATTTTTAGATATAAGGAAAAAGATGCAATGCTCCCAATAATATTGCTGCTGTTATGTTTCGAATTACTCCTTTGGTTGGCGTCGCTCCTCCTGAATCTCGATGTGATTTGAATTGTCCTGCAACGAGTATTCCCTTGTGTTCTCCATGTCCATTCGTGGATCTCCCCGTAAGCCCTATGCATGTGTGTCGTAGTAACATCTTCACTACATGCCGAACGAAGAGGATCACCTCAACATTCTTCGGCCCATTGTAATTGGTGGGCCAGGCAAGGAGGACTGCTTCTTCAACTATGCTGATTTCCTCAATGAAATTCAGGTGAACGTGTGTACCATTCCCAATGGGCCGGCAGTTCTGGGGACTCGGACATTCACGGCGACTGTTATCTCTCACTGCTTGACAATGTCGGACATCAATGTTCCTCTGAACTGGGATCAGCACCTAACCACTTATTCGATTTCAGTTACAACACATGCAACGGTGTGAACCCCAACGATATCTACGTTATCCAGCCCTTCAACTACGGTTTGAGGCTTGACGGCAAAGGCAATCCAGTCTGCAAAGCGGGATTGCAATTCAACGGGCAAGATCCATTTGATCCTCGTCACGGTAACTACTTCTACATACAACCATGGCAGCATCACACCCATACTCCGGCGGATGTCATCAACGTGTACTCGTTTGCACTACACACAGAGCAGCACCAGCCTACCGGAACCACTAACTTGTCGCGCATTGACAGTAGCGTGTTGATCTTGAGATTAGCCGATCACGTGCGCCACCGATCTGGACTGAAACCGAAACTGCAAATCGACCTCAGTTACGAGTAATGTCGGGCATTTTTCAAACCTCCTGTCCTGAAGAGCCTGGTGCCTCTTGAGTTGTCTAAATACTCATTTGGAAAAACACTGTAAATCGACCTATGATATAACAGGCTAGTGAGAATAATAAAAATTCTTGCAACATTTCCAAATTGCTGGAAACTCCATAAGTTTCAGAATACCACTTCAGATATTGCTCAAAGAGTGCGATAATGAAGGAATTCGGTTAAATGCCGAACCCAAAGGTAACAACTTCTTGAAATGGATTATCCGCAGCCAAGCTTTGATTCTCGCTATATATGCAACAGAATTTAAAGAAGGTTCAGCGACTATACGGATTTGGGTCCTAGAAATTTAGCAAATTTCGAAGGGGCTTAAGGGATAGTCCGGCATTATAATAGATCATAGGGAACAAGCCTGCGTTCTCATCGTACATACAATACAACGTATTATGCATATTAAATTACGGCCAACCCGCCCCAAATTTAATGCATGACGTTTATTGTCCTAAATTAGAAGGCAAACACCGAGGGGCTTAACTTATTCGAACTAACGACATACATTTTGTTCGACATACAAACATTAACGCGACACAGATATGAGATCACGACTTGCAACATTTCATAAAACCTATTTAATTATAGAATTAACTAGATTCATATTAAAAAAAATTGATTAATATATTGTCAAACATCAATAGCAATATTATAAATCATTCAATAAAAAATGTCAAATACCGTTCTAGAAACAGATTCACATGAGACAGTTGTTCTCGATTTTTTTGGTAACGAAGTGGAAATAGATAAAAAAATTAGTCAGTTGATTCAGGAACTTTGGAAGGCGGATATTATCACGAGACTTTCATCTGAAGATAATGTTCCAGAAGGATATGTATGGATTCAATTTGATACTCTAGTAGATTTTGCAAAATTTATGGATGTTATTTTTTTAGGAGAAGATTATAAAAACGATGTCTTCAAAAGAAGCATTTCTGATTTTTGTTATCCTGGGAAAAAATGGAAATTTCGTGTTAATATATCGGGCGAAGATGATTATATGGATGACAATGACGATGGGGGATTTGAAAATGCGAAAAATATTGTTAAGAATATACGCCTTAATCCATCTGTTAGATTCCCACATGAAGATCAACCATATGTTTATGAAAAAATTAAGAAATTTAATGCAAGAGAATTTAACCAAGTACTGGCGAAGTATATAAAAGATTGTGATGAACCATAGATATTCAAAACTAAAATAATTCTAAATATGTTTACTTTATAGGATATCATAACGATAAATAATAGGTAATGATATGATGTTAGACAGAAAACGACAATAGTATATTAATTTTAAAAAATATTTAAATTGCATCTTGGGCTATTTTTATGAATCCTAATTTATATACGATATTGTATGAACCGAAATCAGTATTTGCGTCGAACCGTTCCTTCACAAAATTACTTTCAGAACGGGAGATAGTATCAATTTTCATAATTTTCTGGATGACTTGATTGATATCCAATCTATCCAATAATTTTTTATTTAATCGGCTTTCGATATTTTCATTATCTTGTTTCAATTCACTAGACTCTTTCTTCAATTTACCGTGTAAAGGGCTTTGTTGATCACCAGTCCCTTCGCCGGAATTGATTATATCAACAATAAAGTTCTGCAATTTTAGATCATTATTTATGTCTTCTTGATCAAGAACATCATCAATGCTATCAAGAGAATAATATTTCCATATATATAGTCGTATTTCTTGATAGATGTCTTCTTTCTTTCCAACGAATGCACTTCCCCAAATAGAAGACATAAGCTCATCCACACAGAACGGAATCATTACTAAATTTTTTGATAATTTATGCAGACGGTCTCGGATTAATTTTATTTGATTACGCGTATTATTCGGAAGAAATTTATTAGCATATGCATCATAATCTTCTCTTGTCATGCGATCATCTACAACTTTTTCATCCGGAATAGTATCGTTAGCATTTTGGACAGAATCCTCATCAGAAGCTTCATCAGAATGGCAGAGATTTGATAAACATTGATCACATGTAGCGAATATATTATTATATACTCCCATCCAAATAATCAGCGATTGAAATATCCTATCACTGCCATGATCATTCAGACTATCACTCACTATGGCGCTTGGCTCCAAAGTTATTAATTGGAAAGGTAGAACGTCAGCAAAACTTTGATTATTATTAGAATCATCGAAAATTTTTAGCATTTTATAATATTTATCCAAGCTTACCACGTGGATCTCTTTTTCTGCATCATTTATAAATTCGTGCAGCTCATGTCTATATTTTTTTTCATCACTCCATCTAACGTTTACATAGTCGAGAGCATTTGACAATCTTGAATCCCCATGATTGAGATCCATTATAATATCATAAATCTTAACAAATTCCGTTAATCCAATGCCATCCTCATTATAGATAAAGATTGTATGGTTTGGATTTTGTTTTTTTTCGAACGTATAAAATTTATAATACGTACAATCACTATAATTTTGTTTCATTTCATTGACCGGTATAGTGAATACCTTGTCAGAAATTTTAACCACAACAAAATCCACTTGATCTTCTTTATTCAAAGATTTTGGAAAGCACAATAAATTGCCTGTCAATATAATTTTTCTGCCGTCTATTATTTCTTTATTCTCATAAGGAGTATTTTTTTTGAATACGATAACATCACCGACACCTAGCACAATAGGATTTTCGCTAACGTCTTCAGAATAAAATATTGTTTCTCCTCCGGCATTACAGGCCTGGAGACATATAATAAAAGTATATTCAAAAAATTCTTTACAATCATGATATATAAAGCCCTGATGTGTTTCTATAAAATCCCCCTTATTATATTTTACGAGATCGAGTGTATTATCAATTAATGCAAAATTCCATTTTAGCGATTTATTAAAACGACTGACAAGTTTACAATTTATCCAATTAAATAGGTTATGCTGTTCATATGTAATTTTATTTCGATTTCTTATTGTTTTATCCACAACATTTTCTCCAAGAGGATAATCAAATGTTTTAGTCGGGTCATATTCAGTTACATTTTGAATATTCAACAAACTTAGCAACTGTTGCAGCGATTCAGATTCCAAAAAACTTTGGAAGTGTTTAAGACGGGGACGGGAATTCATTTTTATAATAAATATGAAACCAATAAAGTATTATCAGTCCAGCTAAATATAATTCAATTTTTTTGACCTCTAGTGACTTATTTTATCCTTGAGCCGGCATTGTGGACAAGTTTTAAACTCATAACCTTCCTCCAAAACTGATTTGCAATTTTTCAAATAATTACTACACAATGTTAAACCATTACGATCAGCTTCCTCCTTCCGGACATGGGCCTGATGATTACCACAATAATCATTCTCCTCAGATTTGGAATAATCACAAACCTTACATTAAACTTTAGCGACACCATCAAGATCTCTATTTTTTTTCAGACGCTCCGTGCAAACTTGGCAAACATGTCCTGGAACAATCATTTTTATTTTTCTGCAACCAGAACATTTCTTTTCAACTAGTCCATCATTTTCGTCTAATCCCTCACCACTCGCAAATTTTGATTGTCCGCTCATTAAATTGTTAAATATATCCTAAACATTAATCTCGAATATAAAATAAAAATAATTTTATTTAAAATTACAGCCGATCAACTAAACATCCATTCAAGTCAGCAGCTGTTAATTTTTTATTCTCCGCATGATCATTTTCCTTAATTCAATATTATGGTTATCGATTGGCTGTTCTTTCATTAATTTCATGCTGATTATAATATTGTTATTCTTAACTTTGTCATAAAACCTCTTCAATCTATCTGCCGCCACACGTCTAATCTTATTACCATCATTCAAATGAGCATATATCTTCTCAAGTTGGTTGATAAAAATATCAAACGAATGTTTATTTTTCATGAAATTACATTCAGTGCAGCAAGGGCGACAATTATCATTCTCATATCCAATGTTACTATCGAATCTATCGATGCCATTTTTATGAAACCCAGACGCCTCTTTCCCACAGATATAACAGTCCTCAAGCCTCAGCTGATTATAAAATTTTTGAGAAATAATAAATTCTAATTTTTTCTCTTTTGCCTTTAGTTGATAATCATTATAAGAGCAAGGGATATTATCAGGTATCAAATCATAATGCAATTTCCCATTCAGTACCCCCTGGAAAGTTAATATATGTTCACACCTCATCATAAACACAACGGGATCCAGAAATCCTTTAATAAAATTACACATTTTACAACAGCTAACACAATTATCATCAATGTATGCACCTTTACTATATAGTCGATCTATCCCATTAAAGTTTAACGCATCATAATTTTTCCCACAATAGAAACAATTATCTCGGAAAAATTTTTTAAATTGGTCGTCAGTAAATTCGGCAAAAATATCTTTGCGTACAGCACTTCTGGAATAATCTTTGATTTTCTCCTTCTCTAAACATACCTGGCAACGGGTATATTTATAATCAAGTTCCAATTCGGCTCTACATCCTCTTACATAATTCACACATACTTTCTTGCCAGAACTTTCTACTTTTGCCTTCCAATATTCCGTCTGATGTTTCCCACAATAATCATTATCAGCAGATTTCTGATTTTCCCCACAATGTATACACATAATCTGTTGTTGTCTATTTTTGATACGAACAGCCTTACCGCGATCAAGGCACTTCTGACATGTGCTCGTATCTACAAAATAATACATTTTCTTACAATCACTGCAATTAGTTAAATGGGCCAACATATATTCAGTATATCCAATCATATAATCATGGTAATCACAAAATTCTGTTTCGTTAATCGAATAGTTTCGGCATTTATTTTTATTTCTATCGAAACCTTTACATTTATCTTTATTTTTCCTGTTCGTCTTCTTTTTAATTATTCGATTAGGTACACATGAACAAGCTTGATCAACTTTTATGGGCTGCTCAACGGTAGGATCACATGGCTTCCCAACAACATTGTTAGGTTCTCTAACTTTGTGAACACCTAATTTAGGAACACACTTTTTTATTACGTCAACTGATTTCATCGGCTGCTCAACAACAGGATTAGCTTCAATCTTTTCCGAAACTAGATAAACGTTTGCCTCTTCTCGATGTTCGTGTTGGTGTACTTTTTTACAAAATCCATTTGCACTCGGAGAATTGATACAGCCCAAAGATCTACAATAGTCAACAGTTTCGAACGTTATAAAATTTTTATTTTTCATTTCCTCCCTCGATTCAATCACAGAATCTTTCTTGACCTGAACAGCAAGATGCTCATGTTTGATGCAGTATATTTTATTTCTGGATCGCGGCTTGATACAACCAGGACAACTACACAGGAGTACCTCCTCACAAAATTTTAGGTTCGCTTGGTAACAATTGTCAATGCAAGTTCGACACTCGGTCGGCCTAGGGGAATAATGCATCAAATCACAACTAACGCACTTGGTAAGTTCCTCCAGCATAAAGTCTGAATACTGCCCCATATAGTAATGTCTTGCGCAATATCGTTTAAATACTTCCCCTATGGCATCCTTGTCACACGTCTTCTTTTTGAATTCGAAACCTTGACATTTGATTCGTATTGGTTCGTCGCTCATTTTTTTCTTATAATAAATTAATAGAAGATAATTCCCATAGGAAAACAGACGCAGCACAAAAAATTTTTGAATTCGGAAAATTATATTCTTCTTATACATAAATTGAGCACACACTGGAAAAAATTGCCGAGACATGGCATTATTTCCCCATCGATTAGCAACCGACGGATATCTCTTTGAAGGACAAGACCCCGACAAAGATGATATGACTTTTCACAAAAACAAATCAAATGTCCGGCATGAGGTAAGAGACTGTTTACATGTTTAGATTTACAATCAGCCCCTTTACAACATTTATGATCATCTGAAGTCGATCCATCTACAAACTTCAAAAAATTTGTATTAAGTCATAATCCGGCCAGATATCTTAATGCGCATACATCCCCAATGGCTTCAGCAGTATATATCCTGAGGCAAAACTTACATTATTTTATCATCCACTTGGCACCGAGGTCTTCACCTTTGATAAATCATCAAGCTACTAAATCAGCATTCAATTTTAATATATTATTATAATAATGCAATCTACTAATTACTATGATAAATATCTTAAATATAAAACCAAATACAATAATTTGGTACAACAGCTTAATGGTGGAGACGAATCAAACTATTATTTTATTCACGGTACAAAAAATATTGATACTCTCAAATCAATATTAAGAGATGGTATTATTTATGCGGGCAAATATCTTTCCGACGAGGCGAAGAATCTTTGTGGAGACCTACCGTGTGACTATGTTTACACTAATATCTATTTTGATGACTTAAAAAATTTATCACACATGTACGATTATTCAATTATTCTTGATCCTAAAATCTTTTTAGAATATGAAGTGTTGTTTAATAAAGGTTGGGGCGTAAAACCCCTCGTATTAGATCCATCTAATCCAGAATTAAATATAAAGAAAATCAAAAAATTTATAAAAAAACCCGACGAAATACCGCAGATAGTACTGGATTTTCCTGGGATGATGCATCATGAGGTTCTATTTAGGGATAAAATAGATCTAACGGATAACATCCTCGGTATAGAATGTAATTCATGTTCCAAGAATGATATCACATCTATTAAAAAAATATTATCAAAGAAAAAATATAAAAATATAAAAATATATACTAAAAATGCCCCTCTACCAACATTGGAAGAACTTCGCAAAAAATTTGAATTAATTAAGTCATAAACCGGCCAAATATCTTAATCCCAATACTGAATCCCCCAATGGCCTTAGCAGTACATATCCCGGAGGCAAAGCTAACATTATTTCATCATCCCCTTGGTACCGATGCCTTCACCTTTGATAAATCACCAACTGACTACGACGAAAAAGCCCCCAACCGAGGCGAAACCACCTCCCATAAAAATATGACCTTCATAGATGATTTCGATATAAATAATCTCAAAAAATATGTTCATATCAATTATCTCCCCAATCTAGCAATCGATCCCGCCTCCCTCATAAAACCAATCGATGACGAATTCCTATGCCCCGTTTGTTTTTGTGTCAATACAAACCCTTATAGCTTGCCCTGTACCCACACCTTCTGCAAAACATGTATCGACCAATTCGAAAAAGATCTCTGCCCCTTATGCAGATCCCCATTCACCGCATTAAATATCCTAAGCAAAACTGATCCCAATAACAAAATAGCCCTCCTCCAATTCAATTGCTCCATTTGCCTCGAAGAACACACCATCAGAGATTCATGCCAATCAACCTATGTCTGCATATTCTGCACCCTCCCCATAGAAAATAAACATATATTCAACCATCTCAAGTACGATTGCGACGATTCCAGCACCATCATACCATGCCCCGCTTGCAAAAAATACTGTTTCAATTTCCATCTCACCCCCCATCAAAAATATTTCTGCCCCTCCCGACAAGAACCCTGCCCCCATTGCAAAAAAATATTCTCCTACTCCAAATTGACACACCACCTCTCCAACTGTAAAAAAAATGATACCCTCCCCATAACCTGCCCCCATTGCAAACAAATCTTCCCCCAAAAAATGTACAACACCACTCACATCTCCTCATGCCCCCGCAAACCCCCCTCCCTCATAACCAGACTAATAAAATATCTCTGCGGCTAACCCCAAAACTTTTTTTATCCCCCCAATATTATCAATGAACAAATATACCAAAGACCTCACCCTATCAGAACAAATACTCGACCAATTAGAAAAAATAAGAAAATCACTCGAAACTGAAATGACAGAACATCTCTCCCTCGGAATCAACTCCGAATATTTTAACCGACTAAACTCATTCGATCAATCCGAATCATCAACTACCCCTATAGCACCCCCACCCCCCGATCTCACTGATCACACAGACAACAACGCTGTCACCGAAGCCGATTCGATGACCATGAATAATCTCCCCCTAGCGATCATATCAATCACCACCAGCGAATCAAAAAATAAAAAATATAAATTTATCAAATAAATTATTTAATCATATAGATATATAAAGTTTCAATGGGCCGAATGTATTTATCATGGGACGTAGGTATTATTAATCTAGCATATTGTCTAATCGAAAAAATAGATGATATGCATTTCAAGATCAGAAAATGGGGCACTATAAGTTTACAGGACCCTTCCAAAATTTGCGAAGAAACCACCCGAGGAAATAAAAAGTGTACCAACAAAGCATTATTCATCCTGAACACAGATGTCGAACACTACTACTGCAAAACGCACGCCAAAAAACACAAACCCGACCCCCCTGAACAACTTCCATGCACAGATAAAGAACGCTGCTGCCATCAAATCCACGAATCACCCGACACCCATCACAATTGCGGAAAAAAAGCAACAGCAACAATCAAAACCGAAAATATCCCCTACTGCAAATCACATCTCTCCTCCCACATAAAAACTCTCACAACTCAACTATCCCCACAAAAAATCCACAAATCCAACGCAAATAAAATTCCCCTCCAAATCCTTTCCATCAAACTATTCACATACCTCGACCAAATCCCCGAATTCACCAAAGCCGACGAAATATTAATAGAAAATCAACCCACACTTAAAAATCCAACCATGAAATCAATCTCAACACTCCTATTCTCATATTTCACCATAAGAGGTATCATAGACAAACCCATAGAAACAAACAAAGACATATTAAACGTAAAATTTATATGCCCCTCTAACAAACTAAAAGTAAGTGACTCCGCCGCAACCAAACTAAAGAAGCTCAAAGAAGACGGCGCCGACGAACGCAAAGTATACGAAATAACCAAAACCATGGGCATGACCTTTTGCCGCGAACTAATTAAATCCGACAAACAACAGCTCGAATTCATAGATAAACAGAAAAAAAAAGATGATCTATGCGATGCCTTCCTCCAAGGCTATTATTATATCTTTTGCCGCCAGGGCGTGCCCAAAGAAATTTGTAATATATTGAACAAATTGTGTGACACTCCGGTCGCCCAAATTAACGCCCAAATGCTGTAATGACCGGAACTTTAATAATATGTCTCGCGAGGATCCATAAAAAGGACAACACCAAAACTCCCGCAATAATCCATTCTGAAAAATAAATATGTTCCCTATCCAAATATTCTTGCATACCACTAAATATTGCATAAAACCATATATTCCCCAAAATAACGGCAATAGAAAAAAGTGCTATTGCAACCAATTCATGCCTCGCAAAATATAGTCTCGTCTGTTTCGTACTACCAGTACTCTTCGTTTCATTTAAACGATTAGTACCCTCATCCATCTCACCCTCTAACATATTATACTAACACACCAAAATATATTTTCTACGAACCTATTTAACCAAACGATGATATTTTTTTTTGTACTTTAGATATTTATGATAATATGAATCTCCCCCACCCCCCTTAGTCATCTCTGCAAGTTGTTTCTCAATCGTCGCAACCATTTCCGGCATCGATCTTATTTGCGAACGAAGCCGAGGTTCAATTATACTTAATTCAGAACGTAATTCTTCAAAACGTCGATTCATATCTCTTCTTGCATGTGTTTTTGCCCTTTCAACTTGTTCTGGCGTTCCCAAACCACTCCTTTCCAATTCCTGAATACGTGCCTTAATATCTTCTCCTTCATCCCATTTTATTTTTTGCATTGTAGAAAAAACTCCGGATGACATATTCACGATACCTCCCAATTCTGCATCTTTAGTACGTAGAGTGTTATTTATTCTTTGAAGCGTGTCAATTTGTTTTTTGCTCTCCTCCTCTACTTTCCTTGTTGCTCTGGCTATCTCAGTACTAGGTAATCCCATTTCTGTAATATTTTGGGTTCTCAGTTCTATCTCCCTTTTAGCCTGTGCTGGTATTTGAGATGCCCGATTGGCATTTGATACAATATTCTTACTGATCCAACCCCTATATCCTACTAATGTACGTACAGATTGATCTAAAAATTCTAATTCCTCGTCAATCGATCTCAGTGTTTGGGCTATTGGTGCTTGAACTGGTGCAGGTGTTACGGGAACTGGAACCGGTGCTGGAGCTGCCGCAGCTCCATAGGGCCTTGGTAATGCTGCAGCTGGTACTCCTGGTATCGCAGTAACAACTCTTGGTAAACATGAATAAACATCACGCCCCGATTCTACTCCCGTTTTCAGAACATATCTCCCCACACCCTGAACATTCAAATTACTTCTCAAGTCTATACAAATATCAGACTTATTATGCACTGCCGCATATTCAGCCAAATCTCTCAATTCCCCCTCCGTCGGACATCGATCAACCCAATCCTTACGATATTGTGGATGCAACCCTTTATTTTCCGAATCCCAAAGAAAAACCGCCCCCCTTTTTTTATCAGGATGCAACATATGCAAAAATATTGCCTCAATGAATGGTTTCCAAATAAACTGAGATAATTTATTTTTGCATGACCCATAAATTGCACCAGAAATAGCTTTATCATTCCCATAAATAATACAGGGCGCACCCTCATCAAGATCAATCTTATTATTTGGATTAACCCTATTGTATTTATCAATCGCTGCCCGCGCACCCATAAAACCCGAAGTATTAAAATTATATGTATAATGATTATCAGGCTCAGCATCAACCCTGAATTCACCCGCAATATACAAATCTTTCCCCGCAGACAAAATATCGTGCTTAATCCCAATTTCAGGTTTCCGATAATCCGAACCAAAAATAACTTTAAATTGACCATCCGTATCTTTGACAACAACAAAGTTAAACGATCTCCCTTTAGCTATAGAATCTAAAAAAGGATTCACCAAAATTTCTCCTTTCGATTTTTTGTAACTCACAACATCTCTCGTATTTTTGTATATATACTCCCCAACACTACCCGTCGAAGTCACACAATTTTGACTATTCCAAACCATCGGACGACCAGACTCAGTCGCTTTCGTATACAACAGATCTTCTATACCAATATCACCAGCAACTCTAATCGTTCTTATGAAATTATCAATATCGACCATTTATTATAATCTACTAAAAAAATAAATTTACATATCAAGAAATAAACCGAATAACAAAACGAAAAAAAAGATACATACCCAAAAGAATAATTTTAAGCACCCTCTCCCGTTACGATGCATGTACCCAATTAAATCACAGCATACAAATATCGAATAGAACCCAACTGCCATTGCAGTGATCACTTCCAATGAAAATATCACATATAATCCACCCCCACTCAGAAAAACATCCCCCACCAATTTACCACAACTCTTCATAGCATTACGTGTATCCCCAAGAATTATACACGTAATGTTAACACCAATATCAACCACCAAATATAACCACACAAACAAATATAAATTTACATCATATTTGTTTCCCCAAGTCATTAAAACAAAGAACAAATTCCATAACAACACTAACACATCCATTATTTTCATTTTTGTAACCCAAGTCGCCCCCATGAGTATCCCCCAAGACACCACCATCGAACACAAAACTATCAAAGGACTCGGCACACTCCCCCAACAAATTAAAGCCCCAATTACCCCCTCTCTAATACTATCCAGAAGCATTTTTTACAAAAATCAATTACCCCCAATCATAAAGGTCCATATAATGAAGAAATCAAATTTTTTCATTAAATTATTATTTCTCCTTAATCCCAATCGTATCAATAATATCCAAATTATTCGAGTTATACAACGATTTCTTCTTAACCGGCAACATATTATTACCCCCACCAACTTTCCCTCCGAACTGTTGGCCGAAATTTGTAACCCCCATACCCTTCCTTCCATCACTCTCCTTCGTCTTCTCCTCAATACAAGCAAGCTGATTAATCATAGGCGGCAACAATAACTTATATTCCTTCCCAAGCGTTCTCGCAATCCCCCTATACTCCTCAATAGTCTTATACCCCCCAAATTTATCCAATATCTCCCTCGGCGGAGCAATGGGAATCTCCTCATTCACCCCCTTAATCATAAAATGTAACTTCTTAATCAACGAATATCTATCCGCCACCTTATAATCATTCAATTTCAAATTATACGCCGCCGCACAATCAAAGCTACAAAAACAACCAAACACATAAAAATTACCCCCATAATACCTCTCCGGAATAAACACCGGAAAACTCTCAAACTTACACGTATCCCACCAACAACAAACCTCCGTCCTCTCACAAACTACCATCTTCCCTGACCTACAATCAATAAAACTAATATTCATCGGCACAACACTAATCTCCCTCGACGCTGACACAGCAGCCTCCGACACGGCATTCTTCAAAACAAGATTCTCTGATTTCAATTGCTTAATCAACCGTTGCAACTTCTTATTCTCATTCAACAATTGTTCCACATGATACGTATCCTGATCACTCGGTTCACTATCCTGATCCGAAATAGTCAAAATAGCCTCATCCCCAGCCGCATCATTAGTTTCACTAACAAAAGCATTCCCCCCAGAATCATCCTTTCCTCCTCCTCCTCCCTCCTCAACATTCTCTGACTCCTCCATCGACACAGACGAAGACGATTTCTTTATCTTACTCCCCCCAAACAACGGTATATGTAAAATAATCTCCCTCGAATCAGTTTCCTTCACCATCCGTTTCTTCTGTTCAACTAACTTCATCGGTTTATCAATTATTTTATTTTTTCTCGGCCGCCCACGCTTTCTCGGCCCCGTTATACCATCAATATCAGATTGATTATCCATTTAATAAATTCATATGCGTCAATTCTTTATACCAAAATCCACTAAATATTTATACCCTTATTCTTTTTCTTTGCCGCTGTTACGCCTCCAACATTTTTCACACCTTTCGCACCTTCTTTCGAACCACCGGATTTATTTGATCTCTTGCTCCCTAAAGATATAAAAGTGCCATCATCATTATTCACATCATCCACCGTACCAATGGAAACAATCCTTTCACTCATTTCAGCCTGCTTCGCTAATTTCTTCTTCTCCTTCTCCCTCTCCTTATCCTTCGCCAAATCCTCCATCGCTTCCTTCTTCGTCCTAAATATCGTATCAATATCCGGATTAATCGAAACAACCGATTGCGAGAACCCCGATTTAGTCGACCTCGCAGACCTATTATCCGAACTCCCCAACTTCTCCAACTCACTCAACCTATGAATCTTCTCCTTATAATACTCCCCTCCCTTCTTCATCTGCCCCATCTCCACTTGCATCCTCACCACTTGCTCCTCTAACTCTTTCCTCCTCATCACTTCCTGTTTCAATTGTTGTTGCTGCATCTGTAACTGACCCTGCTGCACCGATAACGAAGCATTCACCTTCTCCCTATCATTCAAAATACTATTCAACTCCTGCGACACCACCGGCCTCTCCAAAACAGGCCCCTCACTCACTCCCCCCGTCGGAGTCATATCCCTAAACCCCTTCCTCAACTGCTCCATCTGTGCCTTCTTCTCCTCCATCACCTTCTGCGCATTTATATACTCCATCTCCTTCTCCTTAATCATCTTCAAATCCGCCGCCTTCTGCGCAGCCAACGCATGCTCCTTACTCATCTTATTATTCAAAGCAACACTTTGCTTAATACTATCCTCTTTCATCTTCCCAATTGTCGCCTCCCTCCTCAACCTACTCCTCAACTCCGGATCTTTATCCAACGCATCATTAAGATTCGGCGACGAATTCAAAATAGAATTAGACAAATGAAACTTCAAAGCACTCCCCGACAACATCAACAACAATTTCAATTCCGGCGCCATCCCCTTAGTCGGATGACTATATTTATCATACAATTCACCAAAAACATCATAATAACTATCCACATCAGCATTCATCTGCTCACTCCAACCAGTCAACTTCAAATCAAACGGATTATATCGATCATTCAACATCTCAATACCATAAATAGCATTCAAAGACATACTACTCATCCAGTTAATAGCATTCTGCTTCGCTCGTATACTCCTGTGCAGCTCCCATTCATACTTCATCATCTTCAAATCAGACTTCAACGTATAATTCTGCGAAATAGTAACCCCAGCTTGCGCCAATTCACCCAATTTCCTCAACATTTCCAATTTCTGTAACATCAATTCCTCTTCCGTCAATCTCTCGTCCTTCGGAGTAATATCTTCACCAACACGATCATCACCCCCCGAATCCCGCTCCCGCCTCACATCATCGTATAAATCATCCCGATCGTAGCTTTTCCCCCCACGCGGCGAATCATCCCTATTTAACGAAGTCTTTATCGGAATATTACTAGCAGGCCTCTCTCTCTCCCTCTCCCTATCCCGATCTCTCTCCTTCTCCCTATCCCTCATACTAGCATCCCCCTGACCCCCCTTAAAAAAAACCCTATCCTCCTCTGGTTTCAATTTCGTTGACTCCGCAAGTAACTCCGGCAACATATCTGTGGTCGCCCCACCCCCACCTCCATACGCCTTGTTAAGGTTATCCTCTATTAAATGCTGTTGATCATCATATTTCCCTGGCATCACAATAATATATCTTACAGAAAATACTTTTTATATAATATCGCACACCCCATAAATAAACCTAATAAATCCCAAAATCCATTCAACAAATTTATTATATAGCCTATTCATATCAATATGAATCTATCATATTCTTACTATAACCAATATAATGATGATCCAAACGACGATCTATATAACATGGCCGTATCAGTAAATAATAAAAACAAACACCCGGTACGTCCTCATTTTACTACACAAGGTTCATTCCTAGAGCCCCAAGATGACTTCCCCCAACCACCACCGAACGAATTATCAGACCTCTCCGACATATCTATCACA
>Ga0206990_1019_pt1 | contig 44900 bp, 49 predicted proteins | sample Alteio_BWMinCont_8_FD_153283 | JGI IMG/M metagenome (GOLD analysis project Ga0206990, IMG submission 153283) | Enriched cells from forest soil in Barre Woods Harvard Forest LTER site, Petersham, Massachusetts, United States -... | ecosystem: Environmental > Terrestrial > Soil > Temperate forest >... | reverse complement strand
GAGGAATGCAGGGAATGCAGGGTATGCCCGGAGGAATGCAGGGTATGCCCGGAATGCAGGGAGGAATGCAGGGTATGCCGGGGATGCAAGGGGGAATGCAGGGAGGTATGTCCGGATCATCAAACGGAATTAAAAACGGAATGCCGACACCCAGCAATTATAGCAGTTTAGGAATGTCACGATAAATCATCACCACTGCTTTCATCGGGATCCTCCGATGATGAGTTAGGAACGGCAATAGCCATATTATAAAACTGCTCAGCCAAAACACTATCACCACGATTGCCATACAAATTAGCAAGATTATACATGGCGGAATGATCACCATTCTTAACGGATATTAGATAATATCTTTCAGCTGCTTCGGAATCTCCGACTTCTTCTTTCAAAACCGCTAAATTGAACACAGCATCGCTATCACCGGCTTTGATGCCCAATTGGAACGATTCCTCGGCAAGCTCGTATTGCTTATTTTCTTGATACAAACTACCCAAATAATTCATTGCTGGAACGTGTCCCTTTTCAATCAACCTTTTAAAACATTTTTCAGCCAGAGGAAAATTATGCCCTTTATGATACAACGATCCCAAATTATAAAGAGCACTCTGATCATCATTTGCAGCAGCCATCATTAAATATTTTTCAGCAAATTCTATTTTCCCCTGTTCCCCATACAAGCAACCTAAATTATTCATAGCATCCACATCATTTTTATTAACGGCCATTAAATAATATTTTTCTGCTAACTCTACTTTCCCCAATAACCCATAAGCACACCCCAAATTATGCATAGCCGGCCCATAATCTTTCTCAACAGCCACTAAAAAATACTTAATCGCCTCATCATGTTTATCTACCGAACCATATAAACATGCCAAACCATTAATTGCTTTCACATTATTGCAAGCAACCCCATTCAAGAAAAATTTCTCAGCAAGCTCGAACTGACCGCTCTCCTGATATAAATTCCCCAAATTAAACATTGCATCCCCATCCCCCCTATCCACTCCCATCAAATAACATTTCTCTGCCAAATTAATATTATTCTCCTTAAAATACATATTACCTAAATTCAACATAGCATTAGTATGTTTATTCTCAATCGCTTTTAAATAATATTCTTTCGCAAGATCAAGTTCTCCGTTTTCTTCGTACAGCGAGGCCAAATTGAACATGGCAACGGTTAATCCTTTATCAGCAGCCATGGAATAATATTTCTTTGCTTCTTCTATTTTCGATTGATCCCCTTGATACATACATCCCAAACAATTCATGGACCCCAAATGGCCATCATCAACCGCAAACAAATAATATTTCTCAGCCAACACATAATTTTTCAATCTATAAAAATAATACATGGCAGCATAATAGTTTAATATAGGATTGGAATACTTATCTGTGTCAGATACAATACCGTTAATAATCTTTTTAATCTCATCATCAAGGCGTTCATCAGGAACGTCATCTTCGTCGTTTATTTTATATTCGCTTAAGAATTGTTCGAGGGTTAAATTGTTATTCATTATGAATGAATGTATGTTGTAAAGCTTTATATGAAGAAGAATTAAAATTGATATTGTGAGTTTATATTTTGTTTTGTGGGGTAGTAGTAGTAGTGTGTATGGGAAATAGGGAGGGTGTTGTTGAGAAGATTAATGTGTCACCGAAATTGCAACCGGATAGGATGGAAGAAATAGTTCGTGTTGAGAGGAGGCGGGTGTATAAGGTTCTATTTGTTGGGGGGAAGGCTGGGGGGAAGACGTCGATTATATCGGCGATGTTGGATAATGTGTATGATGAGAATGTGGAGGCGACGATAGGGCTTGATTTGAGGATTAAGGTTAGAGGGAGAAATAAATATCAGATTTGGGAAATTTGTGGGGATGCGAAATATGAGAAAATGGCGTTACCGTATTTTGGGAAAGTGCATACGGTTGTGGTGGTGTATTCGTTGTGTTGCTTGGAATCATTTTTGAATGTGTCGTTGTATTTGAGAGATAGTATGGATAGGGATTTGTGTGTAATTGTTGTTGGGAATAAGTCGGAGGAGGCGGGGGTGGTTAGTGAGAAGGCGAGGGATACATTGATATTGGATAATGATGTCCATTATATTGAGGTGAGTGCGAAATGTGGTGTGGGTATTGATGGGTTGTTGGGGTTGATAACGAAATTTAGTAGATATGAGATGGAAGAAAAAATTGAAAAAGAAATTGATTGAATAGCTCTTAAGAGTTGAATATAAATATTAGATTTCCTGCCCGTGAGCCATGTCCGATTACAAGGAACTCGTTGATTTTTATAAGCGCCACGAAATTGATAAGGAGCAGAGCGGGACGGCGAGTTTGGTACAATGTTTGATTGCTTTTTTTGTTCGGTTGAACGGGTTGCAAGTGGAGGAGGCGGGGGATATTACGAGTTTTCATGATCGGGCGCAAACACTTTTCAAGCTTCAAAAATTTGATGGATTTCAACCGATTGGAGAGCGGCTTTCGAAGCTCTATCAAGTGTTAAATGATCCGAAAGCTCACATTTTAGAACAGAAAGCGATACGTCAACTATTTACTCCGCCGGTTGATAAATCGATTCACGGTGGCGTTGGCGGCGGCGGCGGTGAAAATAAACGTCATCTGGTTGCATATCCGTCGGTGGAGAAGGCTGCTAAGATTCTTGATATCATTCACGAGCGTGATTTGGTTGATATCATGATGAATCGATTTCACTGGGGATTAACGCGTCGTTTGTTTTTCCACCTGATGAAACAACAGAATGTCACAGATTTAAAGGATTTTAAGCCAACCGAAAAAGATTTGGCAGGCTTGAAAGTTAAATTGGAACGAGGCCCATTCGTTCAATGGCCAAATCTCCCGAAGTTTGCAAGCGATCTTTTGGAGATCTACAAAGATTTCGTTACCGATAATATTGTAGATGCTGCCCGTAAGGTCGTTTCTACTGCATATCGAGCCAAATCAGCCCTCTATGTTGGCGCCGGCGCAGCGACCCCGGCCTTGCCAAGTTTCACCTTCAAACGAGTTGAACGCAAGGATGCATCAACTGGCGTTGAACGCAAGGATGCATTCGTAAAGGAACCGGCACCGGCACCGGCAACAGCTGCAGCACCCCCGGCACCCGCAGCACCCGCAGCACCTGCAGCACCCGCTGGCTCTGAAATTCAAAAACCAGCTTCCCCCGCGGAGGAAGATGGCGAGAACGGTGACGATGAAAACGAAAACGAACCTGATGCTTAATACATTCCTTACATTTATCGAAAAAAAATTGAAAAATAAATAACATAATTTCCTCTTATAAATTTTATTAAGTACTACAGAATCCAATGGCTTCAAAACGAACATCGGTTAAATGTAATGGCACAAAGCATAAAATTGGTGGCTTACAAGTAACTTGCAAAGAAATTTTTTTAGATGGTAAGGGATATTGCAAGCTCCATGCTTATTTATGTCGTCATAAGATCGAGGAGAAGAAAAGTGTTCCGGTGAAACCAAAAGCGATTGCACGTACTCCTGCAACTCGTCCAGTTGAAACTAAGAAACAACCTACCAGAATTGTACGATCGATGATGGCAAGCAGGTCAGCCGCTGCAGTTCCGAAACAACGTTCTGCAGCTAAAAAGAGCGCGTCACCTCAAATGAATCGATCAAGACCGACATCTGCTATAGTTACAAAATTAATTCAACCAGTACCAGAAGTGAGTCTCTCACCTATCACCGACGACGATATGGAGATGGTGGAAAAGAAAGTTAAACTAACTGAATTTGTACCAACTGAACCCCCAGTTATCGTTCGCATCGATAATTTGTCAATCGCTGATTCATCTCAAGCTGTTCTAACCCTCGCTACATTGATCGAAGAATCACATATCGATAATTTGCCAATAGCTGATCCAGCTCAAGATACCACAGTGACACCTGCAGTGATCTATAAATTGCCAATAGCTGATCCACCCCATGATATTCCAGCCGTACCTGTATTGATCGAAGAACCTCACACCGATAATTCGCCAATAGTTGATCCGCCCCAGGATAGCCAAACTCAATACACAAATCTATATCCCGGCGGAATCCCCTTCAAAGAAATACCATTTGAATGGGAAATTAATCCGACTCATATTTATAAAAAATTAGATTTCAAGCGAATTGAAGAGAAATATGAACACAATACGAAAAATATGTTATATTCAGCCCTTTATGATAACTATACGAGGGGCCTTCTGCAGTTATACAAATGTGAAAGAGATGTTTTGGCATACTTAAATCTTGAAAAAATTTGAAAATCTTTATATATATAAACCTTATTTATATATTTTTGATTACAAGCCGCCAAATCCAAATGTCCCATCTCGCCCTCGACTCGCAATACAAAATCATTCTCGTAGACCCCTCGATAAAGATCGCATCGATTGAACCAACTATCAATGTAATCTACAGCGGCGAATTAATCGTGTTGCCCCGTTTACGTTGTGGTACGGGTTATTCAATACAAATCGTTCGATTGAAAGGTGATGTACCAAAATCACTCCAATCGAAACAACAAATTTGGATGCCCTTACATGCAACCTGCGTTCAAGACGGCAACGAGCTCGTATTCACCCATAAAAAAACTACACTCCAACCACTACCACCAGGCTATGGCTACAAAATGGAACTCATATCAAACCGCCAAATCTATGACTTTGACTTTGACGCCTGTGACGAAAAATCACCAGTCAAAAAAAATTGAACTCCCAAACATATTCATAGTTCGTTTAACTAATACTATTTTTCATTTGCCATGGGCATCTGTTCAACAAAATCCAATCATTATGAAACAAAATTAATCCAACCACGAACTGCTAAATTGCTCGAAGGCAAATTTACAGGCTTATATTCAAATTTTAATGCAGTCACCACTATGGAAATAATGTATAAAGTATTCTACGATTATTTAAATATGAAAGAATATCTCTCATTACAGACTTGGGAACAAGCCGACACGTGGATTAAAAATGGTTACATAATAATTGAAAATGATGATATTTATAAATGGTTGTGTCTAATTATTTCGTTTAGGTTTTTAGATTCAAAATTATTATTGGATGGAACTCCTGAATCCCTGGAAAGATTTAGTGGGCCTATTCGGCGTTTGGGGGATAAAATAGCCCGCGAACTAATATTGCCGAAGGACATAATAAGAGATTGTGCCTTCACCGAGAAAGATATTACGTGGGCTGTAACCGAAATCTCGCACCTATTAATGTATGGGCCACAACATTTTTCGACCCTAAAGCTACAACATAACGACATCACCAATGGGAACCGTGTGATCAATTGAAAATATTTTCAATTCAGCCGAACCCGACCACAAATTCCAATTGATACTATCCGTTTCTAACTTAAATCTTTTCGAAGCGCACTTACATCTATCATCATCATAAGTCCATGTACACCCTTCCTTGCATCCAGGAAAAATCGGCTTATCCCTCAACAATTCCTTATTATGAAATTTATGAACCGACACAACAAAACCATTCAACATTATACTACTCCCCAAAATACTCTCCCACTCAATTCTATGATCCCCTCGCGAATACATATTCATCACATAATATTCATAACATCTCCTCCCATAACTCTTCCATCTCTCCACAAAATCCAAATTAATCTGCTCTTTTCGTTTCCCCTCACGAATTATATTCTCCACTATCAAATGATATTCTTTCAACATCGCATCATGAAATATATCCGGATGCATATCCCTAACATGATTTTCAAATATATTCGTACTCCGAATGCTCATCATATCAAATTTACTCGTAAAGCGCCCAACACAGAATCGACAATTAACTAATTTATGCGCTTCCAATTCATGTTGGTTCAATAATTCTTGATCCGCCGCTTTGTGACTGCATGATATACATTTATAATCCATCACCTGTCTCGTAAATTGCTTATCTAAGTAAATGTAACCAAATAATAATTAATTCAACTTTATCGATCTATAAAAAAATTGAATTTATAACAGGCAAAAAGAAATTGATTTGAATGGTTCTGCATTGTAATTATAATGCGTCATAAGAAACGAATTCGTTTAGCGAAAAGAAAGGATCGTATCGAAATTAAAGAGTTGAATGAGAGATGCCTTTCGGAGAATTATGATATGGCATTTTTTGAGAATATTATTGGTGATAAGAATAGTTTTGTTTTTGAGATTGATTCGTTGAAGGTGGGTTATATTATGTGTGATGTGAATGGGCATATAGTTTCCTTTGCTGTGTTGGAGGAGTATAGGAAGCTGGGGTATGGGAGGAGATTGTTGAATGAGTGTTATGCTAATTTGAAGGGGAAGAAAGTTAAGCAGATGTCTCTGAATGTTAGATGCGATAACGAGGGGGCGATCAAGTTGTATGAATCGTTCGGATTTGTGAAAGACTATACTGTTGAGGAGTATTATAAGGACAAGATGGCGGCGTATTTTATGTTGAAGTCGATTGATTATGGGCAGAAAAAAAATTTGATTTTGGAATAGATTAGGGGGAGATGCATAATTAAATTTGTGAAAAGGCATTGAGGATGAATAAACCGGTCAAGAAATATAAGGAACAGCGAAATAAAAGTTTGGGTAAAATGAAAGGTAAGCTGAAGAGGCGATATTTCGATTTGAAAAACATTATTGAAGTGGGCAAATTAAAAAAAATTGAATAATTATTTATTTCTGTGGGTGTTTAGTTTATGATGAGGGTGAGCAGCAGATGAGCAATTTTCAGTTGACGGAAGAAGAAATGTTGGCGATTGCCATTGATGAATCCTTGAAGATGGATAAGATTGAAGTTGTGAAAGAAAAGGGCGTTAAAGAAGATCCGATGCTTGTGTTGGCAAGGTTTGAAGATGCTGAGATAGAGCGTAAGAAAATTGTGGAGAATGAGAAGAAATTAGCTTTAGCAAAAAAGATTGCAGAGGATGAGAAAAAGATACGAGAAAAGAAAGCTGAAATATTGGAACGGAAGCGTGATGCAGCGTTTATTAAATTATGCAAAGAGAATAAATATGATGTAATCAGATTAATGCTCGTTGAGAACAAATCAGATCCGATCGAAGATTTTCCTTTGGTTTGTGAGCACGGAACTTCTGAGATGATTGAATTATATCTTCGTATGGGTGCGAAATTCGATTTCTATTCAAAAAGCCGTTTAGTATTAAACCCTAATGCTAAATTACGTGGGAACTTTTTTGGGTAACAAATCAAAAAATTTCTCGCTAAATCGTTTCTGTAATCCCTGCGCCGAAATTAAGTCTATTAAAACACGTAATTTATTATCTGAGTAATCTTTTTCTGAAACGACGCCATCTTTAGAAACTAAATTTTCGATGCGGGATTCGATTAATTTGCATATCTCGTCAAGAGTTCTTTCAGCTAATTCGGGTTCATAGCCGTTGTATTTGCAAAGCATGGTAATCATTTTAACAAACGAGAGTTTATTGGGATCGGCGAATGATATATCTTTGGCGTACTTATAGAGAATAGAATTTAAGGCATATTCCCTTGCGTACGTCTGAACTGTGAATTTATCATTCATAATTAAGTTAAAAATGTTGGCTTGGGTATCATTTAATATGATAGCGGGACATTCATCCGTGAAGAGGTCGCATAATCTTTTATCTGTTATGGTTTTATAAATTAACCCGTGAATGAAGTTATAAATCGATTTTTTTTGTTCTGTGGTTAAATGATGGTGGAGGAGTGCGTTGAGGTTATGCAAAGATTGGGTTAGTTTTGTAAAATTAGTATCGGGTTTGTTGTATTCGTCGAGGAAATGATTTTTGAGATTGATGATTGCGCGGTCTGTTTTTCGTTCGAGGTAGATGTATATGGTTCCACCGGAGGCTAGTGCGAGAGATGCTGCGGCGGCTACTTTATATTTGGGGGGGATTTTTGCGAATGTTTCGGCGGCGGTGCGGGTGAATGCTCTGTGACGAAAGGGGATGGCGGCTGTGCGAGCAATGGTACGAGTTCCTCGGAAAACAGCGGTGCGATATGCTACTCTGGCTAACATCGTTATTGCCAGATTTGGATAACGAAATATTAAATATATAGAGATATACAAAATATGTAGTTTTCAATTTTTATTTTATTTGAATAATATATAAAATAATCAAGTCTAATGAAATTTGACGAAAATCAAGATGTCGAAAATATGGATATGATGGATCAAACGGAGGAGGAGCAGCAGAATAATGAAAGTCAGGTTACTGAACATTTGGTTGTACGCGGTGGTTATGGGAGATATGGGGGCCGAAGAGGATACTATCCTTATAGGTACGGGCGTTACGGGGGGTATCCGTATGCGAATCCGTGGCTTCTTTCAGGTATTCCGTATCCCTATTATGATTATTTCGAAGGTTTCGAGAATGAGTCGAGCGATTCGAACACGTGTTTTAAATGGATCATTGTGTTAATTATAGTTATAATAGTATACATGTGGTATAAAAATCGAAAACAACAGTAAATGGGTAAAAAAATTGAATTTATCAGATTTAGTTTTGTAGCGGGGGTTGATGAAGAATTATTTGGTGTTAAGATGGGTGATGATTATTTGAGGGATGAGATTAAGAAGAGAATTCTTGGGATTATGGACCCGGGGGAGACAAAGAATATTATTAAGGGGAATGTTGATAGGCTTTCTGGGACGTCTCAGTTGGAGATATTTGATTGGGTGTTGGGGAGAAGTGAAGGTCAGCCGAACTTGATGAAATTTATTGGGGAATGTTATTATTTTGGTTTTGGTGTTGCCTCGAATGGGAGAGAAGCTTTGGATTGGTTTTTGAAGTCGTCGAAGGGGGGTTGTATTGAATCAATGAACAGTATTGGTCATTTGTTTAGGAGTGGGAATATGGAAGGCGTTGAGTTGGATTATAAAATGGCTTTGAAATGGTATGAGAAAGCAGGTGGGAGCAAGAATTCGGATGGGTGGCTTAATGTGGGGTTGTTGTACCAGAATGGTCACGGTGTTGAGAAAGATTATGCGAAAGCCATGGAGTTTTATAAGAAGGCTGCAGAATTAGGAAATTCTACAGCGATGTATTATGTTGGTAATTTGTATAGGAAAGGTTTGGGAGTTGGGGTTAGTGCGATGGATAGTATAGAATGGTATACGAAGGCAGCCGAGTTGAAGAATGCGATTGCCATGAATCAGATTGGTGTTATTTATCAGAATGGGGAGAATATAGTTGAGAAGGATGTTGGGAAGGCGAAGAAATGGTTTCAGAAGGCGATTGAGCAGGGGAGTATTCATGCGTTGTGTAATGTGGCGGGGATATGTAGGGAAGAGAATAGGTTGGTGGAGGCGATAAAGTATTATACGATCGCGTATCAGAATAGTGAGGGGGATGCAAACGTGAGATTGCAGTGTAAGGGGAGTATAACGGATTTGATAAAGTATTGCGGGATGGATGTGTTAAGATTATTTGTGATGCAGGAGAATAAGATCGAGAAATTGGAAGTGAAGATTAATGAGCTGATTGAGGAGAATGAGAAATTAAAGTATCCGGAATATATATAATAATGATTGTGGTGATTTTGTTGTTGGTGGTGGTGGTTGTGATTTTATTGTGGGGGAGTCAAGGGGAACATTTTGATGGTGGGGATGCGCGGTTTCGTGTTGTGTTTAGGACTGATTGGGGGGCGGCTGGGAGCGCTGGAATTGTAGGTTATCCGATGCCGCCGTTACAGGGGCCGCATACTGGGAATATGTTGTTGGTGACGCATAATAATGGGTATGAGATTTTTAAGGTTGGTGATTATGCGAGCGAGGGTATTGTGAATTCGGCTGAATTTGGGGTTAATGATAATTTGCTTCGGGAATTGCAGGATGATAATATTAGGGGGGATATTTATAAGGTTTATACGGGAGGGGTTCTTAATGCTCCGGGGAGTAAAGAATTTGAAGTTGTGGCGAATAAGAGATATCCGCTTCTTTCGTTTGCGACAATGATAGCGCCGTCGCCGGATTGGTTTACAGCTGTGAGCGGGGTGGACTTGTTATCAATTTCGGATAAGAAGACGATTCCGCTTTATGTTTATGATGCTGGTAGTGATTCGGGTAATATATTCCAAACTACGCCGAAACATCCGCGGCGTAATCGTAATCCGATCACATACAAAACTTCGCCACCTTTTTTCCCGATTGGTATTCGAAAGATTCCGCCTATTGCTTTTTTGGACATCATTCGTTTATAAAAAAATTGATATATAAACTGATTTAGGATATCAATTATAAGTAAATAAAACAATAGTTGCGGCGGAATATTAAGATGGTATCGCTAGAAGACCACAAGAGTAGTTACGAAAAGGGGGCATACAAGGCAACGGATTTGAATAATTTGTTGTATGATTTTTGTCGGAAAAAAAATATGGAAGGTGTTAAGTGGATATATAGTTTGAAACTGGATGAGAATGCGGCGAGGGATCATGAGGCGGTAAAGATATGTTGTGTGAGGATGGAATTGGAGATAGCGAAGTATATTTTAGGTGTAAGGGTGGTGAATATACATGATGGTGATGAAATTATATTTAAGGAATGTTGTAGTAATGGACAGTTGGAGAGTGCGAAATGGTTGGTTGGATTTGGATTTGAGGAGAAAATTAATATACATGCGGATGAGGAATTTGCGTTTAGATGGGCGTGTGAAGGGGGGTTTATGGAGATGGCGAAATGGTTGATGGAGATTGATGGGAAAGTGAATATTCATGCGGAAAATGAAGATGCGCTTCGATCGAGTGTTAGGAAGGGTCATGATGAAGTAACGAAATGGTTATGTGGTTTGGGGGCTAATTATACGATTAGTGAGGATATTATATTTCGTACGTTGTGTGGTCAAGGAAGGTTGGGGCTGGCGAAGTGGTTGTTTGATTTGGGGGCGGTGAATATACATGCTGGGGGTGAGCAGGCATTTGTGGTTAGTTGCAAGTTGGGTTTAATTGATCAAGCAAAGTGGTTGTATAGCTTGGGGGGTGTTAAAGTCCATATTAGGAATGATGAAGCTTTTACTTTGTCATGTATTTTGGGTCATCACGATATTGGTAAATGGTTGTACGAGTTAGGGGGAATCAATATACATGTCACGGATGATTATATTTTTAGGGCGTGTTGTGCGAGAGGTTTAATGGGGACCGCGGAGTGGTTATATAGTTTGGGCGGGGTCGATATCCGAGCTGATAAGGATTACGCATTCACAAATGCATGCGTAGGGGGATACGTTTTGATAGCCCAATGGTTGGCATCTATGTGCGAGGACTACATTTTATTAGTAGATAAAAATATAATAATGAGCTTTTCCATTATAAAGATGAATGAGGGGTTTTTAGAAGGGAAGAACACGCTCCAAGAGTTATGCGCATATTATAAAATCAAAGAATCCAAGCAGAATATTAGCGAAGAGTGCCAGATTTGTTATTGTCGTGATGAAGATCAAGTTTTATTGAACTGTCGACATAATTTTTGTGTGAAATGTATGTTAATATGCATGCCAATGAAATTAAGTAAACAATTTAAATGTGTGTATTGCCAAAATATAGCGAAATTGGAGTGTGCGAAATTATTGTGTAGGGATATTATATGATGGCTTATAAAGTGTTGGTGGTGGTGATGATAATTTTGGTTGTGTGGGGTTTGGTTATTTTATCGTGTGGGCAAGATTTTGATAGTTTGGGGCCAGTTTTGAGGGGAGGGGAGTTTGTTACAAAAACGGATACGCAGATTATGGATGTGTTGAATAGGGAGATGCCGAAGAATTTTTTATTTTCGCCGAGAAGTTTGAGGGAGGCACTTGCTGTGTTGTATCGTGGGGCGAGTGGATCGACGAAAACAACTTATGAGAATTATTTCCAAAGGAGGGGCGCGCAGGATATGATAGATTGGTATCAGGTGAATGATAGAAAGTTAATCGTTAGTGGATCGGTGAAAATAGCAAATAGTATTTGGCATACTGACAAAATTAATTTATCTGGAAATTATGTTGCGTCGATTTCAAAAATTTGTGAGATCCATGAGGGAGCCATAGTGCAAAAGGATGTTAACGGGTGGGTTTCGAAAAAGACCGATGGATTGATTACATCTGTGCCGATAGATCGGGAAGCGGTTTTTATTATTATCAATGCGTTATATTTCCATGACAAATGGTTGAAGCCATTCGATTCGAGGCGTACGGAGAAAGAGCAATTTTATTTATCGAAGGCAGCTAATGATTTCGTTTTTGTACCGATGATGGTTAACGAAATATATATGGATTATTTTACTGATGATGGATATTCAGCAGTGAACATTCCTTACAAGGGGCCGTATTCAATGTTGGTAACGATAAGCGGGGACGATAAATTTTTAACTAAAAATGGTCTGATCGAATTGATATCGAAAATGACGCAAGAAAGAGTGCATGTAAAAATTCCAAAATTTAGTTATGAGGCGACGTATAATTTATATCCTGTAATTAGTCAAGTGAATTTGGGGAATATTTTAAATGGGGAGTATCGTAATATGGTAGGGGCAAATACGCTACCTATTAGCCAGATTATTCAAAAGGTGAGAATAGAAGTGGATGAAGTTGGAACGAAGGCGGCCGCCGTAACTGTAATCGGTGTCACTTCAGCGGCTCCATCGTTGACAAAAAAGGAGATCTGGTTCATCGCAAACATACCGTTCAACTATTATATTATTCATTCGCCATCAAAAGATATATTATTTTGTGGCCGATACAAAGGAAAAAATTGAACAACGACTTCTATTGGAATATCCATATACTATTCATCATTACACTTCGCAAAATTGCGAAACAATGAATGAAACTATTATTTTGTTGTTCGTGTTATCATTAATCGTATTCGAGCCACCATTTTTCGCAGTATATGTATTTGGTATACTGCTAATCATCGCTCAAGTCTGTTATTACCTGAATCAACCAGTGGATGATTCAAAGGTTGTTTTTTAATCTATCCATTAAAAAATTGAAATATTGAATGAAAACTATTTTGAGAGAAAAAGGAGCAATTAGTTGATCATGAAAAAAATTGTGCTTACGAATGAGAAATGGAATGAGTTGTTAGGTAATGACCAATTTAGTGTTTTGCGTGATCATGCGAGCGAGATAGAATTTAGTGGGGTTTTTTATGAAAATTTTTTGAAAGGCGTTTATAGTTGTGTTGGGTGTCAGAGTCCGTTGTTTGCGTCGAGTTCGAAAGGAAAGGGTGATGGTTGGCCTGCGTTTGATATATGTGTTCCGGATGGCGTGGGATTAAGGAGTGATGGGAAGAGGATCGAAATTGTGTGTAATAAATGCGAAGGGCATCTTGGGCACCATTTTTTGGTTACAACTCATAATTATTTTTGTGTTACTTCAGGGATCAAAGCGAAACTATCAGATGAGGAGCCGCGAGGTTATTGTGGAATTTTGCCTTATGCGTTTCATGGAGGGGTTCTAAGATTTTTGTTAGGACGTGAAGCAACGAAGAAAAATTGGCCCCCTTCGAACAAATGGTGCGATTTCGGAGGAAAACCCGAATATATATGTGTCAACGAATCAAAAGTGCGCGAATCACATCTCCAAACCGCCACCCGTGAATGTTGGCAAGAACTAATGGGAATTCTCGGCTGCGTTTCATCTTTGGAATCCCAAGTTGAAAAGAAAGGATCAAAAGTCGACATAAAGGAAACCAATAGTGTCACCTACCTCCTACCCATCGATTATGACCCCCAATTACCAATCTATTTCAACCGCATTTACAATTATTTGATCCGCTGTACCCGCGTCCACCCAGAATTAGAAGGCGTAATCTACATCCCCACCTGCCCCGAAGGATACATCGAAAAAACAGAAATGAAATGGATCACCTACGACGAAATAATCTCCCAAATCGAATCCACAGAGGTATACCGATTATCATTCCTAAAAACATTCAAAAAAATGATAGAGCTAAATATCTTCCCCACTCTAAAAAGTTGAATATAAAAAACTATTAACTATTCACCCAAATAACTCAAAAAACATCCCACATGGATAAATTCCTTTATTCTGTACCATTCTATATTCTAACTGAATATCTCGATCTATTCGACCTCATAACTCTCAGCGCCGTTGATCCAACCATCCAAACAGAAATCTACCATAAAACAAGACCCCTCAATATAGAAATACACGACGTCCTTTACGGAAAATTTTTGCTCCAAATATTCAAAACAATAACATTCACCCTACAATATCCATCCCACCACATTTGTCATTCTCCCGAAATATTAAGTCATACCGAACAATTAACACTAAATTGCAATCAATCGCTATCTCCAAAATATTTACCAAACATAAGAAAAATAAATTTACGTCTCACCGAAACACTATCAGACGAAGACCTGAGTAATCTAACAACCCTCCAAGAACTAACTATCGATCAATGTGATTTAATCTCAGATGATGGCCTGGTATCTCTCTCGAATTTGAAATCATTAATTATATCCCAAGATAATCTAACCGATGCAGCACTCAGCGGGAAATGTTTAAACCTCACTGAATTACACATATTATATAATGAAAATATCACCACCGCTGGAATATCGCATCTGACGAATCTTTCAACGTTATATCTAAACGATGTATATAAAATACGTGGTTCGTGTTTTAAAAATTTCGCTAATCTTAGAAATTTAATATTAGAAGAAACGGTGAATATAACTGATGATGATTTAAGATATCTTCCGAAGTTATCAAAATTGAGGTTATTAAGGAATAAGGAGATAACTATTGAGGGGTTGATGTGTTTGGGAGAATTGACAGATTTATCCTTGGTGTATGGGGAAGGGATAGAAGTATCGGAGTTAAATAGGTTGGAGAAACTTGTGCGATTGGAAGTTGTAAATTATGGTGTCATTGTCAATGAATTGGAATTGAAAAATTTAACTGATTTATCAATTTCGGGGTATTCAGAGTATATGAAAATTGGTATGGAAAAGCTTGTATGCCTAAATTTATCATGGGTTTTTGTTCATGAATTTTCATTGATTAATTGTACGAAACTTAGGGAGTTGCGGTTGGATAATACGATACGGGTGAAAGATTGGGATATATCGTATTTGAGGGATTTAAGAATTTTGAGTTTGGTGAACAATAATACTATTACGGATGGGGGGATAATGTTTTTGACTAATTTGTGTGAACTGAATTTGACTTCGAATAAGAGGATAACGGATTATGGTGTGAGGAATTTGGTTAATTTGACAAGTTTGATGTTGTGGGATTCGTTGATAACGGATGCGGGGTTGGTGCCTCTTGTGAATTTGAGAATGCTGGATGGGGGGCGTTATTATGAAGATGATGATAGTTCGCGTTATAGATTGCATAGGGTGAGGTTGCCTCATTTGTTTTTATGAGAGGCTAAGAGTTGGGGGAATATGGGGATTTCATCGTCGGTGAATCCTGCGAGGCGTAGCATGGAGGGGGTGAATTGAGGTAGTTTCTGTTTTTCACGAAATAGATCAAATGGGGTAACGTCGAAGTTCCAAGCGTATTTTGGTTTGATCGCAAACAAATTGATGATGTGGGGATTGTGGCCAGTTGATCTTTGTTCGAATAGTGCTGCATGCTTCTTTGCGAGTTCTTCTTTTGTGATCCATCCTCGGGGCACCATACAAATATATTCGACGTAACGCCATAAATTAGGCTTCGAAAATTTCGTAGGGCGCGAATTGCAATGAAACGTTCTAGAATCCCACAAAACGAAGGCCCCCTTCGGTGCTGCGATATGAACTATCCCGCATCCTTTAATTTCTATCAACCAAGCTGTAATCATTTTAGATATTTCAAAAAATCTTTCTTCGTCGTGCATTTTATCCAAAAGGAATTTTTTAAAAGTCGTTTCATGATGCACGTGCGATCCTTTTAAAACGACTAAACCCGCGTCTTTCGAAGTTGAATTCTCGAGATTGATGAACCCCTGAATTGTTTCGAATCCGCGTTCCTGTGGAACAGCCATGTCGGTATGGAACCAATACTCAGGCGAAGCAGATGCTGATTTTGATTTACCCTTGGACGATTTTTCATCGAAGGGTTGCGTTATATTGATCCTGGAGAAACAAGTTATTAAATCATCGGTTTTCCAAATTGTTTTATAAATATTTTTAATGTTCGGTTCATCCCTCAAATCCCAAGCAAATTGAGTATGGGATATCGGCGGGTACGTTACAATCCCTTTAAAACTCAAAGGCCAATGTGGCGGCGCCCAGGTCAACTTATCATCCCTCTTAATGCTCCCATCAATACTCTCAAGCCAATTCCAAATCTCTTTGATATACTTGTCACAAGTCTCAGCCGACAAAACATTCTCAATGACACAATAACCATTTTTCTCTAAATCTTTTTCCCAATTCATTTCAAATTTGAAACTCTAAAATGAATCATAAGTAGCTAATTTAAAATTCAATTTTTTGTCATATACGTTTTTTTATTTAAAAAGAATCGTTTAATGTTGTATTCTTCTGGGCAATTGGGTCCTTCATTGAGGTGTTTAACTCCGTCACTTTTCCCGAATGTTTTCAATGCTTCGAGAAAATCGGAATTACTGTTATCCATCGCGAGAGCGTTCGTATATGGAAAGTTTGTGCATTCTATTCTTGTTAGATTGCCTCCTGTTTGTTGGCATAGGTGTTTGGAAAAGATGCATGTAGAACGTTGACAGCTATTCATTAATAAATCTAAGAGATCGACAATTTTTTTCATATTCCAGTATGTGTTGGGGTTGCTGAGGATATCGGTTTTGTTGACGTTGATGTTACCGATTGATAATACGTCGTATTTTTTATATGGTTTATCAGCTGTAGGTCCGACAAAGTATTTTATTGCTTCTGTGACGCCTACAAGGGTTGGATTGTTAGCCCAAACACCTCCGTCTACGAAATATCCTGAAAGATTGTCTGATTCGATATTATGAGGGGGGAAATATGTCGGCGCAGCGGAAGTGGCCAGAGCAACATCTCGCATTAAAATAGGTCCATAACGTGATAACGCTTCATTATGAGGATATTTAAAAACGATATTTGTATTCGTACCAATTTGGAAACTCGGTATACATAAGAGATTCTTGGAATCATTCATAGTTTTTTTTTCGAAGAAGCCGTCGGCAACTTTAGTTAGTACTTCGGAACCATATTTTGATCCCGTAAGTTGTTTCCATCCGTTGCAAATAGTGGCAATTTTTTTACCGAGCCAGGATTTATTTTGATCATTGGGGAATATCATGTTTGCATTATTTTCGTAAAGTTTAATGATATCTCCTGTGGGGTAACCGCACGCAATACCCAAAGCAATTAATCCACCCGTTGAAGTTCCGCATATCATATCAAAATAATCACTTAATGTGCTACCTTGTTGACATAAATTTTTTTCAAACTCTTGCAAAACATACAACGAATACAACCCTTTGATGCCCCCTCCGTCAACACACAATATCTTAAATATTTTCTCTTCCATACAATTATCTATATATATCACGAGAAAAAAATATTGATTTATTGACCCATTAATCACTACTAATAAGCATTAATATCATCTAAATGGAAGCTTTTGTACTCGCTTGTCGCTCTGGGGAGATTTCAAAAGCGAAAGAACTTCTAGGTGGGGGAACGATTGATTTAGATTATTTGGTACGATTTACAGGATTTTTTGAATCAATATGTGAAATGGGGAATGTAGCTATGGCTGAATATATATATAATGTTGCTTTGGAGAGAGATATTAATGTCCGTAGGCATTTTGGTGGGGGATTTATATGGAGTTGCCATAGAGGGAATATAAATATTGCGAAATGGTTAATTGGGAAGGAAGAAAAAATGGATATTCATTGGGGGTCGGATGTATGTTTCAGAACAGTCAGCATTAGGGGGCACCACGAAATGCTATGCTGGTTGTTGACATTGGATCGGTTTTCGAATGAACTCATAAATGAATACGCCGGAGTATATACGCATAATGTTGTGGCGGTGCTGTATAAACAAAAATATATTCCTGTGAATAAGGTATTGAGGGATAAATTTGATAATTATCGGAAGTGGCGGATAAGATATTTCAAGTTTTTGATTGTGGTGATGGGGAGATTTTTGTGTTGTTATATTCGTGTTTGCGAGGAGCGGTATAAGATGGATGGGGTTGGGTATTATGAGGCGAAGGCGGAGTTTAAGAAAAAATTGAATTGAAAAATATATTGGATTATATAATTATTAATTTGATATTAGTTGGTATGTCGGAGAAACAATATCAGAGCGGTTGGAAAGATAAGCGGCCTTCACGTTCGCGTTCACGGAGGCGTTCACCTTCAGGTTCGCGTTCGCCGACGACTTCGCGTTCGCCGTCGGGTTCCCGTTCGCGTTCTCGTCGTAGAAGTGGTTCGAGGGGAAGACATAGAAGCTATAGAAGTTATTCGCGACTGAGATCAATTCCAAGAGATCGTCGTGATCGGTCAGATGATAGAAGAGAAGTTCGAAAACCAGTAGCAGCGGCGGCAGTAGCTCCAGCAGCACCACCAGCACCGGTCGCACCAAGAGAGGAGAAGAAAGCACATGTTGTGATTCTTCGTCCTAACCCAGTCAAAAAAAATAAAATTAAAAAAGGAGACAAAATTTCACCGAACTTAATCGCAGGCATTGGATGGTGTGGAACCTGCGTCAGCGGAAAATGTAATAATCCGCACAAACACTTATGCGGATTTCGAAAAGAGTGTAAAAATCTTTTCTGTAATACGGCGACACTAATTATCAAAAAGGGCAAATTTCCAACGAATTGCTCTTTTTTTCACCCAAAACCAGATATCATTACTAAAATGTTTAAGAATAAAAATTCTTATTTTACAAAAGCTTGCCCGCAGGGATTTAACAGACCACTTGAATGTACTGACGGCAAAGGTTGTAACTTTGCACATTCCTTCGGAGAAGCGCGTTGTCATAATTGTGGTGCGAATCATTTTGTTGGAGATTGTTTGATGGGCAGATGATTTGTTATTTTATGAAAAGTTGAAAAATAAAATATATTGTAGCTAGTGTTATTAGAGTTTATTTCAAGAATGGAAAAGGCGGCCGATTTCATTGCTATTCCACATCTGGTTACGCCCGTGTTGGAAAAGCGTTCGCGTTCACGATCTCGTCGTAGAAGACATTCACCGTCACGATCACGATCGCGAAAACGTAGCCATCACAAAGAACGTAGATCCCATCATCGCCATCATCGAAAAAAACGGCATTCCCGTTCTCCATCACCAAAATTGATGACTATTGACGATCATAAACGTTTGCTTTCAGCTATTTTAATTAATAGCCAACCACCACCTACAGGATGGTGCGGCACTTGTTTCAAAAATAATTGTAATATCCCAACGCATATTTGTAAATTTGGCAAAGAATGCAAATTTATCAATAAACCAAACAAACAAGCAACCGGCTGCATGTATTTCCATACGGAAGCCGAAATTCTAGCCAACAAAACATCATTACACGTACCACGAAATCTAAAATCAAACACTGCTTGTCATTATGGCTTTAAAAAGCCTGGACAATGTCTCAACGGCGTCACCTGTCGCTATGCTCACTTCCCAGAAGAACTGATCCCTTCATACTAACCCACTTTGTTAACAATTCAACATTACATTTCTTAAAAATACGATTCATTTTACCAACGCAATGCAATTTTTGTTTCTCATCATCTTCCAACAAATTATACGCCAAAGTAACATATTCAATCGCATCCAAATACTTCCCCTCTTGTTCATAAATATTCGCCACATTCAAAAATGAATTACTAGTCTTCGCCTCCAAAAACCACTTCAAAGCAATATTAAAATCTTTCTCGACCCCGCTTCCCTCATAATACATGACACCAATATTATTTATCACGAATTTATCTCCTAATTCATACGCCTTCATATACCACTTCAAAGCTTCATCATAATTACGCTCCACATGATCAAACTGATAAATGGCACCAAGATCAAACATCGCAAAAGTATTATTCAACTCAGCCGCTTTCAAGTACCATAACAACGCTTCCCGAATATTCTTATCAACACCCTTACCCTCTTCATAAAACTTCCCGATCAAATAAGCTGCAGTCGGATGTTCTTTCTTCTGCAACCAATCGAAAACTTTCTTAACTTCATCACCTTTCAATAAATTTATCCAATTCAGCAAACGCTCAGTATTTTTTAAATAATTCTCTCCCAAAACACATGAATCAATCAACGAAACTAACTTCCCGAAATTCTCGTCGGTCATAAACAGCGTTGATCATCTCTTACTGAATAATATTATTGAATCTTAATAAAATTCAATTTTATTCGCCCATGAAAAAGATTGAATTAACTATCATTTGTTTATCCCGAAATAGCTGTACATTAACGCAGAGCAATCATGTTCCAACGTTACAGAAGATGTTCTGGTCGTGCGGTTAATTTCTGTATCATTTTCTTCGTGATGATAATATTAATCATAACGATAACGTCTTTGGAAAAAGCATTTGACCGGATCATAAGTAATCGGCAACGACTTGATCAAATCATGGCAAACCCAGCAATCAATCAACAAATAAATATCGCAATATCCAAACCGCTCGATAGATTCGGTTTACCTGAAACGAAATTCAATGTAACTGTCGATCACAATACATTATTATTCGATATTTCTATGCGAAATTATATCATAGATGGGATCAGTGAATATTATATTATCGATCCATCACCGAAAAACATAATCCTAGCAACATATTCTAACAACTATTATTTCGCATGGTTTGCAATCACTGACGAATTCACAAAGCGAACCATGATTGAAAAGAACCAATACATCTCCTACAACAAAACAACTGAAAACTATTCCATATTGAGAACCTACACCCTCGCGGATAGCGACAACATAAATTATATAATGCGAATCTCAGATCCATTTTATTTTACCGAAGCGATCTTAGATAATTACGATTCATCTCGAAGAGCTTATTTTCGCCTAATATCATCAGATATGCTGCAAATTACATCCCCTACGGTTGATAATGTAGCTGTATCAAAAATGGATCAAATATTGTTAGGTACGTTAATTTTATATAATAGAAACCAGCAGCAATAAAATTGAATATCGATTATCTTAAATCTTACATTTATTGTTTCTAATAGTATATTTGGCCAACACGCAATGGGAGATGCGCCAAATGATGTTGATCCATTACTACCAATAGTAATACCCGCCGTCCCTCGAACAGCCGCCATTAAATTTATAGCACCAATAGGCATATTTATTGGTGTCATGTGGATATATTTTTGGCATAAATTAGAATCAAATTGTAATATTACAGCAACACTCAGCGACATGATGCTTTATTCTTTCGTTCTGTATTTGATACTATATATGTTCAACAAACTCCTTTTCAATAAAATGTTCACGCGAGCAATATACAGCATGGGAGCGTTTGTCCCAGCGATAATTATATCGGCGACTGTATATGTTATGGAGGGTAAAGGGAATAATGTTCGTTGCAATTTGTTTAATAGTTTGTTGGCGATGTGTAGTTATTCTGTTGCGATATATGTGATTGCCTTGTGGATTTTGATAAGAGTGTATAGAAATAGTTATCAGATTGATTTGATGGAGGAGCGTCACAATATAGATCCGATTCCCGAAGTTGTACCGCGGGAAATGATAATTGCGAATCAGATATATATTTATCCGTTTTGTTCGCATAATAAAACTTCCGGAACGGAGCGGGCGAGGGTGAATGATACGCATGAAAATTGCGTGATATGCTTGGCGGATTATGTAATTGGTGAGAGGGTTATAGAGTTGCCGTGTGATCATGTATATCATTTTGAATGTTATCGTGAATGGATGAAACAAAAGAATGCATGCCCGACGTGTCGGAATAGTTTTGTGTCGGGGATTGTGTGAAAATTTGAAATATAAAGATATAGATCGTAAATTATTTTATGTTGGTAGTGTATACATGGAAAAGGCAGAAAATTTTGGTAAGAGTTGGAGTAAGGAGGAGGATGCTAAATTGTTGGGGAGTTTGAAGGGGGGGAAGAAATTGGTTGATGTCGCGGAAGAGCATAAGAGGACATATGGTGCTGTTAGGAGGCGAGTGAGAGATATTGCCTTTGAGTTGCATAAGGGGGGGAAGACCGTTGAGGTGATAGTTAAGATGACGGGTTTGGCTGAGAAGGATGTTCAGGATGTGATAAAGAGGCGTGCGGGGAAAGTTGAATGTGACAAGGAATCAGTAAATGTTAAAACAGAATTGCTGAAGGAAATTCATTCGTTATTGGGCGCCGTGATGAAAAAACAAGAGGAGTTGGAAAAACTTTTTGACCAGGGTGAATGCGTGGAATCGGAGTTGCCGACGAAAACGTTAGAGGATAAATTATTGGCGTTAGAGGAATATGATATGGATGAGTTGGAGCCGAGCGTGCCGATAAAGAAAATAACGCGCAAGGTGTTAGTGAAGAAAATGGTTAAGAAGAAGAAAGCACCGGGTGATGATCTTATTGGATAAAAATTGGAACGACGCAGAGAATTCCGAGATTAATCAACAACCATGGAATGTTACTGTCGTGGTAATAATTAGGGTGTATTGTTTCTTCGGGGTTAGCTGGATTTACGTAAATGATAGATTTGACTTGAGATGAGAACATCCTTGTAATCGTTTGTTGACAATCGATGTCATCTCCCCAGCATGAAAACGGGGATGAATGGCGATGAGAGTAATATTCGTTCCCTTCAAATATATATCCAATTTGCCTAGAAATATGGATATAATAGTTTAATTTAACGTCAAATATTTTCAAATGGTATTGTTCGCATCTGTTACAATATATTGGACCACATGATTTATTACATATGTCCAGTACGTTGAAAGTTGGATACAAGCCAAAGCATTCGTATATTGTTTTATTTTGCTCCCTATGAGAAAATTTACATGCGGGAGAATCCATTAATTGGGTTAAGCAACGAATCTCATCAGAAATGAGACAATCTTTCGTATAATGTTGACAATTAAATTTACAGGGTTTCAAGATTGGTTTGATACATTGTGTTTTACAGCTTTGAAGATCTTTGATTGATTCACAGGAGCTGATCTCCGTAGAATTTGTATATGACAGAGTATCAACGAATTGAAGCGTTAAGGGACCTTTTTGCTGAGTAATTATCGCATCCTGGATTGTTGGGACATAATCCCAATGTTCTAAGTACTTAAACATGCCCTTACTACCTACGATCAAAAATATAATACCGATTGCACATAGTAGGTTCCGCATGGCGTTGGGGTTGAGAATACTTATTGATTAAAGGATATTATAAAGGTTGGATAAATCAATTTTTTATTAAAAAGTTGAAAAAGTAGTTGAATCGTTGGTCCTTTATGTTTTTGATCCGTCAGTAGATTGGAATTATGGGGAGCAAGGTTTCGACTCCCATTGTGCCACCGCCGCCGCCCCCACCACCCCCTGAAGAAAAATGGAAGCTTCGCCAAGAACGAACTCTTGTTTCAGTCATAGGCGACAATACCGTCGGTAAATCTGCTCTCGTAACCCACTTTGTCTACCATCGGTTCAACAACAAATATGTCCACACAACAATGTACTCAGACGAATCCACAAAGGAAATATCTGACGGCCTAACACATTCCATCGATTTCAAAAGCTACGGCGGCACTTGCGATGATTACAAGAATTTCGGTACACAACTCACGGCATCAAACATAATTATTCTTATGTTTGATCTCACCTCAAAGGCATCATTTGATAATGCCATAATGCTTTACGACGCCTATGTTCGCCCCACTATTCACACAGCAATTCCCATTTTATTGGTAGGCAACAAAGCCGATCTCCCAAAACGTGTCACATGCGAAGAAGCTAACTCAATGAGCCGCACTTTACTCATCCCATACATCGAAATTTCAGTAAAAACCCATCAAAACCTAGATAAAATAAAAGAAGCAATACTCAATTCCAATCGTGTACGGATCACCAAATAATTTAATCCTCCTCATCTTCCTCCTCCTCACTTGATGAAACTAAGATCGGCAGCGGTAACGGTTCAATAACACTTACTTCCTTCTCCGTAATCTCATCAAACAAGCAAGCAACAAATTTCGTCCCAATCAATTGGGCCCCCGTAAACCTACACTGATGGAAAATACAACTATCAAAAATAGTCCCCACAAGCTTCGCCCCAATAAACGACGCAGCCCTAAACACCATATTATAAACCATCGACCTCGATAAATCAGTGCCAATAAATTCCCTCCCCTTAACATCCCTCCTTACCCCATTAATTCTCAAATCGGCCAAATTCAACAAACTAAAATCATCAGTATACCACCCTTTCAAATTATTCAAAATAGGAAAATCAACATCCGCCCTTAACTTCGCAAACCCATTCTGATTCTCCTCCGGATGCGTAACAATTTCCAAATTCTCCCTCAAAATCTTCGACAAATACTCCCTCTTCTGAATAAAATCCGGCCTACTCTCCAGATTCACAATCTTCTTGTACTCCTTCAATATCGCTTCAGCCCTTGGCGTCGATTCCAAATAAAAATCGTCCTTCCTCAACGCCAAACCATGATAATCACTAAAATAATTCCCATACACCGGATCCAACATCATACGTGAAATCCCCCTATTCTTCCCCACACGCAAACTACCACACTGCTCAATCGTATTCTTTATCCTATTAAACAACATATTAATCTCGATATCCCCCTCATCCAAATACCCCCTAACAATTTCCGAATTTTCCCCATGATACACTCCCTGCCCCGATATAACCGCCTTCCCAATCTTCCCCCCACTAACAATATCATACAACAACACATCTTCCAACGTCAACATATCATCCTTTACATCACTCGTCTTCTTATAAAACTTACTATCCAAATTCACCACAATCTCTCTCACCTCCGAACTCTTAATCTTACTTACCAACGAAATTAAATTACACACATCTATCTCCGGCTGATGCCAAACCAAACATTTCTCCCTCTCCTCCAGCAATAACATCGCTACATCAAAATTTATTACATGCCTGAACTTCAAAAGTTTTTTCCCCACACTAATCCCCAGCAACGGCTCAACATCCGAAATCAAATACCAATTAATCAAGCTCCCCTTATCATATATATTATTCGGATACCCCCCCACAATAATCGGATTCTTCATCAACTCACATGTAATCGGATCCAAAAACAGCTCCAGCAACTTCACCGGATATTCAATTACTCTATCCGACGTCGTCTTACAAACATAACCCGATAAAGACGTATATTCCATTCACACTTAATAACCAACTCCTCCCCTACAAACCGACACAAATGTTATTAATTCAATTTTTTAATCTCCCATGGCTTAACAAAAAGAGTATCTAATATAATCATTAGAATAATGAAGCTGGTCAAAATAATCATCGACGAATATAAGGAAGGAAATCTTATAACCTATGATCGAAGCGTAATCGACTTTGATAAATTTACCAACTACTTTATGGGAACTAATAATTCTGATAAACTTCATTTATTCCAACTTATTAAAGATGTGCTTACATCACAAGCGATACAACAGCGTTGCCATATAAAAATTTATTTTAAACCAGATGAAAACGATTATGATCAAATGATTCAATTGCTATGCAGCTCGCTATGCGGACCCGTAAAATGGATGTCAAAAAAGATCAAAGATTTCCATTACAACGATTCGCTTATCGGTATCAATTATAAATATCCCAACAAGTCGAACGATTTGTTATACAACTATTATTCATTGCGAAGGGAAAATGAAAGCAAGTTAATCGTTAATGAAATGATATTTGATTCGCAAACGATATTCTATAATGATATGCATTATCCGCTGAAATTTTTGAATGGGGGGATTAAGATTGCGAAATATAAATTTTTGCTGCAGAGGTCGGATTATGAGAATGAGAAGAATAATATTGTGCGGATGTTAATTTTGAGTGGGGTGAGGGAGGAGTTTAGAGTGAAGGTGGGGCAATATCTTGGGGAGGGGAGTGCTGTAGAGTTGGTGCCGTCGGAGCATTTTGGGAGATATATGATGGAGTTGAAAGATATCTTGATTAGTGATATGGGTAGGCGGGGTGAAGTTTATGATTCGTTTTATAAGAAATATGTGGATTTGGTGTCGTTTGAGATTGACGATATTGAACCTTTGATAGAGAAATCGATGGAAATTAAGAGTAATTTGGTTTATAGTGATTTGGCGAGTTCTGGAGCGTTTTGGTTGTACCAGATCAATAATTTGGTGGATGCCATTTTTAATAATATTGGGTTGAGGTTGTATGGGAGGAATTTTGAGGAGTGGGGGTATGGGGAGATGATCGTGGTTGTGTTGATTAGTTTTTTGTTTGATGATGCGGGGTCGTTATTTATTTTGGAGCCGAATGAATTGGGGGGGGATGATTTGGAAGTGATTGGGAAGTTGAGGGGAGAAATTGTGTTGAGGGGGAAACAGGTGAATGTGATTACGTATAATAATAAGATTAACGATAGGGTGAGAGGGAAGTGTGGTTGCGTGTATGTGTTTAGGTATGGTGGGATTATAAATGTGGCGAATATTGATATTTCGATTAATAAGATTTTGTCATGTTGGGATATTGCTGATATCATTGAGAATTTCAATAGGGAGCATCTGATTTGCGAGGGGTATAGTGAGTATGAGTATTTTTCGATGTGTAAGTTTGATTTGGGGTATGAGAAGATTAGGGAGTATGAGTTGGTTAATGCGAATGGGTCGAGTAATTCGATTAAATTGTTGAAGATTTTCAGTAATATTTTGAAAGATGATATTGTTGGGAAGACTAAGATAATTATTTTGTTGGATTACGATGGGTTGGAGACGATTAAGCAAATATTTAGTTTGAAGAATAAAAATTTGTTTAGTGATACGAGGAATATAAATTGTTATATGTGGTTTGCGAAGGGAGGGGATATTGTTTTGGAGAGGTTGGATGTGGTGGCGAAGGAGTTGTTGAGGATTAATGGGATTAATGGGGGGAAGAGAGGAGGGGGGAAGATTTATGAGAAATTTAGTGAGATTAAGAATTATGGGATGCCGGTGGAGTTGGAGGATGTGTTTGATAGTGATCCGAATATTAAGAAGTTGAATAAGGTTGTGTTTGATAGGGAGGTTCCGGATTATGGGTATTATAAATTGAATCAGAGGATGAAGAATACCGGGTATAAGGCGGGGTTGTTGAAGTTGGGGGAGAGGCGGATTCCGAGGAAATTTTTTGATTTAATTGATGGGGCGTTGGTTGCTGTTATGAGATGAGTATTTTGTTGTTGATGTAGGTGATAAGAGTTTCAGGGAGTGAGTCGGGTCTTTTGGCGATTAGATTTTTAATGTTGATATTTTTTCCGTTTTTTTCGATTGAGTCGAGGTCGCAGATGAATTTGTCTTTTAAATGATCGTCTAGGAAGTAGTAGACTTTCCATAGTTTTCGTATTTGTTTGATCATGTCTATGTGGGTGGAGAGATTTTTGTTGATATCGTTGGTGTATTTACAAAAGAGTTCGTAGGCGAAACAATTTTTGTTGGGGGTGTCTGAGAGGATGTTGATGATATTTTGGAGGATGAGATTTTTTTCTGAGTAGTAGCGGCAGATGTTGTCGATGACGTTTTTTATGCAGTCGCAGATGAGGGGGTGATCTAATTTTAGGACGTAGTTTATGAATTTGAAATCGTGGATGTGGTTGTAATCGTTTAGGGAGAGGTGGGTTAGTTTTTTTTTAGTTTTATAGAAATTGTTAAGTTTTTGGATGTAGTTGGAATATTCACTTTCTGGTTCGAAGTTTAGGGAGGCGACGAGGTTGCAAGTGTAGTTTTTTAGATAGGGGATGAGGGTTTTATATTCGTAATAGTCTATGGAGGGGGATGGTCCGCGAAAATATTTTGAGAGGAAGGCAGATTCGAAGTAGGGATTGTTGTTGATGTTGATTATTTTAAGTAATGATTCGATAGATGATTCATTGTAGTATTCGATTATTAGATGGTAGCGAAGGTATATATCGTTGTTGAGATCGTTGATGAGTCTGCTATCGTTTAGGAAAATATGGAGATCGGTTAAGTTGCGGAGAGACCAATTTTTGAAGCTGATTAGAAGTTCGATGTTATGCTGGGTGTTGAGATTGTTTGGATCTAGATGTCGTTTTTGATTGTACATGGTCGGTGATATAAGTTTGGTACCCATTTGATTACGTTTTTTTCTGATGTATTTTAGGAACAATAAATCTTCGTCGCGTATATCTTTTTGGGTGAATCCATATGCTATTAGATCGCGGATTACTTCTTCGTTGAGATGTATGTTTGACATTAGATTGATGGGGGTGTCGACGAAATAAAGGCCATAATCTTCGAAATTATCGTTTGTGAGGAAATAATTTGCATCCGCGGGCTCGGCAGTAATTGTGGAGTCATTAAATTTTATGTTGCATGTTATGGATTCGACATAGTCACTGTTGAAACGGATGCATGTTATAGGCATTATTTTGAATAATTCGTGTAGTTCGGAATTTTTCATATATGTATATCTTTAATAAATATGTGATGAGCTTTTAAATATTTATCTTGGGAAAAATATAAGAGAAAATAGATGGGGTGTGTAATATCTTGTAATAGGGTTAAAGTGAGTGATGGGATGGTTAAAATTGTGAGGGAGAAGTTTGGGGATGGGGAGAGTCGGGGGTGTAGTACGTTTGGGTTTATTGATGGGGTTGTTGATATGGAGCATTGTGTGTTGGGGCCGGAGTGGAGTTTATTTGGGAGTGATCTGCGTTTTGAATGGGAGGAGGGGACGTTATATGATTTGGGGAGATTTAGGGGATTGGAGAAATTTAGGAGGTTTTGTACGGAGCATACGATAATTAATTATAGTCCGTTTATGATAAATTGTGTGAGGGTGGTGCATACGGAGGTGAAAAAGGGTTGTGGGGGGTCTTTGGCGTATTGTGCTGTGTGTAGGGAGCGATTGGGGGATGCGTATGTTGATAATGTAGAGGGGGAGTTATTAATATTGTGTGCAGATAATAGGAGGAAGTGTTGGGAGAGGGCGGGGATTATTTTGGGGAATGTTAAGAATGTTAGGAGGTGGCGTGATTTTGTGGGGGAGTTTGGTATTTGTGATAGGAATTATAGAGTTGAGCCATATTTTTTGGGGAGAGAGAGTGACTAGGGTTAAGATTATGGGGAATATGGCAAGTTATATATATATATGGAGTTAGAAAAGAGAGGTGAGAAATTGGATAAGATTTTAGGGGAGAATGGATTTGGGAGGAAGGATTTTGGGAATGAAATAATTCAGAATTATTTGGAAGGGGGGAGAAAATTAGGGAAGGCGATTAGGGAGAAATTTAGGGGGAAACAGATTAGGGATGCTGTGAAGGAACATTTATTTTACGTGGAGGAGCCGGAGTTGGTGTATGAGGCGTTTGTTAGGGGGAAGGAGGAAATCGAATTTGTGAGGATGAGGTTGGAGGGGATTAAATGGTTGAGGTGGTATGTAGAAATTAATGGATGTGTGGAGAATTTGTTGTTTGATTCGGGGGAGGATGATAAGTTGATTAGAAGGGGCATTGGGATATGGATTGAGGTTGGGAGGCCGATACCGGAGCCGCCAGCGATTTTTGATCCATACATGAGGGAGATAGAGGTGGCGGCGATTAATTATAAATTTTATTCGGGGGAGATAGATAGGGATTTTTTGACGAGGGAGAATGTTAAGGGGTATGTGGATCGGGTGTATGATGAGATGAATCGTGGGGGGATTTTTAGGGTGGTGTCATATGATGAGTACGTTGACATAGCGAATAGGATCGTTGAGGGGATAGTTTTTGGGGTGATACGGGATGATATAATGGGATATTTGAAGGAGAAATTTGGTGAGAACAAAGTTTCTTCGCCAGAACAGGAGGGGTTTGATTATGATGAGGATAGGGTGAAGATATATAATTATACGGAGGGGCAATTGAGGAAGATTGTCGATAGGGCTATTATGGATCATAATATGATGATAAATAAGAAAGAGCAGCAGAAGCTTAAATTTCTGAGGAAGGATAAGTTGGATAATGCGTTGAGATGTAGTACGGATTTTTGCTTGAATTTGGGGTCAGTGCTTTGTAATGATATGAAGTGCGGAGTTTGTTGTGTTAATGCTAATTGTTTGCGTCATAGGCGTTAAAATTGATTTTATTTTGTTTTAATGTTTGGGGGTAGGGAGTTGGTTATGATATGATATGAACAAGTTGCTATGTCGAAATTATATTTGGGGGTGTAATTTTAGGGCGACGGGGGAAGAAATTGAGGCTCATGATTGTAAGTTTTACCCATGTCCCGAGGCATATTCGGGGTGTTTTTCAAGAGGGACGAAGGAGGAGATCATTTTGCATAAGAATGATTGTAAACTAAATAGGTGCATTAATGAAAAATTTGGTTGTCACGCGAGGGGAACCGGGAAATTTATTCTTCAACATGAAGGGGAATGTGGCTTTGGGATGCAGACCTGTTTATTATGCAGATTTCTTTTTAGAAAGAGTGAAATTGATGTGCATCAGGTTGGATGTAAAAGTAATTCGGCTGAGTGTATTTATTGTCAGAAGTTATTTCATAGTGATTTGTATGAGACGCATTTAGCTATTTGTGAACGAGAGATGAAGATAGCTAAATGTTTATATTGTAATAAATATTGTTTGAAAACTGATTTTGCGGAACATGTTAGTAAGCATAATATGAGTTCTACGGCCGTGAAGCATCGGAATTATGATGATGGTTGAAATTTTTTGTTTATTAAATATAAGATGTCAGTAGAGATGTCAGAGAAGAAATTATTTCGGTATATTAGGAAGAATGTGAAATCTTCTTTCGAGGCTCATGTTGGTGGAGATGGGAAGTTAGTTAATAATATTGCTAATAGGGGTATGAAGGAAGGGGATATTGCAGTGAGAGGGGGGAAGGAGTATACGGGGTTTTCGATACGAGCGTTAGAAGAAATTAAGCCGCTGTTGACAGATTTGAGAGTTTCTAGGGCGGTAAAATTTTTGTCTAAGGGGGACATACAAAGTGGTATTGCTGTTTTGCAAATTGTTGATGAGGTGCGCGAAAATGGTTTGGGGTTGTTATACGGAGTTTTGAAGATGTGGCTAGAGTTAAATGAGATTCCTGTTCCGACAGAATATATTAATAAGGCGATGGTGATTAAATCGAAGGAATTATTACAGTGGATCGATTCGGTTGCATGGTCGCCAGTTTTGGGAAAGTTTGAGATTGTTGATATAGGATTTGGGAAGTATGGAAGCGTTGTACCCGAATCATGGATGGGAAAAGTGTTTCCGAATGCTGATGTGCTTCATGCGAAGATGGATAAACTGGATTGGAGGAAAGGAAGACCGCCGGTCAATTTTTGTTGTATCTATGCGATGAATATTAAACGAATAAAAACGTGGGATAGTATATTGCAGGGCGAGGAATACTTGTCAGTCAACGTGAAAGTCGGTGTTTCGATGTTTGTTGCTAAGGGAAAACTGATAAGTGATGTTGCATTTTTTTCCAAAAAGAAGGAGTATCAGGAATGGTTTGGGTCATTGCCGAAGAATGCGAAAGTATTTAGTGCGCCCATTATCACTACGGATGCATCGGAGAGGCTACTGATCGCATGTGATCTTGATTCGATAGTTATTTCGAATCCGAAATATGATAGAACGAAAAATGTCGGATTATTGGTATCAACTTTGCAAAAATTGAACCGCCGTGGTAGAGGTTGCTCCAAAGTGTTAGTGGAGACTCTGACGGAATTATGGAAGTCTCCTGGATATAATTTGCCGGAACAGCAGTTTTTGAGGGTGAATGCGTGTCGGCAACTGGCTTGGAGGCTATACATAACAACGATTGAAGATGCACAGCCTTTTATTAATGGCCCCTTATCGATGTTGGATATAGCTTGTTTAGCTATTTTAGCTAATGCGTATCCGGATATTCAATTTTCGGAAGTGATATTCAAAGACCTATTACACACGGCATTATTAATCCAACATAACGATGAACCGGGTACGAAATGGGAACTATTGGCATCTCATCCAAAAGCAATGATGGATGAACTCGCCATGGATCCGCGACATATAAAGACAGATGACCCATTTTTGAAAAGTCTCAAGGGATTATTATTTTATATGCCAGCGCGGCAATTTGATAATTACATGCTAACAGCGAGCTTCAATTATGTAAACAACGGCTATTTTAAACTGAAGGAGTTGCCAGATTTATCGATGGAGGAATTATTGAGTTATGGGAATAAAAAAGAGGGACATGCCGGAATTTTGGCTGGTTTCGACATGCATCCTTATCCTAATTTACTGTTATTATTGCAGAGTTCGTTGGCTTTTGTGCCATATGATGATCAAAAGCATACCACCCATGCCCTCTCTCGGTTTGTCTGGGATTATTCATCTGGGGTAAATGTAAGAGTGCAACCGCCAGTTCTTCCCGATAAAGAATCAGAAGAGATGTTGCAGGTGTTAACGAACATTCAGGAGTCACTTGTGAATCCGGAGTATTATAAAAAACAATTGAATAGCTTTGTGAAAAAGTTTGAACTTCTCGATTTAGGGTCAACCGAGGCCGATAAGATAGTTCGAGTATCAAAGAAATCAATTAGTGAGAGAGATAGGCGTTTGGGCTTCTTGTTACTTTTTGGACAAAGATTGACGGTGAGCCATAAAGAGAAAAGATATGAGATCATTGTTGCTGGGACCGTTGAGATGCCGTGTAAAGTGAAAGTGACCAAGAAAACAGAATCGAGCTATTTGGAAGGGGAAGAGCGATACAAAGGTGAAATGGCGTATGTTGATTTCCTGAACGATAACAAAGTGATAATAGATAGCCCCTTTCCCCCGATAGGTTATAGCTGGATCTGGGGCGACAAGAAAAAAATTCAATTGAATTGCAAGATCGATGAGAAAAAAAGTGATGCAAGCGAATTTCGAAATAAGTTAATTTTTTATGTTGATGAGTACGAAATGGAACCATTTGATGCAACAACAATTCTGATTCCGCTACCGAAATTAATGACTGAAAAATCTCCAGATGAGATAGAATTGATAATAAAACAAATGTTATATATGGTTCCTGCTTCAAATAAACCGATAAATGATTACATGTTGAATCTCGCCATCAGAAAAATGGATCGATTCCCAAGTTATGAATGGTTGTCTGTTGCAAAAAAGTGTCCTATAGAGTCAAATGTATGGAAGTCCGTATACGTAAAACTTGTCAATAATTACAACAATGAAGTTCACGTTGGACCTATTGATGGACATGGTAACAAATTGCAGAATGCGATTGATTATTTGTTCGAGGGGACTACATGGAGGATATTCAATTTGCTGTCGATGCTATATCCCCATACTGTTATCAATACTGTTGCGACGAAGAGTTTAAAGTTCAAGATTGAGAACAGAACGTCGGAATATATGAATTTGATCGATAATTTGAAAACACTCTCCTTTGCTCAGGGGAATAGGGTTAAAGATGAAGAGAAAAGTGGACCGAGTAAAATAACAATAACAACTAAGCTATGGGAACATCAACAGAAGACGTCCGACAAAATCCTGAATGATATGATTCATTTAGGGAAACGGGGCGCAGGCGACGCGTCTAACGTCGGCGCGGGCAAAACTTTAACTTGTCTGAGCATTTTGAGCGGTTTGTACAATCACAACAAGAAACGAACGGACAAAGTTAATAATTCTGGATTTTTGGTCTTATTGCCAACAACGTATCTTTATAAGACTTGGGAAGATGAAATTGTTAAACATACGAAAGGATTTAACTTGATTTACCAAAGTGCGAATGGATCGCTTTATTATCCCGATTCGGAAGAAAAACCAGTAATTCATGATAATAGTATTTTGGTTACAACTTTAGGTAGGATGCGAGACCATCCCATCTCACACTCTTGGATATTTGTGACCATAGATGAGTGTCTTTCAGTTCAAAACAAAGGGGCTTTGCAGACCGGGGAGGCCCTTCGACAAATAATTTCATCTCAGTTTGGTTGTCTGCTAATGTCTGCAACTTTCTTTCGCTCAAGGTTTGATAAGTTATTTTTTCTATTGAAGATGTTGGATACAGGACTACCCGAAACGAAAAATTATCTCGATGCGATATTGGCGGAATCAATCGTTTCTTATATGCCGACGAAAACTAGAGATTGGAAAATAACGAAGCATGCGTTTACATTATCGAAATCAATACAAAAAGAATATAATGAGATTCAGAAACAAAATCTTTCATCGGAGCGGTTATTTTCAAAATTACAGTCATTCTTACAAGAAAATTTCGATTATGTTAGTGCATATAAACAACTGATAAAGAACTCGGAGAAAAATGGGCATAGATGTTTGCTTTATGCTCCAAGTAAAGCTCTCGCCGATGAATTAGGAGAAAAAATAAATAATTTATCGCGATTTCCTGATATTTCGGGCCAGCATGTGGTGCTTAGTTTCACAGAGGGAACCTATGGATTAAATGTTTTAGTGTTCCTAGATACCATTATCACACAAGTTCCAGCTCCTGATCGTGTGCCGCAAATGCGTGGAAGGCTCGATCGACCGAATCAAAAGGCCAGTGAATTGTATTTAAAATATCTATATATAGAAAAAACAATTGATGAAGCCTCTCTATTCAGATTAGAGCTCGCTAATAATTTCCGGAATCATTATATTATGCCGTTGAGCGAATTTTATGAGCTAGCTGTCGGGAAAAAAAAGAAGGGCGAATTCAAACATGGTGGCGCACTCGATGAAATGAAATCCGATAACTGCTTGGCTAATCTAATGGAAACATTTTAGTTATAGTCGGTGCTGGGAGGTGGATATGCGAAAAAAAACATGCCTGGTACGCGACTATAAATTCCAGAACCAGTCGGAATGCATCTTGCCCAGAATGCTCTTCTTGGAAATCAGAAAGTATAACGCGAACGATTTTTGAAGAATTATTAATGAAACCGTTTAAAAAATACCGTCCCATATTTTTGGAGCGGCTTGAATTGGATGGTTACAATGATGAACTTAAAATCGCTTTCGAATATAATGGCCTTCAGCATTACAAAGTTTGTACTCGCTTCCACCCCAATGGAGAAGCAGATCTTATCAAACAACAGGATCGTGATAAGAAAAAAAGGGAGTTGTGCACACTAAATAATATATCACTGATTGAAATACCCCCTAATTACAATTGTAGAAATCCAAAAAAATTAAAAACATATATAATTCAACAAGTGAATGAATTAAAAAATCATCTAATTGAATCGATACAGAAAGAAAGTGTTGAAATTGATATGAATATATATTTAAAACATCTTGCACTTACAAATGTCAATTTGCCTTTCCTTCGGAATGATTAATCACAACATGTAATTAGCTCGTAATAAAACAACTGAATTCATTGGAGATAAATTCAGATGAGAGCTCGCTGATAATAAATTAGATCAAATCACGTATTTTTTTAATCTTCAATAGATCCTTTTGAACTTTTACCCAGAATTCTTTTCGCGCGCGTTCATTTTTTGTAATATCAAAGATATAGTCATCGTTAATCTTTTTTGGTTTAACAATTATGTTCGCAAATCTTTCGAGATTCCAAATGTTGCGATAAGTATTAACAAAGAAAAAAAAAGGATATACCCATGCTCCCGTTTGTTCAGTTCGGAAATTTAGAGAACGATAGGAGATTATGTTAATATTCTCCGTATCGTTATCAATAAGTTTTCGTGCTAACAATCGGAAGAAAATCAGAAGTGGCCAATTTGAATGATGTTTAAGGAATCCTCCCTCCTTCAGACCCTTGCTTGTCCAATAGGAGCAATTCCCCCTTTCAGCTATGCCGGCTGATTTAAATATACGTCGAAAGAAATTAGTAAATAGATGGGCAATCAGAGTAAATTTCGCTTCCCCCTTATCACCTTGAATTTGCAAATTTAGAAAATATGGATGTAATTGCTCTGTGATTACTTCGATGGGAAGATTATCAATCCGGAAAGTAATGAATGATCTTTTTGCTATTCCTCCTTGCCTATTACCTGAGTTTTTTTCTTTTGGAGTCACGAAGAAATATGTATGAGAATCGAAGAAATTAACTAGTTTATCTCCTTTGCCCGAGATGTTCATTACGATATCAAGTGATTCAGTGCCATATTTCAAAGCACTATGCCCATAGCCGTTCTGTCCGCTCTGTAAAACCGATGAGAAGATTCTAAATGGTCTTTGAAACATAATTTTCCAACTTGGTTTCGTGAAAACATATTCAACGAATCCTTTATTCGGTTTACAAAGTTGTTTGTTTAATAACGGAAATACTTTTTCAGAGGAACATGATAATTGCCTTCGAACCTGCCGGAAAAGTGCATGTCGAACCCTAAGAGTAGGCCGCATATTATAGCGCGTCTCATGAAAGATAAATTATTATGAGTCATATAACAGAATGATTATTCAATTTTTTATTAATGCATTCTATCGAACGATGTTTCGTTCCTCGTGGGGAATATTCTTTTTATATATAGAATTAGATTTATTAGAGTTTGCGATTGAAATAAATAAGAAATTGATAGATGAATATGAAAAGAATGGGTTGATTCAGGATGCTTCGGATGGTTATTTTAGGGTGAAGAAACTCGATGTGTTGGTTAAAAAATTGAAGAGTTAATTCTTTGCGAGTTTCTTTTGGATAGTAGTAGTAGATAAGAAAGTTCGATGAATAGGGAACAATTGAAGAAAATTGGAATTGAGACGGAGAGTTATTTTCCGGCGATCAGGGAAAAATATCCGGTTGAAATTGGTATATCGTTGAAAGGGACGGTATGCTATGATTCTGAAATGGTTGATAAGATGCTTGGGGAAATGAAGGTACCTGTGGCTGCATCTGTGGCAGTAGCAGCGGCACCAGCAGTAGCAGCAGCAGCAGCAGCACCATCAGCAGCACCACTAGCAGCTGCAGCAGGAGAAACTGAACGAAAACTTCCACCCGCGGCAACAACAGCAGGAGCAACTGTGGAAGTTGTCAATATGGATATACTTGATTGTGCTATTAAGATTATCGATGCAGGGTACAATCCTGCAGTTTTAAATATGGCTTCAGATAAATGTCTTGGAGGTGGATTTAAGTCGGGCGCGAGCGCCGGAGAGGAAGAGATGTTTCGCCGGACAAGTTACGGGATGCTGCTCACCGGCACCAAAATTAAAAAGGAATATCCTTTAGCAAAAAATCAGTGCATCTATTCTCCAAACATTTTGGCATTTAGGGCAAATAGGAAAGACAATTATTTTTTGCTCGATTCGAAAGATTGTAGATGGGTGAATTTTATTGCGATGCCGGCGATCAGGAATCCAACATTGGTAGATGGAAAATATACAAAAGAGGATGAGACTACTATGTTTGATAAAATAAGGACAATATTCAAAGTAGCATTGATTCATAAACACGATTCACTAGTCTTATCAAGTGTCGGGTGCGGTGCTTACAATAATCCCCCAAGTGTGGTCGCTACGATATTCAAACAAGTCATCGCTGAATTTAAAACTCAATTCAAACACGTTGCATTTGCCATTATTTCTGATCGCAACGATAAGCACGGGAATTATAAGATTTTTAAAGCGATTATTGAAAGTTAATCCCATCGAAGCTCTATCTAAAACTATTTTTGAAAAATTCAATGTATAATAATTCTTCAAAATACTACTTAAAGCCTCAGAAATATTATTAGTTTATATAATGGTAATCGTAAAAATTACTGAAGAAAATTTTTTGGATTTTTTGGACGAAATTGCTCAGATCATTTCAAAATCAACAACAAAAGATAATGGTCATATTATTTGGAATGGTAAAATTATTGACAATCAGCCTGTACGAATAAAATTTCGTGGGAAGTTAGCTCAACCCCATCTCTGGCAAAAAATTATAAGTACTAAAACATGGGTCTTTAATGCAAATAGATATAAGAAATCTTGTACTGAAAAATTTTGTATTTCTCCTGATCATTTTTTATCACGAGACGATCCAACCGATGTATATAAACTGGCATACATTAGATTAATGGAAAATTCAAAACAAGAAGGTGAATGTAGATTATTTACGGGATTCTGTACAAAGTATGGTTACGGTAATACAAATTTAAAAAAGAGAATTACCTACGCTCATATATTAGCAATGGAAATTCATCTAAATGGAACAATACCTGATGATAAATTTGTAAGACATAAATGTAAAAATAAAAATTGTTTTGCAATTGGACACTTAGAGTTGGGAACGCATGCGGAAAATATGTCTGATAAAATAAGAGATGGTACCAATTTAGCAGGTGTTGATCATCCAAATGCAATATTGACAGAAGAAATGGTTTTAGAAATATTCAATTCCAAAGAAACTGACACTGTTCCAAACCGTACAAAGTTTTTTTCTGAAAAATTTAAAATCGATATTTCATCAGCATCAGTATATAAAATTGATGACGGTTCAACATGGAGTCATATAACGAAGATCACGAAAAAACCTCCAAAGAAATTAGTAAAACCCGAATTAAATCAAGAATTTATTGATAAACATCATGAAGCCATGAAAGATAAAGTAAAAAATAACATATCAATTAATGAGGAATGTTGGCTATGGAAAGGTGCCAAAGATATACATGGCTATGGACAAACGCGTTTTTTAAGAATTATGTTTGGTAGCATTCACCGTTTTTCTTTGATGGCCACGAGTCAAAAATTCATTCCGGCTGATTTACAAGTTCGCCATAAATGTGCCAATAAACATTGTTGGTCGGTGAAAATAGTCCAGTTAGCACGACATCGGCCATAACTGCTAGGATGATATTTATAAGTCAAATATTGGGTTTAACTCAAAGAATTAGAGCGAAACTTTTTAATGTATCATTCGACGTGATGTCTCTTATTGAAAAACGAAAAACATGGAAACGTGAAACGGAGAAAATAAACATCGATACATGTATAAAAGAGTTGCGGGATTATATTGATAAAGATCCCAAGTGGATTGAGGCTACAAAAGATATTGATTTTGATAAATTATCCACTGACAAATTAAAAGAAAAAATTGATTTAAAATAGTTCTGCTTTCTCCGCACACTGATTATCATTATTAAAATGTCAGCCCTTCTCGATCAAACCAAAATTTTGATCCAGAAATGTATCGATAAAGATGATTACGAACAAAACAATTTAAAAATATATAAGATTCTCAAAAATATGTCTGTTGATGATCGGAAGCAGTTGTTTGATTTGGCTGAAAACAATTTTGAAGCTCAATCGAGTGGTTATTATGCTACAATCCTTGGGAATTTGTCCAAATTGTCTTACGATAAAGTTTTGGCAAAGACATGGTATCTTCGCGGGGCTATGAATGAAGATGCACCCGCCATGGTGTGTTTTGGTAAACTACACGATGTTGACAACGAATCAATAAAGTGGATCGAACGTGCTGCAAACATGGGGCTCGGAGGAACAGACTCCCTTCAAATCATGATTTGTTAGAAAATATTGGTTCAGCTTGATTCTGCCCAAATCTTTTGTGATGAATTCAATTTGGTCTGCGGGAGAAACAGCATAATCACTTGATTGAGGTTTTTCTTCTAGCCCAGCTTCAGAATTTCAATAAATCGCCGTCTGAGATCCTTCATGTGTTTTGGGGTTCATTGGGCGAATTGTATCCCAAAACAGTATTTCATCGTGTCGATCAAGTTGACTTCACATTTCGGGAACGGTGGATCACACGTTACATGAACGGCATCAAAAATATCTTACCTAAAATGGAGCGATATCTTTCACAAATTCACACAGATGTTACCAAATATGCGCCCGTTATAGTCAGACTCGTGGAATTAGTGGGCGCTAGCAGCCAGGGCAACTAGGATTTTCAAACAGTCTAAACATTTACAACTCTCCTTCCACATTTCGTAAACAATGACACCATATGTTCCACCCAAGATTCAACTTCTACAGAGGATCCAAGATTAAGATTGAGAGGTAAAACCCATAACGCGTAACTAAAGAAATGCTGCCATCATTATTTGTCTCAGATGCTAACATTTCATTTCTGGCGATGGGTTATCAGGCCAAAAATCCAGCGTCATCATTCCATCAACACTTAAGATTGCCTAAGTACTGCCCCATTGGCAAACATCCAATAGAAATTTTTTTATGCTTCCATTATATAATGCACAACAATACCGGCTATGAAAAAAAATATGCCAAATACAAAATGAAATATTCTAAGCTCAAATATCGAATGGTCGGTGGCGCATCTATAGATGATTTAAAGCACGCCTATCTCAAATATATCGACACAAATTTGCCAAAAAACAGCCTTACCGAAATGAAAAACCCTGCAGAGGAATTTCGCCTGGGAACGTACAATATTCATTATTTCACGGACGTCTGGGAAAGAGAAAATACCTACACCAAGATTTTAGCAGATGTGGCAGCCATAAATGCGGACATCATCATCCTTGAAGAAATTATTATCGGAGGTGATGTGAAAATTAAAGAAGGCCTCCACGTTGATGTCTCGAAAATCTACGATGATCTGGCCAAAATTGGCTATCCCAAAACCGTTATATGCAACACTGTTCCATCTTGGTACAACGCGATGTATGGCAATATGCTCGCCATCAAAGACAACCTAATAACAAAATGCGGCGCTGACCTCCTATGTAAAAAATACGATGAAACTATTTATACCTTCAAAAAATCCACAACTACGACCACCGTCAGTGGCTTACACGAAGGAACAACAGAAACAAGATGCTACGTATACGTCAAAGTGCCATACAAAGAATCGGTGTTGCATATCTATGGCACTCACTCCGATGTAGCCTCAGAAGACACTCGCTTAGCGCAAATCACATATATCGTCAACCAGATAAAAACCAACCATACTGCCAAAAATGACATTTCCTTTGTTTTGGGCGACTTCAACACAATTGACAGAGCTCAATATACATCAAATCCAGAAATCATAAATAATCCATTTTTGGCCACCAGCGGAAAATTAATCGCATATTTGAAAGAGCATGGATTCATTGATTTGTTTGAACCAGATCCTCCCCAAATGACCACATGGAATAACACCCGCGTCGATTTCATATTTTGCAATAAAAAATTGACAAACTATACGAAAAATGTATATTACACAAAGGCATCCGATCATTTACCAATATTCATAACGTTGAAATCAGATGCTCATTCTCTGTAGCACTCAGCAATCGTATTATTATTATAATCCAATATATATACTGATAATGCCTACTGTTTCCAAAAGGAAAAAATCCCACATGGTTTCCTGAGGAAGCACAAAGAGCAAAAAACGCAGTTCCACAAACATCCATTGGAGTCTGGCCAATGTTCGATAATTTAGATCAATGCAAAAAAATTGAAAATCTCTCGTATTAACCAATAATATTATTATATTGAACGAGAATGGATCTGTTCTCGTTAATTGAAAATCTACCGACAGATTTGCTCTATGTAATAACAAATTATGACCCATCCGTAATATTTTGTGTACCAAAGTCATTACCAACGTACGACTGGTTCAAATTGATTAAAATGAATTTTTCTCTCGAATATGAACGACATTCATCCACGAATGAAGAAATAATGAGAATTTATTCAAATCATTGTTTCAAAGAAAAATCTACAATAGCATGTTCTCATGCTACAACAATAATTATATTCCCAGACACAACAATGGGTTGCGGAGATAATAGCAGCGGGCAATTAGGTTTCGGTGACAAGCAAAACCAAGCTGTATTTGCTGAAATCCCCGGAATATCTAAAAATATTGTCTCCGTGATACCCAGTATTTTTAGCATTTTTATCAGATTGACAGATGGAACGGTGATGAGTAGCGGAACCCATTACTGTGGAGAATTGACGCAAAGAATATTCCACGTCCAGAATTCATTTCAAAAAATAAAAAATCATCCGGAAAAAAATATAGTTGAAATGGCTTATGGTAGAAATCACACAATCATTCGATTACTTGACGGAACTTTAATGGGCTGTGGCTATAATGAATATGGACAATTAGGAATGGGACACTATCGCACTACACCTGAGTTAGAGTTCATAACAATATCTGAATTACCAACAAATATTGTCCAAGTGATAGCTATTTACGACTGGACGATTCTTCGCTTATCTGATGGAACATTAATGAGTTGTGGAGATAACCGATTTGGAAATTTAGGCCTGGGAGATACCATAACCAGAAATACATTTTCGAAAATACATGGAATACCCAAAAATATTGCAAAGGTGACATCAGTGCAAAATCATACAATTATAAGATTAACAGATGGGACATTGATGGTGTGTGGCGAGAATGATGATGGACAACTCGGTGTAGGAGACTATCTTCCCAGACACTCATTCGTAAAAATAAAGGAAATCCCTAAAAATATTGAAGAGGTCATTTGTAATCCTTATCATACAATAATCAGATTAACTGACGGAACATTGATGCATTCCGGAGCAGATATAGGAGAAATAGATTCATACCGAATAAAAAATAAATTTACCGAAATAAAAAATATCCCCAAAAATATCGCCAAAATTATATCTGGTAGATTCCATACAATCATCATGTTAACTGATGGAACATTAATGGGCTGTGGTCGCAATACGTATGGACAATTAGGAATGGGTGACTTCACATCAAGAAACTCATTTGAAGAAATACCTGAAATACCGAAAAATATTGCAGAAGTAGTATGCGGCTATACTCACACAATCATCAGATTAAGAAATGGCACAATAATGAGTTGTGGAAAGAATAAACACGGACAGTTAGGTCTCGCGGATAACATAAATCGGTTATCATTTACAATAGTTGATATAAAGAAACGGTAACTGCAACATACAATAATCCACCGACAAATTAATAGAAAAAATTGATTCGAAATAGTTTAGCTCGATATGGATACTTATTATCAATTATTTAAATGTCAACTATCGTCGATCAAACTAAAATTTTGATCCAGAAATGTATCGATAAAGATGATTACGAACAAAACAATTTGAAGATATATAAGATTCTCAAAATTATGTCTGCGGATGAAATGAAGCAGTTGTTTGATTGGGCTGAAAACAATTTTGAAGCTCAATCGAGTGGTTATCATGCGACTATTCTTGGGAATTTGTCGAAAATGTATGGCGATCAAGTTTTGGCAAAGGCGTGGTATCTCAAAGCAGCATTCACCGATGATCCAACGGGAATGGTTTGTTTTGGTAAAATACTTGAGGATCATGACGAATCAATAAAATGGATCGAACGCGCTGCAAACATGGGTAGTATATTAGCCTATTATGAACTTGGTATGATATCATATTGTAACGACGACAATCACAAACATTGTATGGAATATTTCCTGAAAGCAGCAGAAAAAGGTTTTCCCAAAGCCATGCTTCAGATCGCATATATATACATGGATGGTCTCACTCCTTTCAAAAAAGATTATTCCGAAGCTCGAAAATGGTTGCTATTAGCTGATTCTAACGGTTCGGAAGATGCGTTAGAACTCATTGCTATAAATTATGGTGCCGAAAGAAACTATACGGAGGCATTCAAATATTATACAAAAGCTATTGATTCTGATAAAAATTATAATATTGAAGAAAAGAATGATTATCTATCGAATAGAGGTCAACTACAAACTAATTGGCTTGATATTGGGAAATATTTAATTGCCGCTGACGATAAAATTAAAAAGTTAGAAGCTGAAATTGAAACACTAAAAATAGAAATTATTTACCGGCCTGGGGGTTCGGGTTATATTGAATCGAAAGATCATTTTGAATTAGCAAGCTCATCTTCGGTTCCGGCAGCGAAATTTGTTGACAAACCATCTCTTTCAAAGAAAAAGTCATCCGGGATCATTTCTGGATCCATAGTGTCAACAAAAAGTTGTTTCCAGAGTAACATTAATTCTTTTATTTGATCTTTTTCTAGAAACTGTTTCGTTACATACTCAGCGGCACTTTTTGTTCCCTGATACATCATCGAGGGATTACATCCACTATATTCTTTCAAATCGTCATCAGTTGGTTCCCTTTTCAAAATCTCCTGAATACGAACCATACTGTCTTTTTCTAAAATTCCATGTGAACGCGCCCCTAATATTTTCTTCGACAATGCTTTCAACAAGGCCTTCTTATCATCAATAAAATTAGATTGCGATACATTATATTCATCCTCCAAATTCCTTCGAAACTCTTCCTTTTCAAATGTGGCTTCACTCTCACATTCTACGCATAACGGAATGATATCTGTCGAATTATGTGATTTTAACGTCACTGGCAGTTGCTTCTTATATTGACTCGGAATCACATGATATTTCCTTAAATCTCCCTCAGCCGAGCATACATAACATCTATTTAATTTTTTACTCGCACAATCCCTCGTCATTGTCCTATATTTCGGCTCAAATTTTAACATTACTTTTCCATCCTCTATTTTTTCCGCCAAATTCTTCGTCAAGTACCAATCATATTTGGCTAGTGAGCAATAACCTAATAACTTTTTATCCGGCGAATAAATCTCGCAATTATCATAAAGTTTTTTCGACGCCATTCTTATTTTATAGATATCTCAATCCCCTACTTATCCAATAAGCTTTTTTTTCAACTTTTCATCATCCGCCCTCCGAATAAACTATGATCTATCTCTAATATTATATACACAATGATTAAAATCCCAGATAAATTCGATTGGAAATATTACGTTAACAATAATGTTGATCTCAAAGCGGCAGGCATAAATAATGA
>Ga0206990_1017_pt1 | contig 45027 bp, 41 predicted proteins | sample Alteio_BWMinCont_8_FD_153283 | JGI IMG/M metagenome (GOLD analysis project Ga0206990, IMG submission 153283) | Enriched cells from forest soil in Barre Woods Harvard Forest LTER site, Petersham, Massachusetts, United States -... | ecosystem: Environmental > Terrestrial > Soil > Temperate forest >... | reverse complement strand
CCGAAGCCACTTTATTTACATATTTTTTCGATCGGTGGATTAATATTTGCGGGGATGATGGGAGCCGATCAGGTTAAAAATTCCAAGATCCCAATTTATTCCATAATAGAAGGAATGGTCGCCAGCGCAGCGACGTTTATCACTATAGTAGCTCGGAAAAGATTTATGACTGAAAATAGTTATATGCTAATACATCAATTATCTTCAGTGGAGACAGGGAACTTTGAACAATTGACTGATCAGCATGTCAATAACGAGAACCTGATGAAACATTCGAAAAAATTATATATGGCTCATACAAAGTTAACATCAAAACAATTAGACGAAATCATGAAACATGATATTTTTTGGGATTTTACTAAAGCCAAAAAATGTGGATTCGTCGATGAAATATATGAGCAGAAACAAGCATACGTTACTACAGAGTGCGCCGGCAACTAATAATCATCCCCAGCCGACAATACTTCTGTACCATTTTCATGAACATAAATAGTATGCTCATACTGCGAAACATAACTTCCCGGAATATCTTCCAACGGCGGATACTCCGTAATAATCGGCGGATTTACTCTCCTGGAAAATTCGTTCAGACCGATCTTATAACCCTTCACACCATCTTTCTCTAACCACCGTGGGGTAAAAGCTAACGTTCCTCTGTTTTTTTTTATCCAATTATAAACACCCTGGATCGTTTTCAATTTCCCTCTATAATTATCCAACACTTCACCGCTAGCCATATAATGATCAGTAACCTTCGACCTACTCTTAAACATCTTCCCCGATCCACTCGAAGGGAAACACTCAATTGCATACTGTCCTTCTCTCATCCTGGATCCCTTATATTCTTCCGACTCATACGGAGCACACAATATAATCTGATCTGAATGAACGCGATATCTCCCAATACTATGCCCCCCTAAATCCCTAATAGGCTTCAGCGGATAGGTCTTCCCCTTAATAGTAACCTCATAACTCTCAATAACTTCCTTAATTCCCTTGCTAATATCATATATCGAGGCATCGACTCCACTCATCTTAATCGCTGTCCAAACAGCATCCTGCGCAGCATCCAATAACGGCTGATACTCCTCATTAAACGCAACACTAAAAGCAGAATCAATAATATACCCATTCACATGCGTACCAAAATCTAATTTCAATAAATCATCAACCCCCAACACCCTCGGATCCCCACTATCACACGTCTGATGAGCAATAACATTATTAACCGACATCCCCGTCGGAAAAGCTATCCCAGCGCTCATATCATTCCTCCCAAACACCTCAACCACATTATTCTCAACACGCTCGCAAATATCTAACAATTTCAACCCCGGCTTCACATACTCCTGAATATTTCTCCTAACAATCTTATGACACTCTGCCGCCCTCCTCAAATCATAAATCATCTCCGCGGGCTTCTCGATACTCTTACCAATAACTAAATTTTCAACCTTCGCACCCTCATCCAACGTTCTCATATCCCTCTCCCATTTCTTAACAGAAATCATATATCTAATATAATCCACCACCCCTTTATATCTAAAAATTTGAAAACAAAACCATATACCAATTAAACACACAATTTCCCCCTATCACACACTACCCCCATGAATCCCTATCAACCAATTGATCACAAGACAACTAAATTTTATTGCCTCGAAGTCGGGAGCAACCTATTTTCAAACGTGGTCTTCCTAATCAATCTTATAACACTAATCTGCACCATATTATTCTCCACCACGGATCAACTCGAATATTTCTCATTCAAAAAATTCATAATATTGCTCAACTTAATACTAATTCCCTACGATATATTCGCCAATTCAATCTCCCTAGAACTATCTGAAAATTCATCCCCCGATACCGATTCCCCACCCCCACCCCCATGTATGTTCCCTATGCTCACCCTGAAATTCGCTCTACGCATCCTTCTGATCCCAACCTATTTCTATCTCACCACCAACACCAACAACTACGACACTATTTGGATCAAAATAACATACATCCTCAATATCATTCAATACTTCATGGCAATCACGTTCATCTACATCCCACTCCTCCTCAGAACATGCCCCAAATGCAAAATTCGCCTAACCCCCTCCGCCTACACATTCACCCGCATCGACCCCCCCGATGACCTATAAAAATTAATTTATACCCCAAACTATATGAACATAACCTCTGCTCTCTTAATATTCTACATAATCATCGCCGCAAATTTCACCGGCAATCTTTTCTCAAACCAACTCAGAACATTCTTCTCCGAAAACAAACTCGCCCAGCACCTAATCGCATTCATAATGCTCTTAATCATAATAATGATCTTCACCAACGTCAAAAAAATCGACCAAGCAATCCTCTTTGCCCTCCTAGGCTACATGTGGTTTATCTTCACCACAAAGCTCGATGTCCATTTCAACGTCATCATCCTTCTCCTCCTCCTATCCGCATTCATATACGATTTCAAAGCCAACGAAAAAACAACCGAAATTGAAACCGACCCCAACCTATCTAAAACACAAAAAGAACAACTAATTCAATCACAAACAAATTATCGAATATATTTTATTCTTCTAATTCTCGCCGTAACCGCAGTCGGAACAACATTCTACATCAACAAAAAATCGATCCAATACGGTGGCGGCGAATTTGATGTAGTAAAATTTATCTTCTATTAAAAATTGATTTTATCAAGCTTAAACGTATAATGAATTCTTTATAGAAATACATGGAACCGATATATTTTTATAGTACGAAGAAGAACTATTATGAATTTTCTAATTTTTATCCTGCTGCGATAACGGTGGATGGAAAAGTATGGCCCACAAGCGAACATTATTACGCCGCACAGAAATTTGCAGGGAACGATGAATATCAAGAGAATATTCGTCTAGCGCGAACTCCGGCATTAGCCAAGAAACTGGGTTCCACCAAAAAATTAAGATTACGAGCCGATTGGGAATCGGTCAAAGACGGAATCATGGATAAAGCGCTCAATGCCAAATTCACCCAACACGAAAAACTTAAAAAACTCTTATTATCAACGGAAAATAGGAATTTAATCGAAGACAGCAAGAAAGATTCATACTGGGGCATAGGTAACGGCGCCGGGCAGAACAAACTGGGTTTGGCGTTGGTGAAATTGCGGGAACAATTAAAAAAGTTGAACATTTAAAGCAATATGATTTAAAGTAATCTGAAATATGAGTATAGATAAGCTCTTATGGCTGCGGCTATTGCAAAAAAAATGGGTGTTAAGATTTTAACGTATAATATATGGTTTGATATAATGGAACGAGATAATCGGTTGGAGTCGTTGGTGAAGATCATTGGGAGTTCTGGGGGGGATGTTATTTGCTTGCAGGAGGTTGTGCCTTCGGTGTATGATAAGATAGTGAAATATTTGGGGGGTGAGTATAAATATATATTTCCTGAGAAAATAGAGGCGGCGTACGGGTGTATGATTTTATCGAAATATAAAGGTGAATATCACGAATTTAAATTTGATACGCACATGGGAAGAATGCTTCATGCTGTCACTTTCGATTTTGAAAGTCAAAAAATTACCGTAGCGACAGCACATTTTGAGAGTGAATTTCGGAAATATAATATTATTAAATTGAAACAATACATGCTTGCGCAAGAGATTTTGAATAAATTGTATGAAGAGTATGGGCCGGTTATATTTTGTTCGGATACGAATTTGTTGGAAACTGAGGAGAAGTATTTTTTTGGGGGAGATTGGGAGGATTGTTGGAAGCGGGATGGGGCGAATCCGTTGAAGGAGTATACGTATGATACGAAGTGTAATGTTAATTTGCAATTGAGGAATATACAGAAAGTGATTAGGTCGAGAATAGATCGTGTTGTTTTTAGGGGGTGTGTTGAGTTGATGGAGTTTGATTTGGTGAAGGGGGGGGAATATGGTATGGAGCCGTCCGATCATTATGGGGTTGTTGCGGCGTTTACTGTTTCGCAGGATACCGTTAGTATATGAAAAAATTGAAAATAAGATAGTCTAAACATTTAGACTATTCTGTGTAGTTATTAAATATATATTAATGCCCCCAAAAAGTCGGAAAGTTAAGCAAGATCCCACGAAGGCAGAAGAGTCTGAAGTCAGTGTGGAAGGTAAGCCGGAGGTGGTGGTTGCTGCGGCGCCAGAAGAGAAAATTGAGAAGAAAGAATGGAGGAAAACTAATATCGATTTAACGTATGATGAAGTTGAGAGCGACGATGATGATTCTGCTGATGGTAGTTCGCCTGCTTTAGAATCGGCCGGATTTAAGGCAACCGCAGAGGCAGCTAAACCGAGTGTTGGGCACATATTGGAATCAGAGAAATATAGAAAGTTAAATGAAGAGAAGTTTAAAGATTTTTCAAATAATGATTTATTGAATGTTTTAATGGTGAGGGGCTTGGATAATCAAAATCCCACTTTGTTTGGAAGTTGTCGAAAATTATTTTCAAAGTTGAATTTTGAAAAGTTGGATAAATATTCTGAAGGTGGTGAGAGATTTTCTAGAAATAATTCATCGCAAGGTCCATCGTTTGGTAGGGGTGGCTATCGCGGAGGTTCGTCCAGAGGCGGCGGTGGTGATTATGGTTATAGTCGCGGCGGTGGTAGAGGATTTTTTTCAGGTAATGGTAATGGTAATGGTGGTTATGGTGGTCGTGGAGGTGGTAACGGAAATAATAATCGTTTCGATCGTGACAACAGCGGCGGGGGTCGATTTGATCGTGACAATAGTAATGGCCCATCCCGATTCGATCGGGACAACGGCGGAGGTCCGAGTCGGTTCAGTACTCCCGATCAAACACAAGATACTGATCGCACTAACGAAAACGATACCTCGAATCCAACTCCTGGGTTTCGCAACCGCATAAGCACAAACACTCGCGGTCGCCCACTAATGACAAAACAATTTTCCTAAAAAAATAATCTCTCCTAAATTATAATGAAATATCCCTCAATCGATGATAGTGATTTTTACGAAAAAATATCTAAAATTTATAAACGGTTTACTATTCCCAAAGCAAAAAAGACGTTCGACGAAATTTGTTTCCCAAAGAAATTTCAACTCCAACTTCCCCAAGAATTTTTAGCAGAATATCTTAACCCAAACACCCCCTATAAAGGTGTACTAGTCTACCACAGAATCGGAGCCGGAAAAACTTGTACCGCTGTCAGAATCGCCGAAACATGGAAAAAAGATCGCAACATTCTCGTCGTCGTCCCGGCCTCGCTAAAAGGCAACTTCCGCGGCGAACTACGCACCCAATGCGCAGACAACAGCTATCTAAAGCCTTCCGAACGAAAACGCCTCGCTCAACTCCCCCCCACCGATTCAGAATATCTAAAAATAATTAACAAAAGCGATCAACGTATCGACAAAATATATTCAATTTATTCCTACAATAAATTTGTCGAATTAGCTAAAGACGACGAAATTTCTTTGACTAATACCTTACTGATCATCGATGAGATTCAGAATATGGTTTCTGAGGAGGGAACATATTATCAAACGTTATATGATTTAATTCAAGATGCCCCAAAAGATTTAAGAATTGTATTACTATCGGCAACACCAATGTTTGACAAGCCCAACGAGATAGCATTGACGATGAATTTATTGAGATTACCAGTTGAATTACCAACGGGACGCGAATTTTACAAAATGTTTGTCCGCGTAATTAAAAAACGAAATGGTACTTATATTTATAAAACGAAGAATATGGATTATTTTAAGAGTTGCATTAAAGGGTACGTTTCGTATTTTCGGGGAGCGCCGCCATATGTTTTTCCGACTTTGAGGATTCGTTATGTGAAATGCGAGATGAGCGAATTTCAGTATAGTGCGTACAAAGAGGTTTCAAAGCAGGAGGAGAAAGAGTATAATAGGAATCATTTAAAGAGGAATATCAAAGATATTGGAGCGATTAAAGCTTTGACGATTAAAAATTTACCGAATAATTTTTTTATAGGGGCCCGGATTGTATCGAATATTGTTTTTCCTAATAGGAAGTTGGACGAGGCTGGTTTTGCGTCGTTTAAAGGGAAATATATTACCGAGAATTTGGAGAAGTATTCAATTAAATTTCATAAGATGATGACAAGGATTTCCGGCAGCGGGGGTAAAATTATTATTTATTCGAGTTTTAAGGGTTATGGAGGGATAACATCTTTTAGAAGGGTTTTGGAAACATTTGGGTACAAGAATTATGCGGATGATGGTCCGGGGGTTAAGAGGTATGCGTTGTGGACTGGGGATGAGGATGTGGAGACTAAGAATGAGGTGAGGGAGGTTTATAATAATCCGAATAATTTGGGAGGGAGGCAGTTAAAAATTTTAATATTAAGTGCGTCGGGGAAGGAAGGATTGAGTACGACGGCTGTGACTCAGATGCATATTTTGGAGCCTTATTGGAATCAGAGTAGGATAGATCAAGTTATCGGGAGAGCCAGCCGTTTTTGTTCGCATAAAGATGTTGCTGAGGAAAAGCGTATTGTTCGGGTGTATGTATATTTGGCGGTTCACCCGGATGAGCCTGAGACGGTTGATCAGTATATGTTCAACCTTTCGACACAAAAAAATAAATTAATAGACGAATTTGAGAAAGCTATAAAAGAAGTAGCCTTTGATTGTGAACTATTTAAGAACGCAAATACATTTGAAGATGAGGATAAAATCGAATGCGATAAATAGGAGATATAAAATTTGGATATATATAATATAAATGAACTTCGTAACCGAAAATATAAATTCATTGATTGTGGGGATGATAGTTTTATTTGGGTTGTTGTATGTGATGAGTTATTATGTGCAGGGGTGTGTGACGAATGAGGTGGCCCCGGTGAAGAAGCGGGTTAAGAAAATGCAGATTGTGTTGAATAAAATGCAGGCTCCGGTGGAAGCGCAACAGGAGATTCGCCGTGATGTATCGCGGGAGCTGACAGATGGGGATAGTTATTTTGATCCGACTAAATAATAATATAGTTCGTGCGTAAACAAAATATTTTATTCTCTTTAGATTATAAATAACGATGTCACGACTGTTAATATTGATACTTATATTGGGAATGTTATTTACGATATATTGGTATTATGACAAAATATTGGGTGAAGAACCGCATATTGCTGCGACGGCGAAAATAGACATACCGGTGATCACGGCATCAATTCCAAAGCAGCCTATTAAAAAAATAGCTCATGGGACTAAGAATAAAAAGAAACATAAGCGGCATAATTTGGATTTTATTGAGGAAGAAACAGAAACAGAAAAATCGATACTAACGAACATTAGTATGGAGAGTATGGACACAAATAAAAGTAACCAGTCCGATCAATTAACATTCGGGGAGGTCGCTCCGGATGAATCTGCCGATGATTTTAGTGTGTCGGATCTTTGATTAAAATTGAATATTTAAGAGTTAGTTAAAATTATATGTTGGGATATATAATTATAATGACGTCTCCAGTGTGTTGTTTTATTGGTGAGGTAAATATAGGGAAGACTTCGCTTTTGGATAAATTGCGGGATTCCAATGTGCAAGATAAAGAAGTGGGTCATATTACGCAACAAATAGGGGCCACGTATTTTGATTCAACTGCTTTGATAAATTTAACGGGGAATTTAGCGAAATCTCTCGATATTCCGGGTTTGCTTGTCTTGGATACGCCAGGACACGATTGTTTCTCCGAAATGCGCGTGATTGGTATCAAAGTGAGCCACCTACCAATCTTAGTCGTAGACCTCGTAAAAGGCTTACAGAAACAATCGATCCAATGTATAGAATTATTATCCCGCCATAATAAACAATTTATTATCGTATTAAATAAATTGGATAAAGTCCCCGAATGGAAGAAAACATCGCACGCAGATTTAAAGAACGCTTTAAAATCGCAGCAGAAACATATGCAGAAAAGTCTAAAGGACTATGCAAATCGTGTGATAGCGCAGATGGCAGGGCTGGGTTTAAATGCAGCGCTGTATTATGAAAATCCGTCGCCTAAGGAATATATTTCGATGGTTCCCGTTTCGGCGTTGACAGGAGAGGGAATCGCGGATTTAATATTATTAATATCGAAATTAACGGCATTCAATTTAAAAAAATCTGTTAGTAGCGATCCGTTGTATGCGGAAACGCATGGATTTATTATTGAAACTCGTATGGATGAACGACAAGGGATAATCCATTATGTTCTTTTGATAACCGGTACGTTGAATCGTTTAGATAGAATTTATTTGGAAACGAACGAAGGTAAGATACAGGAGAGCACAATACGGCAAATTCTATTACCTCCGCATAAAAAAGAATTGAAAAATAAGATTGTATTAACTTCGATCGAGAATGCTTTTGGGACTTCGTCCATTGCGATTAAGTTGGATGGTGAGGATGATGTGTTGATCGCTCCTGGGGCATTATTTGTGGTTAAATCTGGCAGGGCTATTATGGGGCATATGAGCGAGCAGATAAATAAATATGGGGAGAGTTATAAGGAAATCAAATATGAAAAACCGGGGATTATCGTTAATGCAACATGTAGGGGTATGGCGCACGCTATTATTGCGTCGTTACCGAATGTAAAGATTTCTGATATCAACATAGGGAAAATAAGCAAAACGAGCGTGATGAAAGCTGGGAATTATTTGGGGGGATCTTTATGCACGAAAAATAAGATAGACTATCTTTATTATAAACGTTATACGATAATAATCGATTATAATAATTTATATGAAATGTATGATGGTGATAGCGATAATAAATTTTACGATTCAGAAATAGTTCAGCTGGCGAAGAAGATGGATGTTAAAATTATTGCGGGAAATATTGTTCATCATTTGGTTGAGAAATATCATAATTATATTGATTCGATTAAGAGTGAGATCATGGGGTTGTATCCTGGTATTATGCAAGAATTTAGATTAGAAATTATTCCGAAATTTGTGTTCTTGAGGCGTTCACCGCTGATGTTCGGGGTAAAAGTCTTGCAGGGATCCATTTCGGAGAAAACAGTTATTAAGGCCGTTAGCCCAAGCGGTGAAGAGTTAAAGCTAGGTACGACAATATCTATTCAACGCAAGAATAAATCAATTACTACGGCATCACAAGGGGATGAAATATGTATCAGAATTGATGACGATACTTCGAAACCAGAATATGCGAAGGATTTTGATGAGACCTGGGGGCTCCATCCCTATTTATCACCGGAGGAATTAGAAATAAAACTAAAATATCCCGATCTTCTCGATCTTCCTCAATGAAAAAATTAATCTTAATATAATTTAAGAAAGGTGGGCGAGATGGATAATAAGAAATTATATGATAAGGAAGAAATAAATGCTCTCTTGAAGAGGGTGAATATCCATATTTATAGCGATGATTATTTTATTAGGGAGATTAACAAAGTAGTTGAGGGGAGTAGTCAGCGAGCGAGTTCTCCGTATTATTATTGTGAGAAGCAGGTAATGAAGAAAATAGAAAATTTACAGCAAGCATACGTGAAGCTGTATGGGGATGGTAGTCTGGAGGAAGAATGTTGTATTTGTTTGGAGAAAACGAAATTTGAAGGGAGAGTGTATTTTTCGTGTAAACATTTCGTTTGTAATATGTGTTATATTGAATTGAAAATATTGGATTCGAAATGTCCGATTTGCAGAGCTGTGATATGCGTGTCACATTTTTCGGAGAAGTATGCATTGATGTGCACGGGGGTGTCAACGAGATTGTATACTTTTGAGAACGGTGGGTATAATTCTATAGTTATGGCATATTTCCCGGAATATAATAATGAATCGCACTCGATATTTTCGAATATCACGTACCATGAGGAAAATTATAATAGAACGCAGTTTATTATTAGGATTTATAAATTATTGGAAGATGGGTATATTATTTTATTGCAGCAACCGAAAGAATTGAAGAAGTGGATGAATGAGGTGATGTTAAAGGACCTTGCGGCAGACCCAAGAATAGTGTGATAGAAAAATTGAATTTTAAAGATTCTGTGAAAAGATGTGTAAATATTGGAGGGTTATATATATCTAGAATGTCAAATACCACGAAACCTAAGGTTGTTGTTAAGGGTAAAGGTGCAGCGAAAGCAGCAGCGAAGAAACAAGCGGCTCCAGCTGTAGAGCCAGAGGTGGCAGCGGCGCCTACGGAGAAAGCGGCGGTGGCAGAGCCGAAGAAAACGCTTGGAACAGTTAAGGCTGGATTGAATCTGAATATTAATTTGTTCAGAAGTTGGTTAAAGAAGTTTTGTAACAAAAATGGATTATTTGTGCCTGTATCAACGAAACCACCGAAAGAGGGTACTAAGAAGGCCGGGGAAGCAGCCACAGCCGAAGCAGAGGGTACGGCTGCTCCTGCTGGCAAAGACGGTGAACTTACAATTCCTAAACTGAAGGGAGCATACATCGCTATGGCTGCTGCTACGGAAGTTCTCTGCAACACTATACTAAGAGAAACAATAGCCCAATTAGGCAAAGAACCATCGGGCCTCTATAAAATCTCTCGCCCGGCAATGAAATACGCCGTAATGTACAACGACGAATTACGTTTTCTTTTCGGACGCTCTTTACAATCATTTAACAAGAACATGATGTACTCCGAACTATTCTGCATCCCAGAAAAAGAAATGGTTGAACCCGGCAAATATATCGAAACTGTATTTGGAAAGCAGTTTCAACTTGAACCAAACGCATACAACTTGCTGGCATTCATGTTGAACAATTTTCTCACCGACGTAGCAGGACACATTTTTAACATCATGTGTTATGCAAAGAAGCGATCGTTAGATTACGACGCAGTTATTTGCGCTATTAAGAACATGTGCAGCGGAGATATCGAGCATAATATGAGGATTAAAATTGATGGCGCCCGTAAATCATATTCAGAGGAGGACGAAGAGGAAGCAACGCCAACTGCTGATGCAGAGAAACCTGAGAAGAAAGTTAAACCAGCGACAAAAAAGGGAACGACCCCGGCAAAGAATGCTAAGCCTGGGGGTGACTCTACAGGTAAAAATACTGATGAAGTAGAAGATGATGACAACTCTGACGCTGGCGACGATGACGCAGACGGCCAAGAAAGCGACGAAGACAACGCAGAACCTAACCCCTCAGCCAAACCGACACCTCCTAAAAAGAAAGCCCAATCCACATAAAATTTGAAAATAATCTACTTAAACATTTTACTCTATATAATAATAAATCCCAAATGGACATAACTTATTTCCTTCAAGACAACGTTAAAATCCCAAGCTCATCATCCAACGCACTCCTACACAAATTTGTCTCCTACCTGAACAAATTAATAAAAAACAATACCATCAACCTATTGGAATTTACATTTATGGTACAATTTGCAAAATCCGGCGGCTCTATAGTAAATATCGTCTGGTTAACCAACATCATAAACAAAATCGCCACCCCCGAACTTATTGAACTCGCCCAAAGCGCGTTCCCAAAGTTATTTACCTCCAAGGCTCCAACCCTACAATACGATAACTCCCAAATCACAACAGATTTAATTGAATCTAAGCGGAATATTTTAGAATACACCTCAGACCAAATTACCGCCATCCGCGAAATCTTAAATTTCATTGGCGACCACAAACGGAAAGCATTTGGCCTTTACGGCTATGCCGGCACAGGAAAAACTACAACTATCGTTGAATTGGTGAATTTTCTCTTAGCAAACAAATATATAAAAAAAATCGCATTCACCGCACCAACGAACAAAGCGGTTAATATAATGAAAGCTAAAATGCGATCAAACATTAAAGCCCTCGCGGAAAAAATAACTGGAAGAACATCACCCAACGACGAATTTAACCTCGAAGATGTAATAGATGAATTACAAAAATTTGGCCTCACCATCGATTTCATTACCATTCATCGCTTACTAAATTACAAGAATGATTTCGATATTGAAGGCGGCCGCATTTTCGTACGCAAAGGCCCAAGCATGATCATGAATTATGATCTCGTCATCATCGATGAATGCAGTATGATTCCAGTCCAAATAGTCACACACTTATTCGAGGATTTACGAACCGCCGGCATGGACGGAGATAACTATAAGCACATACCAAAATTGATATTTTCAGGCGATCCCTGTCAACTTCCAAGTGTAAACGAGCGTGTCAGCGTGATCTTCATAAAAAATAAAGCACAATTACCGTTCGATTTTTTTAGTAAAACTATGGACCAACAGCCTTCTAAATCCAAAGCCCAACCCAAAAAATTATTAAAAAGTACTGTCGACACCATAAACGAAAGATATCAATCCCTAACGACTGAAATCCTCGATATGAAATACGTTGTTCTCAAAGAAGTTGTCCGAAATAAAATAGATAACGTTGTAAATCTATGCTATAACATCAGGGAATGGGTCGAAGAAATTATTAAGGCACCAACTCTAAATAAATACGTAGGCATCGGCGTGCACATGTATAGATATAACCCCAAAATCCCCAAAACGGAATCAACATGGTTTCAAAAATTTCTTTCACTCCAGCAACAAAACACCTCCGGCAACACAAGCAACATCATACTAACTTGGACTAATCGCCAAACAGACGACTACAACAATTCCATACGACGCATCCAATTCAAAGACAAACCAACAATCGAAAAATATGAAATAGGCGACATACTCATGCTCAACGATTTCTACAACTTCGATGAAACATTCATTAAAGCACCCCAGGCATCAAAAAATAAATTCTACACCTCCGAACAAATCAAAGTAGTCGCCATCACAACAACAACCAAAGATCAACCCCTCTTCGTCGAACACATCTCCAAAACAATAATCAAACTAAAAAACGCTGAAGCAATCCTTTCTAAATACCGAACTCTTCTCAAAATATTAAATTCCAAAACCAAACGACAATATAAAGTCTGGAAGCTCTCCGTACAGAAATTGTCCGAAGCTCTCATAAAAGACACAATACCAGAATTATACCCCATATACGTTCTGCACGACAATTCTGCTCCAATTCTCGACGCAGACAAAGAACTTTCACTAGGCCTAATAAAGAAATTCCGCGCATCAATAACTACGGAATTCATGGACCAATCAGCAAAAATCGACAAAGAAATCATCCGCCCCCTATGGCGCCAATGGAATAAAATCTTCATCGATCCATTTGCAAAAGTAAACTACGGTAACGCCCACTCCGTACACAAATCCCAAGGCTCTAGCTTCTACAACGTCTTCGTCGACTCCGATGACATCCTAAACAACCCAAATCCCGACGAAGCAAAACGATGCATCTACACCGCACTCACTCGCGCCTCCAACGAAATCCATCTCCTCCTATAAACACCACCTAACCACAAACACAATTACCAACAACAACAACAACACCACATAAATCCCCCTATTCGTACACTTATACCGTTCAAACTTTATCACTTCACTTCCAATTTTCATCCTATACTATACACTAAGATGAAAATCAATCCATTCAAACGCCCGCCATATAAATCGCAATCTTCGCTTTCGCCTTCCTATAAAATCTCTTACAAAACCTCCTCAACCCCTCCAAATGGATCAACTTAAATGTATCAAAAACTTCATCCAACTTAATCTTCTCCACATACATATCCTCCTTATTTTTATAAATAGTGTAATACTCAGTCAAAATCGAATACATAATCATCTTAAACAACAACGTTAACGACGATCTAAAATAATTAATATCCAACAACGCCCCCACTCCCATCTCCTTCACCACCCCCCCATAAACGCTCACCATCGTAATATTCAACTTAATCGAACTAACATCATCCCCCTTCATCACAATATAATTATTCACCCCATCCACCTTCCCCTTAATCCCCGCCAACAAATCACTCACCCCCCACTTCTCCAAAAATATAAACCTCGTAAACAACAACACATACTCATATGTCCCATAGCCCTCCCCCTCCTTCTCCCCCTTCCCCAAAATATCAAAATAAAAATCCCTCAAATAAAACACATCATAAATCGCATACTTCAAATTAAAACTACTCATATTATACACATTCCAATTCACATCCTGAATCGGCCCCATGGTCTTATTAATATGTTGCAACTCATCATACTTCCCCTTACTCACCGTATCAAAATACAACATCGCATCATACAACGAACACTTCCTATCCCCCCCAACAGTATTCTTATAATACTCACACAAAAATCTCGTATCAATCACCCTCGAAACAAACGCATAAATATACGCCTCATTATTCATAAACATCTCCTGAAACAAATAAGGAATATCCAACGAATCACTCCCGTGAACAATTTTATTCAAATATGAACTCGTAAAATAAAATTTCACCAAATAATCAGTCTGCTTCGTATTCAACGAATTCGGATCGAAAACCCATATAAATTTATTTTTCCTATGTGGATAAAACCCTACCTGGCAAAGAGCAATCTTCCTCTCATTAAACTCAAAATCCGCCCCCGTATACAATTTCCCAATCGACCGAGCATCATAATGATAAAATATCATATACAACAACATCAACTTAATCTTCCCCTCCCCATCGACCTGAATAATATTAAAATTCTCTATATTCAACTTCGCAATCTTCCTCCCAATATACACAACAATCTCCCTCACTACCTCCCAAAAAATAGCATCATGCATTGAAACACTCTCCAAAAACGTCAACAAATTATACACACTCCCCTTCCTCATCACATGCGAATAATCCGTCCTCCCCTCAACCCTTTGAACAATACTCTCAATATCCCCATAAATATTATCTATAGCCCCCCAATAATCCCTCTCCACTATGCAATTAAAAATATACTTTGCATCCATTATATTTCAACTATATTAAATTTCTAACCCCCAAAAGTTGAATAAGTATTTGCGGGCAATTTTGTTTTTTTTATTAGAATTATAGAATATATATGAGCAGAATATCAAGATATCAGGAAAGCATACAACGATTCATAATTAATAAGAGCAGCGTAAATGATTTGGAAAAATCAGTGAAAGATAACATATTTGAAATTGTAAATGAATTCGATCACGTCGTCAGTATAATGCTACTTACGGTGATAAAGAATCAAGGGAATAAGAATAATTTAACGTTAAATGGGTATTATATGGCGTCCGGAATAGAAATGATGATGCTTATCGCAACGTTACAGGATCGTGAGAAAAGATATAATAAAAGATATTCTGCGGAGAAAAGGATGAATATGATATATGAGTTGGTGGGTCAGATTAATGTGTCGTTGTCGATGAACATTGATTCGCTGCAGTCGCATTTTGGGGCGGCGGGGGGGAAGGAAAAGATTTTGAAGGTGTTTCATAAGTGTGTTAAGCTTGTGAATGGGAAATTGGTTAAGTTGTTGGTGGTGGATGCGTATGAATTGGGGGGGAAGATAAAGACGACGGATTTGGTGAATTATCATTTTGGGGATTTGGAGAAGGTGAAGCAGAGATTGGTGTTGTTGTCGCAGGTGAAGGAGGGGAGTTTTATGGGGGGGATGAATAATAAGTATGGCTCGGTTTGTCAGTTGGCGGTGGTGTTGGGGTGGATATTGGGGGGTGGGGATGATAAATCCATTTCTTCTTTAGAGAAAGTTGGAACGTATTTGGCAAACATAATTAAGCTCACGAATGATTTTATAAATTTGGAGCAAGATATATTAGATGCGGAATTATATAGTAAGAATTATATTATTAATTATGGGTTTCAGAATGCTTTTGAATTTTTTGTCGAGAGTAAGGAGAAATTTATAGAAGCGTGCATTGTATTGGATATATATACTAATACTGTGAAGGAGATTGTTGATTTGTTGGAAAATAAGGTTGATAGTGTCATTGATAAATCGTCGCCGGATATGAAATCTCATTATACGCTAGAATCGAATCTGCTGGGGAAATTAAAAAGTCCGATGGATATTTTATTGTAGTGTGTAATATTAATGGGGATATTTGGTGAGCTTATATTTTCTTTGCCGCTGGGGTTTGTGTACAGCGTATTTGTGTATAAGTTGGCTCAAGTTATGTTTGGGGTGTCGGGAAGCGTTGCCGTTCAACAAAGGATTTTATTGTTTTTGTGGATTGTGGGGGTTGCCGGGATAATATTAACGAAAGTTGTTACGTTGAATAGCAAATATATTCGGGGAGGGTTGATAATTGGGAGTATTATATTGATTGCATTTCCTATTTTAACAGGTTGGGGAATATTGAGAGATGACATTAAATTATTGATCGTCGGCGTAGCCTTGGGGAGTTTGTTATATTATTATCATGAACCGAAAAAAATTTGATTATTTTTTGGTATGTGATAAATCTTGATCGATATTGTGGGTGGTAAGATGTTATTGGGGAGGAACATTAATATTCAGCATGGATTTGTTAGTGCGGCGAAGTATGCGCATGAGACGGGGTCAAATGTGTTTCAGATATTTTTAAAAAGTCCGCATCGCCATGGGCAAAAATCCAGGGAGAAATCGGAGCTTATTGAACTTAGAGATTCTGTTAAGGCTCATGGTCAACAAGTATTGGTGCATGGGAGTTTTATATTAAATTTTTGTAATCCAGTTGACAGTATGATACATCATAATGGTATAATTAATTTGATAGCAGATTTGAATAGCAGCGTTATTTTAGGTGCTATTGGAGTAGTAATCCACATGGGACATAACACATGCGGACTATCAAATGAAAAAGCCATAGATAATTATATTAAGGGAGTACAATGTGCGTTGAAATTATCCGATCCACAATCAATCATCATACTCGAAACTGGCGCGGGCGCGGGGAAAGAAATTTGTACATCATTGTTTGATCTTGGAGATTTAAGATCAAAATTCACAATTTCAGAACAGAAAAGAATTACATTTTGTCTGGATACATGCCATTTATTCGCAGCAGGTTATGATATTGGTAATCCAGCATACGTTGAAATGTTAGAAGAGCTTATACAAACCTGCCTCGGTTGGGACAACGTAGTAGCAATTCATTTGAACGACAGTATGGAAACTCTAAATTGTCATAAAGATCGACACGCGGACATAGGTTACGGAAAAATCAACATCAACGGATTGAAAAAATTCATACAAATATGCAAGGCCAGAAACAAACCAATGTTCTTGGAAACGCCTGCCAATAAGCTATCCCATGAAAAACAAATTGAATTCATTAAAATGATAATATCTAAATCTAAATCATAGAAATGGGAATCGAAGGATTTTTCAGAACTTTAGAAAAAAAACAGGATCAACGTATAGGAATAACAGAAGATTATAAACAGCGAACAGACGCCGAATATTTTTATATTGATTTTAATTCTATTTTATATAATTTGTCGGGTGTGATTGATTACGAATTGGGTTATGTGTTGGTGTCCATAGTTTATGAGAAGGTGGATCAAGTTTGTCGGGAGATTTGTGAGAAATGGGGGTTTGAAATTCGCGAAGGTGCAACTGTGGAAGATTTTAATAAATTTTTTAATGAGGGGAGAATTGATGGGTATACTATTGGATTGGTGAAGGAGCATATTGTGGAATTGTTGGGTACGTATTTGGATCCGTCGCGGTTGAGAAAAATATTTGTGTCTGTTGATGGGATTCCGAATATGGCGAAAATTGTAGAGCAGAAGCAACGGAAGTATATGATGTATGTGCGGAATACTTTGGTGAAGAAATTGTTTGAGGAGAGTAAGGGGTTATCGAAGAAGCGAATGATTTTTGAGAACAATAGGATTAGATTTGATCGGGCGAAGATTGTTCCATGGGGGCCGTTTATGAAGAATTTGGAGGATGCGTTGACGGATAAGGAATGGGTTGATGGGTCGATTAAAAGTAAATTTCCGAATTTGGATAATTTTACATTGTCGACGGCATCGTATCCTGGGGAGGGGGAGAAGAAGATAATGGAGCAGATAGTAATTAATAGTCAACAGAATATACGCGGGACAATTATGTTATATAGTCCGGATGCCGATATGATTTTGTTGGCGATTATTTTAAAAAATTTGATTGGTGCGCCAAATGTGTTTTATGTGTTGCATTATGATCAAGAAACGAAGAGTCATTCTTTTGTGAATATGGAGAAGTTTGTGAGATATATATGTGGAATGATTACGAAAGTGGAGTTGGTGCCGTCGTTGATATATACGATTTCGAACGATTTTGTTATTTTGGCGACAGTGTTTGGGAATGATTTTGTGCCTAAGATTGATTCGATTAATGTGAAGAGCGATTTTAGCGATATACTTAATCTGTATAGGAATATGGTAGATTTGAGTGGGAAGGTGAGGAATATTGTTGAAGGGAGTAAACCATTTGAGATTAATTATGTGAATTTGCTGGAATTTCTTTCGTATGTTGCTGCGAAGGAGCCGGATTTGATTAGGCAGAAGTATATTGTGGGGCATTATGATGTGAGGAAGATTAAGAAAATGTTGAGGATGCGTAATATGACGGATCATGAGGTATTGGAATTTGTGAAAAAGTATATTGGGGAATATGGGGAGTTTGTTAAGAAGATAATAGGGGGGAGAGCGATCAATCAAGTGTTGGATGAGTATCGGGGTAAGCCTTTTTTGGAGTGGTTGGAATTTGCGGAAAGGGGGAATGCGCGGGATATTGCTGGGGATATATTAAAAACGTATAAGTCTTCGGGGATTATTAATAAACCGTTGAGGGGTGTTCGGAAGAGATCGGTTGAGAAGATTCGGGATTTTCATGTGGAAAAGTATTTGTCGGATCCAATTAATGCGTTATTGATTGGGAAGGAGAAATTGACGAAGTATGATGAGGAGGTGATAATGTTAGATTGGAAGCTGGGTGAATTTGCTGGGATGTTGAATGCGACGGAGGAGGGGAATTACGGTGTTGTGTCGTTGGATTATAAAAATTTAAAATTGTATCTGCCTGCTATTGATAGGAAATATTATTATGAATCGTATTTGCATGTTTTTAATGATAAGGATAAGAAATTTTATGCGGATGAGTATTTGTTTGGACTTGTGTGGACTTTTGATTTTTATTTTAATAAGAATGATGCGAAGGAGAATTTACGGAGTGTGTCGACATGGTTTTATCCTGGGCATAGGGCGCCGTTGTTGGTGGATATTGTGAAATCGCTTGAGACCTATGTGGAGATAGATAAGGCGGAGAGTTTGATGGAGAGAATAGGTACGAATATGGTGCCTAGGGGGGAATTTTTGAATAGGTATGAACAGATGTTGTATATTATTCCATTGAATCGGATATCACCGATTGTGCCTGGGTATGAGAAATTGTTGGAAAATAGGGAGTTGTTTCCTGATATGCAGGAGTATGTCAATAAGATATGGAGCGGGGATTCGGCTGAATATATTGATTGTCGTAGAATAACTTTTATTACAAAATGTGTTTTAAAAAAAGTTAAGAATTTTACGGAGCAAATGTTTATGAAAATTGTGCTGCCGTATAGACGTTTTTTAGAGTTGGATAGTAAGGTTGATTATTCGTCGGTGAAAGCGAATCGGTCGATAGGGTATGAGGCCATCAGCGGGGGGTATAAGAGAGCTTTGTACAAAGAATTATATTTAATTAGCGGGGATGCAAGATACAAGCGGATATATAAAGAAGCAAAGAAGCAATTAATGGATTTTCCCTTTGCAGACTAGAAAGATCAACAATATAACTAAGAGAAGAATCACCCAAGGGATCCAATTATAGTTGCGCATTTATTATATTATGTTATATTATTTTACCGAATGGATAAATTAACGAAGAGACAGAATTTTGATCCTGAATATTACAGGGCACGATATTTTTTGAATAATTTTAGAACGGATGAAGAAGCATTAGAACATTGGGATAAAGTAGGTTATAGGAAATCGTATCTGATATCAGTATGCGATGAATTGAAGACGCATGATCATTGTTTGTGTTCGTGTAAAGTCAAGAACGATTTCAGATTGAAGGAGCATCGTAAGCGGCGGAAAATAAGGAAGAGGGATCTTGAATTGGCAGTTGATACCGAGAGTAATGATGAGAATATAATTATAAAGTTACAGGAATATATAAATGATATTTCTGTTATGATTGAGGAGCGAAAAAAATGTCGTGGGGATTTCAGCCAATGAGAGAATTATTTTGGGGTATGTATGTATATATGAGTGACATATTTTGTGGGATTAAAAAAGTTCCGAAGGGGTCGCGGTTGGGTTCGATGAAGGAGTGTGCTGAGAAAAAGCAGGTTAGATATTATGGTGTGAAGAAGATTGACGCGAAATTGTTGGAAGTAGCTAAGGGGACAAAGAAAGATCCCAACAGCCGAAGTAATTTGCAGAAGGAGATTTCCAAGCAGAAGGGGATTGAAAAGCGACTACGAGGGAAATTATTAGCCAGCAAAGGACCAGAGAAAAAAGCAGCAGTAAAAGCGGAATTGCAAGCCGTCATCGATAAATTGAATGAAATCGTCCGCAAGTATAATAAGTTGAACAAACGATCCGTAAGTAGATCAAGATCGCGCAGTCGACGATCCCGTAGATCGCGATCGCGTAGTAAATCAAGGAAGAGGAAATAAATATTTCTAATTTATAATATAGATAATGTCGAGTCTAATTGCAAGTATTAGAAATATCGGTTCAAGTGCCACGGAACAAAAGGTCGAAAACGTTACGAATCCGAAAATTACGGTAGAACAAGATAATATTAAATATGATATTACCGGACCTGAAGCGAAGAAATGTCGCGTCGTAGTTAGTTGTGAAAGTGCTCAAGCAATAGTAAAATTGATAAAAGCCAATGTTGACCCCGCTTCGAAAAAATATCGAGAGGCTCTTGATGACAAAGTCAAAGAAATTAAAAAAGAATCGCTAACATTAGAATCGGCGAAATTAAAACCTTTTTTCGATATCATTAAAAAGATCGTGAATGATATATCAAAGGCTCGCAGGATACGCGATGATGTGATTAAGACAGATATAAAAACGAAGATTCCATGCGAGGTATTTATTAAAGGTGAAGGTAAAGGTGCTGCTCCTGTTCGATCGGAGGGACATATCGTAAAGGTTAATATTGCAGACAAAACCGTTATGATAACATTCAAAAACAAACAGAAAGACGAAACGTTGTATGGAGTAGAAATAAACAAGTTATGTATAAATGCTAAAGAATGTAAACTGACCGGTGGTGGTGCAGCTGTGGCTTCAAATCCAGATGATAAGAAAAATTATATTGACATTTGTGAATAAATTAAATCGTGATGATGGTGACATATTTCATGAAATCGGTAAACTTTTCGACAAATTTACCGATTATTTCAGGTTTGGCTTTGATGACAGGGTGCTTGGGTAGGTACATTACACAACAATCATTTGTGCCGGTGCAAATACTTTCGTTATATGTACCTATCGATTTTGCTTTGGTGATAATCTCTTTTTTCGATTTTCCTAATAATGGGCAGTATAGGGGCAACTCGGAGAATTTTTGCGTTGCGTATAGATTTTCGCACGTTTGGCTTGCAACTTGGCCCCATGAATTACCCATAACAACGCATTCCAATCCATGCTCCTTGGCTACGCTATTAGCTACCAACACCATAAAAACCTTATAAAGCATTGTACGATAATTCTCAGGGCAAATCTTAGTAATCTCATCCTGTAATTTCGCAAAGTCAACGACAATTAACTCGATCTTTGGATCAATCTTATCTCTAATATTACGAACCACATCTACTTTACTAATATTCGCGGTAAAATGAATCATTTTAAAACGTTTCCCGCTCCTCCCACAATATTGCCACATCAAATAAGACGCAACAGGCGAATCGATACCACCGCTTATCATCGAAATGATTCCAAACTTATCCGAACAATTTACCCTTCCATCCCCCAAATGAGCCGTAACCATTGTCACATACTTCTCCCGCCCCTTGAATCCAGACAACTTCTCCAAAAACTTATCCTCCCAAATTACAATCCTTTCCGAAATATCATCCATAGCAACAAAAACCTTATACACAACATACGGATTTATTTTCCCCAACGATTCTCTAAAATTATCAATCACATAATCTTTATCATAATAACAAGTGATCATGACTCCTCTTGATGAAATCTGTCGACAAGCCTCCAAAGCCCGTTCATGATTCTCCCTCGAAACAATTACGGCAGCGCTTCCAGTAGACTTCAACGGCAACCCATCAATCCCCCCAAATCCAACTAACGCTACATCTATTTCTGAATCACTGATCCCGATATTAAATTTAACATCAGGATTTTTCAAATCAACGGGAGCTTTAAAATTATCAACGAGATACTGCCCCAGCATGATATTCAATTCAAGTCTCCCATATCCCACAAATTTCTTCCCCCCACGTATATTCACCCTCACGCAAATCTTACTACTCTCCTTCTTCGCGAATCGCTTATATAACTCCCCCAAACCATTCACCAACATCAAATAAGGCGATTCAACGTTCGCTGATATCGAATAAAGCGGCTCAATAAGCGATATTCCAGGAATACACTTCAATATTTCAACTACACTGGCAACATTCATATCAACATCGCCTGGTCCATTATAATTCATCACAATGTGCGTCACCCTATTCCCTATCAACCAATGTTCTTCCCCACCCAACCTAAACTTAATATCATTAATCAAGCACTTCATAAAAATATCTCTATTCAACCCTTTCAAATAAGTCTCACTCACAGACAATTTAATTTGCCTATAAAACGGACACTTCACAGATATCACCTCCTTCGCTGCAGCCGCCAAAACTTCTTCCTTCGATTTAATTGGCTCAAAAAGATATTTTTGTTGCGTTCCCCCAAACACTAGGTTGGGCACTTTCACAAACGTACTCATTTTATCAAGCACTGTCGTTAATTTTCTAATCAACACCTCACATTGCTCCCAATTCCCACCATCAGCAGGATCCCAACTAATTCTAACAAGATTAAATCCCACATCATATGCATACCCCATTGCCTTAATAACATGACTCCCCTTCCCATTCATCTGCCCCGCGCATGCCGAACCAGTCCCAACGCAAACCCCTTCATCCGAAAGCAACTGCTGGATCATATTCCCCTGAAACCCAAAAAACAACACCGCCACAACATTATCCAAACTATTCCATCTATCACTCAACACCTGATACCTAATCTTCTCCTTATCCACTAAGAAATTTGTCAAACTCTCAATTATTCTTTCTTTCTTCTCCCTAACTTTATCATTACTCGCCAACCCAAATCTAGCCGCTCTATAATGATCAACAATTACTGACGCTAACGAAGAAATATTCGCAACATCCGCTGTCCCATTATAATCCGCACTCAAGACCCCCTCCCTCAAAGACACCACAACTCCCATATGAGCCGAGCCCAATTTGTACCCTGAAAAAGTAACGATATCCGGCAGCCACGGCGTATTCTGATTCCAAAATTGTACCACTCCCTGGGTAATATCTGAATGAAATAATACCCCACTATCAAACCCCTTCACCACCTCTACATACTCCCCCACGCCCTGAATAATCCCCGTCTCATTATTCACATTCATAACACTCACCATTACAACTCGCGCTCCATACTCGACCAACTTCTCTCTCAAATCATCAACCGATATCCTCCCACTCTTCTCACACCTAACCATCACCACCGTATAACCACCGTCAACCAATAACGGCACCACATAATTAACAATCGACACATGCTCGATCGACCCCACCAACACAACATCCTTCCTAACCGTTTTCAACATCCCCCTATGAAATTTTGGCCTCCCCGGTATCGCCCCCATAAACACCCTCCTATTCGCCATCGTCGCCCCCCCAGGAACAAATTCAACCCCTGCATACCCGGGAAAACAACCCAACACATCCTTACACGCTTCCCTAAAAACCTTCTCACTCCCCTCCCCCAACCTATGCCCCGAATTTTTATTAAACACACGCTTCACAACACCCTCATAATACTTCACATGATTCGCACTTGTCGGCACATTAGCTAAATAGTCAAAATTGATCGCATCTCTCATAAATTAATATCTACTTTATATTACTCCCCCACCAACCCCTAAATATTTCATTTTTTTCCAACATCCCAGAAAGATTTAATCTCCCCCCTCCTATACTTCCCAACCAACTTATAAACCGCAATCCCCCATAACACCCCCGTCGCAATATAAATCCCTCCCGAAAAGGCCTCATAATTCTTATTAACATCATAAATCGGTTCAATCAACCTCCCCGCAAAACACTCCTTACTATCCGGAACCGTCCCATAAATCTGTGCCCTCAACACCTTCTCAAAAACAGTCAATGCACACGTATTATCATTCACGACCCAATGAAAAACCATAAACGGCACCACAATAACATAAATACTCAACAACAGCGTATTCTCAGTAAAAGGAACTATAATAACAAACAATAAATATAACAAATGAATAAAGCTAACCAATTGTAAAAAATAATAATTCATCCCAATATACCATATAAAATGAAAAATAATTTTAACCCCACATGTTATGAACGATGAATATTGTTGAGGCTTATATAAAATACTCTTCCCAATTAGTTATATTAATCTCCGGCGTTTCTGGAACGGGTATATCCCACTTAGCCAAGAGTCTAGCGAAAGATACGAAGTTACCTGCCTTATCCTACGCGAAATATTGTAAACCCAACTACGATAAAAAAGTAACCCTCCCCGATGATACCGAAGTAATTAATTGGGATACCGACGAAATTATCGAATGGGATCGCTTTAACAGAGATATCAAAGAACATAAGAACACAGGCGTTATTGCGTTTGCGCCGGCATTTCCGTTAAATAGATTGGATCCCGATTTAGTTGTGGCGGCGCATTTACATATTAAGTTGTCGAAGGATAATTTGTATGCTCGCCGGAAGAAATATATAGAGGCGCATGTGGAGGAATGCGGTCCGTTGCCAGCGAATGATCAATTGATATTCAATCGGTTGACATATCCATATTATAAGCAAAGCCAGGAAAATAGTGTTATAACGAAATATTTGAATGCAAATGAATTCAGCAACGATCCCGAAGATGTTTACGATCAAAAACTTGCGGAGGAAGCGTTTAAATATTTAATGTTAACAATTCAAAAATGGTTAGATTCGAATCAAAGTACGATACTGAAAACGACTAAAGGGATTGGTCGTTCAAAAAAAGCTTCTACTTCTAAATGTGACGACGATTCGCCAATCTCAGATTCCGACGAAGAAGACGATGAATTAGAAGATGAAGGCTACAGCATATTATATAAATAATTTAAGCGCTGTAGGTGCGAACGAAATCATTTAGCTCTTTCAATTGGCTATGGACGGTAATGAGATCGACATTTTTTACGGTGGAGTAGAGACTATCGATATATCGTAATAAAGCTTGTAACGCGCTGACAATCTTTTTAACATCTTCGGTGTTTCCGCAGCGTTTGAGTAAGTCTTCAACAGCAGTAAACACTTCTTTTTTCATACGTTCTTGGACAGCTATAGGATCAAAAGCCCCACCACCCATGGAAGAATGCGCTAATAAATTTAAAAAATTTTCGTTATCGCTTATTATGTTCTGCAGGGAAGCACGATTATTGAACGCACTGAATTTTTCTAAAGAGGTATAAACAATTTTTAGATAATTATAGAACATTTATAATATCTTTTCTTATAATATATAAATAAAACATGTCACAATTAAATGTGCAGGATTTAACGGAGAAATATAAGAAATATTTGGGAAAATTGGAAGATGCTTCAAGACGGAGGGATATGGGGAGAATAAATTTATGCGGGAAGAAATTAAAGATGTATGGTACATTATTGCAATCCGGAGGTGAATTATCTGCTACATTAGAGAGAGTTATGAAGCAAGTAGAAGACTCATTAAACGCATTAACAGCGGCTGGAACTGGGGGTGATATTACTAAAGCAGTCGCGCAATTAAAAGATGCTTTTGATAAGTTGAGTAAACAATATGTAGATAACACGATGACATTTATTAAACATGGTAATATGATTAAAGATAAAGTTCGAGGGATAGAGATTCAAAAAGTCGATGTAAGTAGCTTAGATAAACTTATAGAAGGGTATAACCTTGAAACATTGGTAGACAAGACGATATATGGAGAATATATTAAGAAAATAACCGCTACAGACAATAAAAATAAATACGAAGATTTCAGAGATTTATTTTCTATTTTTGGAACTCTTCCTGACGCAATAGATACTGTTAATAAGTCAGACTTATTTGGGGCAACTCCTGATGAAAAGAAGAAATGGATAGATGGATTTACATTCGTTGATGCTGTTGAACAAATGAAATCAAGCGGTGGAAAGATCAATATCGATGATCCTGTTTTAAAAATAATTAAAAATGAATCAGATCCTCTAGCAAGAGCTTATGTGCAAGAAGCTTTAAAATATGTTCCTCTTTCTGAGCGAAAAGGATTAGGTGATAAATTAGCAATACCTATTGGAGCAGCAGGCGCGGAATAAGCCCCTTAGTTTTTAATACAATAATAATAATATCGTTATATAATAATGGAATATAACGATATACCCGAAAACGTCGACATATTCGATTTGCACCCATATGATCCAAACATAGAGGGCAATAAACGCTCTCTAATTCTCGACTTATATCTATTCTCCAAATTATTTGACTCTATCAGAAAAAAGAAGAAACGTAAACCCACTCACCCCCCAACCGAATTCGTCAACATAAAACCTATTATAGATAAATTTAACGAAATAATGGATAACTTAGTAGCCCTCTATAATAGCTATCTAGACGCCATAAACGGATTAAATATAACTCTCCCAAAAGAAATTGAAGACGAATTTGTAATACCAAATTTTAATTTACAAAAAGCAACATATCTCCCAGTCCTACTAGACACATACTATGTTCCAATGTCAGACAAATTAATAGAATTCCTTCGCCGAACAGAAACAGAAATTCTACGCCTATATAAAAAAATCACATCAATCCCATCTGAAATACCAGAATTTAAACCCATAAATGAAATAGACAACGAAATCGAACGTTTGCTTATTGACGAAGGCTTAGTCACCTCATAAATTTTATTCTTTTACTAATTTAATAATGTCGTCAAACACACTTAATACTGATCTAAAACAAATAAATGACACTCTCGATGAAATAATAAATCTTGCAACTGAGTCGGCAAAAAATCCAATCCAAATAAAATTAGATCAATATCAAGAATGGATGAAAAAAATCGATCTATTTAAAACAGAAGTCGAGCATCTGAAAGATAGTTTTTCGTTAAGAACAACATTGCCGGAATATAGGGAAGGAAGTGACGTTGGACCAATTGATGTGAGGATGGACCGTAGTATATTTCCTGCCTTTGCTGTAAAATTTAATAAAACGATGAATCCGCAATATACAATTTCTGACAATTATCCAGCAGCGACAGCCGCATTTGATGCTTACATGAATTCATTCGATGAACCCAAAATAAAAACAGAAATAGATCAAACAGATAATTTAACGTTAGAAATAGATAACCAGATATACAAATTGAATAAATTTATATATGAGATTCAACCGCCGGGTAAATTTAAGCGATTTGATGATGAACGGTTGAGGACGATCATTGCGGGGAAGAAGGAAATAGACGAATGTAGGCGTTTGTTAGCTGTTGAGAAGCTGGATAAGCTGCTTGGAATGGATGCAATGTATCAACGGATCATAAGTGGATTAGGAGAATATGGCATTACTATGATCAGCGGCCTGGAAACTTTGGGACCGGATATTGATGCGAAAATAAATGAAATTAAAAAAGAAAATGATAAATTAATAAAGCAAAATGCAGGTACGAAGCCTCAAATTGATTCGGAGATAGAGGCAATTGCGAGATATATATTTTCGACATCCAAGATTGGTGATATTGGGCCTTTGGCAGATGATAAACGTATGGTATTCATGAACAAAATCAGTAGTTTGTCACATAATCAACTACCAGTGTATAAAAATCGCGAATCGTTGGATGGTGATCGTGAATCATTTAATAAGTATATGAAAAAAAATATCATGAGCATTAAAATTGATAATATGCACAAGTTAATAGAAGCGGTAAATGCTATAGATCCAGGTCGTCCGAATGATATTGCAGTAGTGAGAGAGATAAATGACCACATTGGGAAACTGATCAGATATATCGATGTACAAAGAAAAAATGCGAGCAGACGAGAGAAAAATCTTGTGAAGATCGGGAAGAATAATGGGATGGAGCAAAAATTAAATGCGCTGAAATCAGAATTAACTCAATTTGAAACGATCTTAAATTCGGAAGATTCAGGTAAGTGGGACCCAGTGATCAAAAGACTTGTGGACAAAGGAGTGTTTGAAAAGGGATACACGCGAGATGCAATAGAAGAATATATCAATAAATTGAATCACACGTTAGCCGCAACACGTAAATCTCTGCGAGATCAATTTGCGCTGGTTCCGAAACCGAAATTGACTTATCCGGCTGTCAGATATAGAGAGAATCTTATTCAATTGATGTTAGACCAAAAAATATCGTTTAATAAATTTCATAAGAATTCGTTGGAATTTTTTGAGAGAATATTTAATTCAGCGGCCCCGTTAAATGACACGGGCGCTATTGAATCTTTTGCTAAGAAGATAGATGACCGCTCGTTAAGAGATAAATGGTATCTCACGTGGGAACCAAAAGTTGCTTCTGGTGGTAGATTAATGGAGCCCGATCTAATGTCACACACAGTTAGCACTATTACAGTCAAATCAGGCGAATTAATAAAAAAGCTATATAATTATTCACTATTGATTGACTCTCTCAAATTTAAATACAATACACTATTCAAACGATTGGAATTGTTTTATACCCAGTCGAGGAACGTTATTATGTATCTCCTCTATGAAAATACAGTCGTAACAGAATTTGAACCAACCACAACGAAAACATTTCGGGGGTATCTCACTCTCGAAGAAATAGAGCAATACAACACTCAGTTCAACAACATAAAAGCAAAAATTGCCACCGACGAAACTATCGCTAAGCGGTATGAATATTATTCCGTATTCATCGATAAAGCCTCGCGCGTACTCTCTAATATAATTACCGAATTTATCGCGCGAGATCCAACACAAACTGTCCTGGACGTTTACAACTCAGACATTAACACACTCCTATTACTAATCATGTGTCAACATTTCTTTTCCATCGTTTTTCCGATATAATAATTATCATCGATATATAATATACTGATGACAAATAAATTAATCAATTCATACTTATTCAATTACGTACGATCATTAAGAGCGCATGATCTTGAAAAACAATATCAGAGTATTATAAATTTTAAAGGGAAAATAATAAAATTTTTAGCATATAAACAGCAACGGGGTGGTACCTTAACGGAGAAGGTCAATAAGATACATCAGGTAGCTGCGTTATATAAAGATATTGATAAGTTTGACGTTGAGAAAAATCGTAAGGAGATCGAAAGTAATTTGGAAGAGCTGGAGAAGAAAATTGATAGCTCTCATAAAAAAATTCTTGATACTGAAAGGTATTTGGTGGATAATAAAATAATGACGACTATTGAAACGTTAGCGTTTAATATTACTGATATGAAAAATAATTTCAATATTTTGCCGGAGACGGTTAATTTATATTTGCCGGTGGAATTGGCGTCGATTAAGGTTCCAAATGATGAATATTCTTTTTATGTTGCTATTGCGAAAGAATTTCAGGGTAAATTGAAGAGGCTTAATGCTGCTTTAGTGGATAGTTCCGTTGATTTGCGGAAGATGAGGGAGGAACAGGTCAGGCGTATTGAGGTAGAGATAAAGAATATTACGAAACCGATTAGTGAGGTGGATTCGGTTTTGAAGTCGTTGAGGGAAGCGAATATGACATTTGAAAAGGGTCTTTCGTTTGATGTCAAGGATGCCGATATTGTTAGGATTATAGATATTAAGAGACTTATAGATATGATTAAAAAAGCGTTGGGGGATGCGGCTTTAATGACCGGAGCAACGGGGCCCTTGTTGAGAGATTTCAATGAATCGACGTTGAAAAAATATGAGGCTCCGGGGAAGAAAACAATGAGAGATAGTCACTTTATAGATTTATATAACCAGATGGTTGCGCAATTCGATAGAGAATCATTAGCAAGAACTTCGCTTCCATCTCCATATTTTGATGGTGGCTATGTGATTCGTGTTTCGAATAATTTATTGGTCTCTCCAAAGATTGCTGCGGGTCAACTATCGCAGTTAAATAAACTTATTTCAGTCGCCCCCGGGGATATATTATATCGAGAATTTACTCCCCAAAAAGAACTTAAGATCCAAGAGATATATGAACCGGATTTTAAGAAATATCAAACAGGAGGGAGCTTGGAAGAAAGATTATCAGATTTCGAAGCCAAAAAAGTAGAACTAGGGGCTAAACTCGAACAATACGAAACGGAAATTAAAAAATACAACTCCTACCAACTATATCAAGTCACTCATACATTATTCCTCTCTCTAATAGCGACAAATCAAATATTAATAGATGGGTATACAATTTACGTATTCGTTAACCAAGGCTTATTGGAATTTTTTAAAATGATATTAACAAACATCAACACTAAAATTGATGCGCACGAGAAAACGGAAGATATTTTATATTTGCGGAAATATCATTATGTGACGATCAAGAAATTATTCAAATTTGTAACCGATGTATCGAAGGCGATCACGAGTAAAGATATAATTGATATTCGAGCGTGCAAAGGTGATGTGGCTGAAGGATTTTTGCTGCTTAATTATTTTAAGACGGTGCTGGAATCGTATAATGAGATGTTTCAGAATAAGATTACTATTTATTCGCGAATTAATGATATTGGAGATAAGGAATATTTTAATGCTGAAAGAAAATCAGGGAATGTTCATACATTTTTTATTTCTGATAAGCAAAAAAATAAACCAGGCGATCCGTCGCTGATGTGGATTCAGAAGAAGGCTGCCGCATGTAGTTCAATTGCTGTTGGGCCTGATGAAGATATTAAATTTACACAGGTTTATGATAGTGAAAATTTCGCTTCGAACGTAGATATATCGAAATACATGACATTAGACACACAATTGGCCAAAGGGAAAAGTGTTAGCCTAATGACTTATGGATACAGTGGAACGGGTAAGACATATACACTTTTCGGGAAAAAGTCTGTTGATACGACAGAAGATGGCTTGCTGCAATTTACGATAGATAATATAAACGGGTTAAAGCTAATCAATTTCAGGGTCTTTGAGATTTACGGTTGTGGTTTGGCGTACCCATATTATTGGACAAAGACAGATACAACTGGGCGAACAACAAGCAGGCTTGATGACATCTATCATCAAATATATCGATACAATTTACAATTAGAGGAAGCCACGATACAATTTAATTGTGTTGAAATAATTCCTGCTAAAAAAATAAAAGAGTTCACCGCCCATTCAAGAAATTTAAGAGACATGTCTAAACAAACATATAAGCAACGAAAAGAAACATCACCCAGCTATACAGAAATCGTTGGGAAGCTAACCAGCAAAGTTCTTAAAAATTTTGATTGTTTCGTAGGCAATATAGAAAACCATCGCGAAAACAAAATGGTTAATTTCAATTGTTCAGAAGCGAATCCGACTGAACATATGAAAATTCGTGAAACTAATAATTGTTCAGAGCCGGGAACTGGTAGTTTGACTCGGGAGCGAATTAGACGAATTCGTGATACGCCAAACAATACTGTTAGTTCGCGATCAATTTTGGTTTATGATTTTCAGTTATATATTGATGATATGGATGCGAAACAACCGGTACAATTTTTAATTATTGATTTGCCGGGGCGAGAGGAGATTATTCCAACGTATGTGGATATGTATCTTGGTAAAGAGGGGGTTGATACAGTGATTAAGAAAATATTATTGGGATCGGAGGAGAAAGAGGCGATAATAACGAAAGGGGATAAATTGTTAAGATACCAAATGCTATTGGCGGTGATGTGTATTAATCCCGTAGCTGTTCCCATTTTTAATATGAAATCAGCGAATAATCGTTATTTGACAATTTATGAAAAAATCAAATTGAGTAATAAGGAGATTTTGGATGCTGTGATAGAAATGAAATTTTATTACATGGATACGAGTGTGGGGGGTGTTGATAATCCACAATTGAAAGCGATGAAGGACAAATATGAAATGACTCAGGATGTAGGATCGCGCCGCTATACTGTGGACTCAAGAAAGGGGATCAATGGGTTCAAGTTTGAGGATGAATTGATCAATTTGAAAGGATGGTCTATTGGGCGTGTTCTGAAAGCCGTTGATAATGACAACCCCAAGAAGAACACCCCCTTTGACGGATGGGGTTATTTGTATCCTGATTATACGAATTCGCAAGCTTTTGCGCTGTTGTCTATTCACGTAATGAATAGGCTGATATTACTCAATCGTTTTGATATTATAGAAAAGATCTATGAAGAAATTTGTAGATATGAAATTAATGGCCCTATAGACGAGTATGTAGGGAAAATTAAAAGTGCTGAAGATATATATGATGATCTAAAATCATTGAGTGATATGCGATTTAAGGGTGATTTTATAGAATTGGTGCGGAACAAAGCGACGAACGCACCGGAGTTGCCTGGTTTGGTTACCCGTATTGTTAGAAGTCCCGATCGGGCCGGGATCGCTAAAGAAATTGGGAAAAATATTCTGAATATTAAAAAGGATCTGAAGAATATATTGCATTATGATTATTATTTGACACCGTTTGAGGGTATATATATTAATGAAAATATTATTGGACTCACGAAATATTTATCTGAGAAAACGATCGTGGCTACGACGGCGGCAGAGATTAAGGACAAAGATGAATTTATAAATGAGAAAATAAAGAAACAAGATACGAAACTAAATTTTTCTTATCAACAGAAAGTAGCAAGGGTGTGGTTAATATCGGATCGCACAAAGGGAAAGGCTGATATAAAGGATTTTTATGATTTCGCTGATATTGCCAGCGTGCCGTTAAATTTATACAGGGAAAAGGCGGGTGGTGGTATTGAATTGAATTATGATAATCTGAGAAAAGAATATTGGGGCATCGTTGACGAGAAGGGCGAGGTTAAGAAGCCTGGGTTCAGGGATGCTTATAAATCGGATCATATATTCAATTTCGATAATCCTTTGATAGAGGCTATTTTGGAGCCGTATATTAATAAGGTCCCTTATGCTCCTGCTGCTGTTATTGTTGGGGATAAGAACAAAGACAACAGCATCAAGGATTTTAAAGTGTTTTATTTGTTCGCGAATTATGCGGAAACAACTATACGTGACATGAAGTGTTTGAATCAATATAACTTGCTGAAAAACACGAAGGACTTTATAGAGATGATAGTTGGGGAGAAGAAAGTTTAATTTATCTAACGCTAATATTATAATATGAAGAGTGGGAATGGTCAGTATGTATATTATGATATTATAAAGAAGCAGAGGTACATTAAGAAAGTTAGTGATAAGGTGGAGAGGATAATGTTGGACCAATTGAGTAATAGATTTGTTGGGGGGGTTGATATTGCGGAGAAACAGATATTTGTGTTTAAGGAGATGTTTGAAGGGAAACAACTTTTGAGAACGCTGGCGTCGTTGTATAAGAATCTGAAAGAGCTGCAGGAAAAATTAGAGAATATATCAGGGAAAATTCGGGAGGCGGCTAAATCGTTGGATCCGATTCCTGCAAAACTTAAAACAGTAAGTGATATTAGAGGGCGCTATGATAAAATTATTAAACGGTTGAAGGATGAAATAGATAAGAATTATTACAGTTTCGATATGAAGAATGGGAGTGTTTCATTTTCTGATGATGATGTTTTGTTTTTAAAATCGGAGAAGGCGAAATGGGATAATGTTGTGGTGTTGTATATAAATTTTATTAATAATTATAAGGAGATGTTGGGGCGCATTAAAAGTAAGAGCCGGAATGAAGTATTTGATCTGGTGGAAAATGAGGTGGATAAAAATTTATCGGAATATGATGTGTTTGTAAAAGATTTGTCTGGGACGAAGGTTGAATTGGAAAAGGAAGTGGGTTACATTATGGGTTTGAATGATGTACATTATGATCGGGCTGATGTTGTTATATCGAAGGAAAGGATTGAAGGGATAAGTGGAAGCGAGGGAATTGGTAATGCGGCCGCGTATTTGAAAGAATTTAAATTTACGGCGAATGAAATTGTTAAACCGGAGAATATCGATATTTTGGCGGGTGTTTTTGGTGTTGTTGGGATGTCGTTTGATAAGGCGTCGGGGGCGAAACTGAATCTTGAAATTCCGAAATTTGATTTGCGGGTGACTCAAAGTGGGGGATCTATATTTACCAATACGCTGATAAGCAAACTAAATCAATTCGGGATTAGATTGCAAGAAACAAATGGTTTGATGGGGGAGGTTCGGTCGTTGAATAACGAGTACATAAACTTGAGTATTAGATATAATCATTACGTGATATACACAATGCTGATAGCGACGTCTGTTAATAAGAAAGTTAGAACGTATTTTAAATATTTGAATGAGCCAATTCTTAGCCATTATTATGGTATCATAGTAGAATTGGATCGGCGGATTACAGTTGGGGAGTATGATGAAAAGATAAAATATTTTGATATCTATCATTATTTTACTATTAAGCGGATGAGAGGATTTATTAAATTTTTGATTGGGGAATTGTCGCCTAATGAGATTATTGTTGTTGAAAGGTGTACGGGGACAGTGAGGGACTCGTTCGTTGTGTTTAATCATTTTAAGAATATATTAAATTTGATTTAAGAAGTGGTTGTTGCTTAGTTGCTTAGGAATGTGGGGGGATTAAATGAGTGATTTTATTGAGGGGATAATAGAAAGTGGGGGAGAGGTATATGTTGTGGGGGGTGCGGTTCGTAATATTGTGTTTAATAAAATTCATGAAGAGAAATTAGGTATTAAGGATCAGGATGTATTAGTGAGGAATATTCCGGTTGAGAAATTAATCGAAATATTGGGGAGGTTCGGGAAAGTTAAGTTGGTGGGTCAGAAATTTGGTGTTGTGAAATTCGATAATATCGATATTGCTTTGCCACGGACGGAAATATCTACGGGGCCGGGGTATAAGAATTTCAAGATCGTTTCGGATCATACGTTATCGCTGGAGGAGGATTTCAAAAGACGTGATGCGACGATAAATGCGTTGGGGTTGAGGATCAATAATTTGAGTGAATTTAAAGATTTGGAGAATTTTTTGAGTATCGATAGGGTTATTGATCCCAGTGGTTTTGGTTTGCATGATATTAAGAACAGATTATGGCGGGCAGTTGGGGATCCGATTAAGCGTTTTTTAGAAGATCCGACGAGAATAATGAGAGCGTTACGGCAATGTGCAGAAATGGGGTTAACTCTGGAAACAGAAACGCGTAGGAGTATATCGGATCAATATAGTTTGCTGAATGAAATAATAAACGAATCGATAGTGAGATTAACGGAGGAATTAGTGAGGCTATTGTTAGCGAAATCGGATACGAAAAATGAGATTGTAAAATTATTCTTTGATTGTGGTATGGCTGCTATGCTCGGTATTCCATTCGAGGGTTACAATTATGTTATTGGGGCTAGCGATAATAATTGCAATATTCGGATTCAAATGGCTTGTTTGCTTTCAGCGCATTCTAATTTGAACTGCATTGAATGGACGAGACATTTTGAACTATCGGCTGCACCGCACTTTAAAGCTAAAACGGACGTGGGATTCATAAAATGTGTCCATAATCACTATAATTCACTCGGATCAATTAAGCCGATCGAAATGCGCCGCCTGATCCAATCGGCCGAAAAAGACTGTCCAAATTTTGGGATCGAATACACCCGCGATCTAATAACCTACTACTCCATAATACAAAATTCACCCAATATCCCCGATCCTGATCTATTACTCCTCTACAACGAAAACAAGCACTACATACTAAAAACATCCGAACTAAAATTAGACGGCCACATGATGAACCAACTATATAATATCACCGGCACACAAATAGCAGATCTCAAACAAACCCTCTTCCAGGCAGTAACGGACGGATCTACTCCCAACACAAAAGAAGATCTAATCAAATATATCGCCACCTACGGTATAAAAATAAGTTTCGCATCAGGATAAAACGATTTCCACGCAAACCACAACACTGGCGTCACGAAACCAAATTTTTGCTTCAATTTATGTTCCGAATTAACTAAATAATCATACGTCCCCGACAGAACCACATTATATCCCGTCACCTCCGTCGGCGATGCATCCCTACCAACAACGACTGTACTCTTCTTCTGCTCCTCCTTACTCGATTCATACTCAATCAAATACACCAACGTCTTCAAATGCACATTCTCGGGCGGCCTCTCAAACCTAAACAATACTTCATCCCCCACATAATAATCTTCCCCCAAAACAGGCTTCTCTAATTCTCCACCAATCGGAACTAAATATTTACAATCGGGAAATTCCGTAAATACATTCCTCAATAATTTAATATCAACTTCATACTTCTTCAAACTCTTACCACTTTTTCCATCCACCACAGCCCCCTGTATAATCGGAAACGTATTCGAACCATTACTAATCACCAAACACGACCGATCAACCCTATCACTAACCTTATATTTCCCTTCAAACACCCCCGCAGCCAAAGTAAACGGGCAAACACCTATACTCAAATCAAACGTCACATCTGAATCCGGCGCCATAAAAACATCATAAATAATCGGATACGCCAAAGCAATCTTCAGCGGCACAACCTTTCTATTAAATCCATCAAAATAACACACCATCTTATCAAACAACCCAATCGTACTCGGGGGATTACGATTATATTTATAATTTTCAAAAGGCAAAATTCTCTTATCGAAATTCATACCATGCTGTTCCATTCTTCCCTACTAATAATCATGAAAAAAAATTGATTATTTAACTTCATAAACTAGTTATATAGTGCTTAGTCATTCCATAATAACATGGCTGATAATCGTGATGAAAGTAAAGAAGGGCTTGACCCCCTTCCACCTCCATACTATTCAGATGCTCGAACGCTAATTCCATACACACCACCGGCTCCGCTCATACTGCCCCCATTAATCATCAAACCTCCAATTCCCGACACACCGCCCGCCAACGTTCCGTGGACCAAAACCGCCCTCTACCATCATATGCGTACCGAACTACTAAAACTAAAAGAAACTGAAAACTTCGATCAACGAACTTCTACAATCCTTTTTGGAAACCTCTCTAACCGAAGCCACGCTATGACGATGATGGACACACCCTTAACTGAACTTCCCAAAATATTATTAGAATATAAATGGTTAAAAGTATTAAAATTAAGATCACTCACCAATCTCGAATCAATTGCAAATCTTCCTAATGTTGAGATATTGGTAATATCACAGTGCCATCTCAGTAGTATCAAAGAAGATCTAATACCCCGAACGGTAACACGATTGGATCTCTCAGACAATATGTTAACCTGCGTTGATTTTGGAGCACTCCCACAAAATATAAGCCACCTAGATATGTCCGACAATATGATCAGCGATATACTAAATAGCGAGCAACTACCGAAACTTGAAATCTTAATCATCTCAAAAAATCGTCTCACGGAAATACCGTCATTTTCCAAATCGCTCGTTAAATTAGATGTCCGTCAAAATAGATTAAAAACGTTACGAGGAATACATGATTCAATCACAGATCTCGATTGTTCCCATAATCAAATAGCGAATACATATGAATTACCCCGAAGTTTAATTAAATTAAAAGCGTGCCATAATGAACTGACCACGTTTGTATGCATGCCGATGACGTTGAAAACAGCGGCTGTGTCAAATAATGCAATTACGTTCGTAGAACCACATTTACCTCCCGGTTTGCTGGAATTGGATATTAGTTGGAATAAATTATCAAACTTACCTCTCTTTGATATTCCCAAGACATTAGAAAAATTAAATATTTCGCATAACAAAAATATAAGCCAATTAACGCTACGCGAAATTCATGATAAACTCAAATTTGTGAATACGTTGCTTCCAGGTTTAGATGATGCATCGCATGGTAGCATTTATCATCATGATTCAGGCGATGATAAATTTAGTCATATGGGTAGTGGTTATCGAATGGGAAGTAGTAATGGGAGTTATTCCCCACCGCCGTCATGGAGTCCTCACGGCGGTTATTCTCACGGACAATCCTACGGACCCCACGGGCATCACATCCTAAACTACAAACAATGGAATCAAAATCGATACAACAACATTATGCGCTCGAGCGGTTCCGGTTACGATTTCACCCCCAAATCAAAACATAGCTCATCCAACCCCCATTACGTGCTTCACAAACGAGTCGTAAAAGTATAAGCTATACACATATATATAAAGTCTCCCCCCTAATTATTCTATAATAACACTCAAAATGGAAAGACCCAGAAAATCTTTTAAAATAGACCATGAAGGAATATCATACGAAGTCACATCGGGCGGAGCAATAATCTATCGCCTCAAAAACGGCATCCTCGAACTACTACTATCACACAACCGCAGCAAATACGAAGATCTTGGCGGCACCGCTGAAAACACAGACACCGATATCAACCACACCGTCGCTCGCGAAGTCGAAGAAGAATCCAACAAATTAATCTCTCAAAAAAGCATTCTCGAACGCATCAAAAACCAAAAATTCATATTCAGCAAAACATCCAAATACATACTCTATATCCTCCCCGCAACCCCCACAGAAGCAAGCCTAACCACCGAAGACTTCGGCACCAAAGAATTCCATGATAACATCCCCCGAACTGTCCACTGGATCCCCTTCGACGAATTCATCAACCCCGCAACAATAAAAAACAAACTCAACTTCCGCCTAAAGAATCGCAAAATTTTCGAACAATTAGCCCTCCTCTCCCCCAAAAAAGATGATATTTATTTATTCTAAAGTCAATTCCCTACCAATCTAACGAACCAAATGACTCTTAACAAAAAATATCTCGTCGAAGCATGCAAACTATGCACCCTAAATAAATTCGTCGACATCGGCCACACCGTTACATACCACCACCAAGATAAAGAAATAATCGACGCCGTCGCCAAACTGATCCCAGAATATAAAAAAATAAACGAACAATTATTGATCGCACAAGCACAATGCGGCAAAAGCGATATCATCAAACGAATATTCGAATGTTTCAACAACAACAAAAAATACTTCTCCACCGAATACCAAATAGAATCCGTCTACCTCATCATCTGCGCCTCAGCAAACGATCTAAAAGAAGATCATCAAATGGAATTTCACAATTTTATAGAATCCAAAAATAAAGTATTACACCTTAACGATCTCCTACGACTCATCAAAAAGTTTAAAAATCGAGACCCCATATCACCCAACGACGATGACATAAAAATCTATCACGAAATGAAAAATAATTCCCTCCTCATATTCGACGAATCCCACGCCGATCTCGAAGAACAAGCCACCATAGACATGTTCCGAAAAATGCTCTCCATCGAATTTGATAATTACACAAACTCAACCGTAAAAGTTTTAAACGTCTCAGCAACGGCATATGATCAATTAATGGCCGGAATAAAAACAATTTTTCTCCTTCCCAGAAAAGGATATTGGGGAATTACAGAAATGTTTAAAAATAAAAAAGTATTCCCCGCATACGACTTACTGAATTATAAAGATTTAGAAGCATGGCTGAATCACATATGTAACCAACTAAATAAAAAAGATGTTCCAAACGGACTGTACATAATCAGAGTCGATACCAAAATAGATGGCAAAAAAGTCGAACAAAATTTATATAAATATTTTGCACCCCCTGAACAATGCATTGTAGATTTCTATGACATGGAACGCGAATATAATTTAGATGTTAAGCATCTAAAAAATAAAGTTGCTGTACCCACATTTATAATTATAATGAATAAACTACGCAAAGGCAATCGCATAATTAAGAATAATATCATCGCCGTTCATGATAAATTGAATAATATGCTGACCCACACCACCTATCAGGGACTGTTAGGAAGGATGACAGGCTATAACGCCAATAAAAATGCTCTCATATATTGCGATAAACTAAAAGCCACAGAGCATCTCCAATGGATACAACACAACTACGCCCTCGAAAAAATCCCTACGCATACCCAATGGATTAAGTCCGACGGCACAATAAAACCCCAATGCATGCTCTCAACCTCCCTGCGTTCTATCTAATAAAATTATATTCATAATCGACCCATAACTAACCACCCGATTCTCTGAAGCAGAATAACACTTAGCCATATTAATAACATTTCTAATCTGCCGACCATTTAATTTATATTTAGCCAAATCATCTAATTCAGTAGCATAATCCAACTTAATATCGTTATTATCGCATAATTTTTTCCATACTTCCTTTCGCGTCTCGGTATCCAAATCGGGATACGAAATGATAAAATGGATCCTGCTATACACGGCATCATCAAAATGTTGCACCCTATTCGTAGTCAAAATGATAATCCCATTATGATACTCCAACAATTTTAAAAACGTACACACCAATGAATTTCTTTTCGTATCTCCCAACACCCTCTCCTGCATAAACGCATCGGCCTCATCAATCAATAACACGGCTTTCCATCTAGTCACGTTATTCAAAACATCTTTCAACTTCGTTTCAATTTCTCTTGTCGTACTCCCAAGCTCCCCCGATGTCAACGAATAAAGCGGCTTATGCAACACCTCAGCAATAGCCTCCGCCGTATGCGTCTTCCCGACCCCCGGGGGACCATGCAACAAAAATATAATCCCCCCTCCCTTCGTTTTCATAAAATCCGACGATCCAACCCCACTATCCCCCAAATGAATATTCTTAATAAAAGATAACATAATATCCTTCTTAAACCCCGTCTCCTTCGGCATCACCAAAGTATCCAATAAATTATCCTGAAACTTCACCTCTTCCAATTTCTCAATATTGAACATATACCAACCCTTCAAATTAAAACTATACCCCCCAATTGTCGGATAAATCATCCACATCTTACCCTCCACATCTTCCAAACTCAATTTCTCCCCAAGATTAAACCCCCCACCTACACCAAGCTTCTCTTCATACCCCAAAGGATCAATCATTACATTCCCTGTCACAAACTCCCCAGTACCCTTAAAATCCACAGCAATATCCCCACTACACCTCAAATACAACGGCACATTCCCCGTCATCCTCACCATACACTTCCCCCTCTTCTCCAACAAATCTCCCCTCCCCTCAAAAAATTCAAAATCCATCGAATCAATTCTCCTCGTCCCCTTAAACGATTGTATCACATGCACATACTCACTCTCATAATACGCACCCCCCACATACTTAACTATCCCAATCTCCACATAAAACCGGCCAAACGATTCATACGCACTTTCAATAACCCCACCCAATCTCCCCACCGGACACTTCACAATAATTTTCCTCCCCTTATACAACAAATACTTCAACAAAGGAAAACTAATTACCTTATCACCACTCATCCTTTCAAACTCTTCATACCCATCAAAATTATCCCTAACAAACTGCACCAACCCCGCACACACGGACTTCCCCTCCAATTGATTATGAATATCCACAAACTTCCCCAACTCAATACAAATCGGATTCCTATACAGCTCATCCATATTACACGTATTCATAAGCACATTCTTCAACGCATCCCCAACAACAATCACATACACTGACTTCACCTTCTCCCCACTCTCACTCACCCCATCTCTCTCCACAGCCTTAAAATCATCATCACAATATAACACATTCGATCTAATATTTCGAAAATAACCCTCCTCCCAACCAACAATCAAAAATATAACTACCCCCGCAACGAAATAATATACCCACTCCATTTACCTCATACCATTTAACTCAACCATTAACCCCCTATCTCAATATAATTCAATTTTTTACTCGCCCCCTAATATATCAAACATGGATTACAGACATAACGGATTCGACGTCAAAAACTACCCCATATGTTCCAAACAAATTGAAAAACTCGATCGCTTCGCAGAAAAACTTTTCCAAAATAAACACCCCCTCAATATATCAATCGATCATACTACTATCCAATACATCGGCAAAGGCGGAACAGCCCGTGCATACACCCTCACCTCCCCTGATTGCGGCACCATCGTTCTAAAAATCCTACCATCCACCTCTGCCAAAAACGAACTAACTATCATCCCCACGATAAAACTCATCATAACGAACCACATCTCACCAAACTTCCTATTCTACTACGGCACTAAACACTTCAACCGATACACCTTCATCCTCTCAGAATTCGCCGACGGCACCCTCGAACAATGGACCACCACCTCCCATACCGATGACGAATGGAGATCATTCATGTTTCAATTCCTCACATCAGTACTAACCGTTCAACTCATTCTCCAAGCCTACCATGGCGACCTCAAACCCAAAAATATATTCTACAAAAAACTAACCAACCCATCCATAAAATTCCACTACAAAATAAACAATCACTCTTACACCGTCCCCACCTTCGGCTATCTCTATCTCCTAGCCGATTTCGGAAATATCCAAAGCCTCCTATTAAAACATAACAAACTCAACGCAGACTCCATCAAACTCCACATCAAAAATAACCTCGACCTATCACACATCATCGACCTCCACAAAAGAATCGCGGTCAACGCAATCGAAAAAATTTATAACTACAACGATTTAATTAAAATAATCACATCAAAAAACGATAAATATTTTGCTCTTTATTTAAAAAATAAACAGATCGAAGTGAATAAAGATTTGAAAAGTTATCCTGATAAAGTAAAGAATAAGTTTTTATTCAGATCTATAATATATTATGCACTCGAGAATGATTATATAAATTTCTCGGAGCTACCGCAGATACCCGGAGCAATGAAATTACCATCACAGAAAATAATTTCTGAGATGACCTCTTGGAAGAAATATGAATCCATTGTTGATATATTGAATACTTTTGACGACTATAAACGTGAAGAGAAAGGGGATAATATTGTTGATTTCACATTGAATGTGAAATAATATATCATAGCCTAATATATATATATGAGCGAAAGCGATTTATTTTGTTCTGAGGAATATCCATATTTATGTGATAAGGATAGCATTAATATGGGGTTGTGTAAGAAGAATCCGAGTGCGTGCGATGATTTTAGTAGTGAAAGCGAGTTGCCGGTGATAAAAACGTCATCGGATAGTGGGAAGAATTATGGTTATCATGCACATAATTTGAAAGATTATTGCGGGAATGTAAAGATTGACTATGATGTGAAAACCGATGGAGTTATCGAGGGAGATCAGATGAGTATACTTCCCACACGCATAGTGCCGGAAGCAACAATTAGTGAAGATCTGCCCCAAGAAATTGAGGAAAATTTCACGATTATGACTTATAATATTTTTGGATTAGTGAAGGCAGATCAGAAGAATGAAGATTGTGATTATTTTATGGCCGCCCGCATGGATGCGGTGGTTGATGTTGTGAGGAAGAATAATCCAGATATTGTTTGTTTTCAGGAGATGAGTACGAAATCGTTTATTATGTTGAAGGACGAGTTGACCGGGATGTATCCTTATTATTATGAAAGAGATTTTGATATTGAATCGGTGAAGGTGGAGCGCAATCGTACGGTTGAGGTATGTGTTTTTAGCCGGTATAAACCGAAGAGAGTTACTTTATATTCCATTGGGGGGAATTTGGGGTATAATAATTCTTTTATGACAATGGAGTTTCAGGATTTGATTATTTTTAATTGTTATTTACAAGTGGGCTCAAAGTTTTCCCCCGGGCAGGAATCAGTATGGATTCATTATGCAAGATGCAGGAAACAGCAATTAAATTCAATCACGGCATTAGCGGAGAAATATGCTGCCAATGGAAAAAGCTGTATTATTCTGGGCGATTTCAATTGCGATCTTAGTGGAAACCATCAGGACTGGCCAGAGCTAGATGCTCTCTCAGGACTAACGGACACATGGACCTTCCTACGTCCAAACGACCCCGGCTTAACAGAAGACACTGACCTAAACCTAATGCGATGGAACATGAAATTCCTCCCTAAAAAAGTCCGATTCGATGGAATACTCTACCTAAATCCCTCTGACAACGAAATAATTCTCCCCACAAATATCCGTCTCACCGGTAGAAAAATGCGCATCATGAACAAAGAATTATCAAATATCTTCACAAAATATTTTATCCCCAAACACACCGAAGATTGGGAATTCAATGTCAAATATTACGATTCCGAAAAGAAATTACTCGGCCTATGGCCCTCCGACCATTTCGCCCTCATGGCAACGTTCAATAAACCAACGTCGAAACTAATTTAGAATTCACAACCTTCCTCACCTTCTCACTCGGATACTTCTTCCCCACCTGCTCAATTATCTTCCCAACGGACGGCAATTTAGTTCTTTTCTCGAAATTCTTAAAAATAATTCTCTTCGTCTTATCATCAATCGAAATAAAATTACTCACCAACTCTCTCCTAAACAGCAACATATAAATAAAATCCGCCAAATCCTGAGCCCTACACCTAAACAGTTTCCTCACAATCTCGTGATCAAACAAATATAATTTCAACCCCTGATAGAACATATGATACCTCGGATTACAAACTAACTCTGCAATCGAATCGATCTTAAAATAATCTAAAATCTCTTTATTCTTCTCTGACCAGGAGCTTTTCCAATATTTCCCCTCAATGCCCATATCAGCAAAATCGAACTTCGTTTCCGGATTCTGAAAATTATCATACATCAACTGCTCCAACTCCGGATTCTTCGGCGCCACCATAATAGCATCTACATCATTCAACGGTCTCACCCCATAAGCATACAACACTACCCCTCCAATAGTAATAATTTTAGAAATCTC
>Ga0206990_1016_pt1 | contig 45263 bp, 44 predicted proteins | sample Alteio_BWMinCont_8_FD_153283 | JGI IMG/M metagenome (GOLD analysis project Ga0206990, IMG submission 153283) | Enriched cells from forest soil in Barre Woods Harvard Forest LTER site, Petersham, Massachusetts, United States -... | ecosystem: Environmental > Terrestrial > Soil > Temperate forest >... | reverse complement strand
TTTAAATGAAGTTTTTTACAAATGAGCTCGAATTTATTGTTTTGGGCATCGTCAAGAGATTTTGTTCCTGTTGGCCAATAACCACATGAATAAGCCATTGTGCTACCTAACATATTCACATAAAGATCATTACCGATATCATAATGCTTCTCCTCAACTTCATAAGCCTTATCCCCCTTAGACTGCTGATTAAATAGATACGCACTAATGATTTTAATTTTGTCTCCAATACTCTCAAATTTTATCTTTTTTTCTAATTTAGCACATTTAATTTTATCAAACAGAATATCAAGTGCATCACAATCCCATTTCCCGTCCATGTAGGATTCACCGATCCCAATCGTTCCATCGTTAATAATGTCGTTGAAATATGTTTTATCTTTAATGATGATATCCCAAGGACGTTTATCTTTTGATTTCTTCGCGTCGATCACTCTTATATCGTTCTCCTTTAATAGATCTATTAGAGAGTCCGGTTCAACTTCATGATGGCTAACGTATATGCATGAAATTATACAAAGTAGGATCGCTATGATTAATATTATTATATATGTTTCAGGCATAATATATAAGATAATAAGGTAAAAATTATTGGGAAAATCAATATGGGGGTATTATGGGCCAGATATGCCAATATTTTATAATAATACCTCGTTTGATCAATGAAGGAATGCAAGCAGCATCTAAATTATTATCCGTTGCGATTGCCAGCCAAAATAAATTCTGCAAATTTTCGAAACAGGAAGTTCTGATTTTCGTCCTGTCCAAACAAAAATATTTCAAATTAGGGAATGCTGTGAGGGAGATATCATCTACGTTTGGTACGGCTTCATAACTATTTATTGTCAAACTTTGTAGGGTCCGATTTGCAACTGGCTTGGAATCCTCTGATATACAGACAAAGGACTGGAGTTTACCACCTATAATAGCAAGGGAGATAAGAGATTTTAAATGAGTAATATCAATAGTGCGATCATAATAGCGTGTATCTATTATTAATTTGGTTAAATTTTGGAATTCACGCAATTCTTTATTATACAATTGGTAATCATGGACGGCATGCAAATATGTTAGATTTTTTAATGAGAAATTTCGTTCGGACAGTTTGTGAATTTCGAGATGGTGTAAGTTATGTAGTGAAGCAGATGATAGATCGATTGATTTGGAATAATATTGGATAATTAACGTTTGGAGGGATGTTAGTGGAGGAATTTTTATATTTTCTTCGATGTGGTTTAGGTGTAGACATGATAGGTTTTGGAGATATGCTGGTGAATCGGCAAATATTGAGGTTGGAGAATCAATGGTTAATTTTTTGAGATGTGTCATGTGTGCAAGGGTTTTGAAACCGATGTGTAGTAGGGTATCCATATTCAGTTCGAGATTTATTAGGGTAGTGCATTTAATAATTTCATTTGCGAGGAGTGCAGGTTTGTAACGGAGTATATTTAATTCGGTGAGATTGAATTTGCTTAAAATTGAAGGTGTTATTGTACGATTGTTTAATAATGAGAGAGAGATTAGGGGGAATGATATTATGTGGTCATCAGTCACGGTTCCGTTGTTGTTCAGTTTGAGTTCGCGAAGTTTTAATTTTTGGAGTGATGATCCTACGATGCGGTGGTTATCTGTGAGGCTAAGTGATTCTAAGCGGGTGAGATTAACTAATTCTGTTGTTATAGCTTGGCATTGCTCGAGAGATAAAGATGTTAGCTTCGTTAGTGTAGAAATATTTTGTTCTATGGTGTTACACGTATTTAAATCTAGCGAAATTATATTGGGGAATAATATTGGATGAAGGGTTCTATGCCGGCTGTTATAGTCCCCGTGGTGAACTAATTTACATTTTGGATATTGATGGAGCATGATAGGGTAGTAACTAGTGAGAGGCTTTCGTGAAGATAGATGTATGATTGGTGAAGAAATGTGGGATAATTTATTGAAAAATCGATGTGATCGTTTTAATATGGTGAGAGCTTCGAGATTTAAATATTCGCTAAGAGCATATGGTGGAACAGTGAAAATATCCGGTGCTTTTGTCATCATTGGTGATTGGTTTAAGATAGAAAAGAAGGGTGGAATATGTAATGATTAGTTCAATTTTTAGTTAAAATATTTTTAATTTATTTGGTATTTCTTCTGAATCCTGAGTTTTCGTTGAGATAACTAGAGCATCACTCATTTCAAAGAGAGTTTAAGAGGAAATTTAGTTATGGAGGATTTAGAAATACGATATTTCAATTTTTTATTATTGGGCGATTGAATAAAATTTGAATTAATGACTCTTTTAGAGGATCGTTAAATATTATATTGTGTATACATGGCTGTAAAATCTATTGCTGATGCTTTTTCGCTTGGTTTAAAGGTAGAATCCATTGCGACCTTGAGATCGTTCACAGAGAGTGATCCACATCTTTCGTTTCATCAAATTGATATCCATTTTGAATATATCGCTGAATCACTAAAATGGCAAGCGACTAATATTCTTTCAGAAGATTTTCTCTCGAAAGAATTATGCTGTTTTCTAGATAGGCAGGGGAGTACAACTATCTATTTTTCGAGAGATTCAAATAATTCTGGAACACCGCGTTTTTGGTATGCTTTGTGTGATTTGAAAAATCCTTCTGGAATTTTCGAACAGGCCGAATTATTTTTAAGTGGACCACAGAATATATTAGAAACCACTCTGAAAGAACAATTAGAATCTTATGGATTTATATTATGGAAAGCAGATAAGAAGCAACAATTGTTAGAAACTTATAATTTAAAGTATGGAACATTCCGAAATTTTTATCCAAATGTTAATTTAAGTTTACTAATAAATGAAGAACTATTACGGTGCGAACACAATACGAGAAAGGCTATCAAATATTTAAAATTATTGCATAAGTCATATCTTGAAAGATTATCGAAGGTATTTGATGCGCTCCCTAATGTACTTCTTGATATTATCGTCTATTATGTTCTCGGTGAATTTCTAATAGAGACTCTCTATTGGGGATAACTCTATAAAAAAAATATCTCCGCCAAAGGATGCGATGAAAAAAATAATTTCATATTGATATAATTTACCCATGATATCAATGCATCTTCGAAATTAAAAACTTGTCTTATTTTTTTATAGATAAGGCCAGATTGTTCGAGCAGTTGTGGCTTTTTATTTTTAATTAAATCGATTAAAATTGGTGAAATTGGGGTTTTGGTAAATACGATGGCATTAAATGTTTCCAATGTTAGTTCTTTCAAAATATGATGGGCCAGATTTCTATACTGTTTTACCAAATCCATTTTCCAACTTTGGACTTGGTAGAATAGTATTTTTATGATTCCATAGCGACTCAAGGCAATTACTTCTGCAAAACTTTGATCACCCGAAACGAAAATCAAATCTTGGCTTACTGCGATCATATAAATCATGTCGTTGTGACTAATAGATTCGTTAAGAAAAATCCTTAGTTTAACTTTTTGTAATTCGTGAAGTTTTATATCTTCGAATTCTATTATGTTGTCAGAGAGAATATAACAATCGCGGGAGATGAGTATGAGATTAATCCATTGATCAGGGTTAGATCTTGAAAGGCAAATTGTTTGGATAAATTTTGATAGGTAGGAGTAATTATTTTCTGCTGAATCTGAATTGTAAGCGAAGTAGAAATTATCCGCGGATGTTTGTTTTAAATAGTTTCTGTAGGAGATTAATTTGGTATCCTTTAGTTCGTCGGGGATGGTTAATTCTAGGTGTATTCCCATGCAAGGGTATTTGTGTTGATTTAGTCCGATTCCAGCTGATCCGCCTAGAGGTAATATTTGTTCATTATGAAGCCATCTGATGTCTATTTTACGAGTAGGGGATGGGCCGGAATATCTGGAAACGGTTAAGCGACCTGCATGTTCCGCTGCGATGCATGAGCGACATGAACACACTTCGGAATCCTTACGTGATATAACCTGGCTCGTATCACTTGTTTTCAATTCCCTACGTATCTGATCTTCTATATCACGAAGAATTGGCTTATTCCTTTTAGACACATCTTGGACAGAAACAAATGCATCATAAATAGGATTCACCATATGTTTTTCTTCTCTAACCCAATAGTGCTCTGGATTTTCACTTTTACGAAGCAAAAAAACTATGATTATTCCTTTCGTAAAATCCTCAAAATTAACATCCAAAGCTAATCCTTCTGTCATAATCCTGGTAATATCTATATCTGCTGTTAAATAATAAACACCATTCAATTTCACTATACCATTTGACAAACAATTAAAACTCTCTTGCGTTCCCCTCATCGCCCAAATAATGCTCTCCTCATTCCCTCTATCATCCCTATAATTAATTTTCAGACATCCACTGCCAATATTTATTTGCACGATTATTTTTTTATCCACACCCGATTGATTTATAATATATTTACTCTTAATCGGAAATCCTGCTTCAATCAACCCACTTTCAGGCACACAATCTCTCACGATAGATTTTCTTTCAGCTAATCTATCAATTACTCCATCGAAGCCAATACGCCAACCATTATATTCATCCAAAAAAATTATTGCTTTCTTCCCTGGAATATCATTAAATCTTTTCTGATTGGCCCCAACAGCTCCAACATAAATCTGTTTTGGGCACACCGACATTTTCTCACTACTCTTACACAAACTCACGTACTCCTCCAAAATATATATCCTAAATTTCTTTCCCTCCTTCACCAACGAATCATGAATTAATTTCCCATCTCCTTCAGTTCTCACAACAAAAAAGATATTCTCCGCTGGATAAAATCTATCCACAATCAATTTATTCTTAATACCAAACATAACATCTCCAAACCCCCACGATTTCTGACAATAAATCACAATATGAAAATAACACTCATCAAAAAATATTTCTCTAAAGAACCTAAACTGAAATATCTTGAAATATTCATGTATATCGAACATCACATCAATTTTAGAATAATAGCTGATCATTTCAAAAATCTTTTCGAAATCATCGGTTTGCTTTCGATTATTTTTATCGGAAATTAGTTTAAAAAATTTAACATACTTCGGGTAATAACGTGATTTTTTGAATGCTTTAACTTGAGGTTCACTGAAATATTTTACTAATAGAGGATCGAAGGAGTTAACTTCGAGTTTTGACATAAGGTCAAATCTGAATTAGTTTGTCTAATAGAGAGCCTTTGGATTATTTATTTCAATATTTTGGCCGCCGTCCCGATATTAACATATTTGTTCAAACAGATAAAGGAAAACTATTCCTGCCAACGGAGTGATCATAAATTCAGATATTGCCGGAATAAAACTATCGCGAAGTAGCAGATAATCTTTTCTAATAGGAGTTAATTCAGCGAAAATATGGGCCGATGAGAATCTAGTCTTTGGAACGTCTTTTCCTAAATCAACGGAACCTACAATCTTTGCTTCATTGCAGTCAATGAACATTAATAGTTCAGAACATTTGTGGTGTAATTCTAAAATCGCTAACATCAAAATATTATCATCCGTCAAACAGAATCGAAAAATATTTCTGAAAAGGGGATTGTTTATCGTCTTAATAGATAGATGATTGTCCTGAATGGTTCCAATATTCAAAGAATCGGCATAATTCCAACAAAAATAATTTTTATCATCTGCTCGCGGATGTAATTTTAGTAGACGAATCACGCCAAAGTCTCCGATAAACATCGCAGACTTTTTACCATTTTTTCTAATTGTTATGCTTCCTCGATTGTAAGAATCTACCGAAGTTCCATCTTCGAACCTTATTAGGTTGATACAACTATCAATATCCCTTTTTTCAGTAATCTGAGTTTTTTCAGGGAATGCAACTGCCGGTGATGATATGAACGTATCAATTTTTAAATCAATCATTAAGGAAATAGAATTGCTATCTCTCCAATGACCATTAATAATAATTTTATCATCCTCACGATAAATTTCCCGCTGATGTCCATAAAGTGGATGGAAGTCCGGTATGATGCTTTCCTGGATCAAAATCAATCGTCCATTCACAAAGTCAAAGATAATAATAAATTCAGTCGTAACGTAAAATATTGGGCGTAGTCGTGTAGGTAAAATAGAAATTGGCCTACTAATGATGTGTCCGGATGCCATTAAATCTCTTTCAATTATAGGATTTTTCTTGAGAGGATCTAAAAATTAGAAAGATCAATTTTTTAGGAAAGGTGATCTATAAAAGATTGAAATCATCTAGGCTTGCATATATATTACTGGTATTGATTAATTAGATTGCTGTCGTATTTTAACGCGATGGCTTCAGAATCGAAAGATCGGGATGAATTTGTGGTCGACATGGGCACTAAGGAAGGGCAAGCAATGTTTGCTAATCCAGTCTTGATGCAGCGCAATGCAGCGCTTCATGCGGATCGGGTTCGCATTAAGCGTTTGGGAGAGATGCGTTTTGGAGCTGGGAAGGATTTGGTGTGGAGTGGGAACGAGCTGAAGGTGGTAGAGTGGGTGAAAGGGCAAATTGCAAAATGTGATGCTTTCATGGAAAATCTTCCTGTTATGAAAAAGTTCAATGGTTGTTTGTCTGCTGTCGCTAATCGAATGTTTCAACTTCAAAAGCCGGGCGCGGTACCTAATGTGGATGAGTTGAAGAAGCTCGAGATTCTTGCTATGAATCAGGCATTTGAACCGCTCCCCGAAACGGATTCTTTGGTCATTGCCATGATGGAAGCAGTTCAGGAATCACGGGCGGATCGGATGATGCAACGTATGGGTATTTTTCTTGCCTACCAAAACGATATTGAAGATCTAGCAACTGATGATCTTCATGAACTAACTTCAGAATTCGCGCGCGTGGTATCTGAGATCAAAGAAACCATGCACAAAGCTATTGGTGATACCACTATTGATTGGTGGGTGGTCGATAGTTAAATACAATTCAGTTTATACTCCGTCTTCTGATTCATCTTCTGATTCGTCTTCTGATTCATCTGCAGATTCGTCTTCTGATTCATCTTCTGATTCATCTTCTGATTCGTCTTCCGGTTCGCTATCAGAGTAGTCAAAATATCCCCGAGCCATTTCTTTAGCTGGAATTCTACAGGCTTTGCAATGATGGATAAACGGGCTAATATTAAAGCAAGGATCTTTAAAGGAGCAATTTAAACATGGTTTTTTTGTACATTTGCTATATATTATCTCTAATGTTTCGCAACCATTACAATATATTTTTTCACATATTTCACATTTATGGCACTCTTGAAAAAAATTGGGATCCTCTTCATCATCTTCGTCGTATCCACATTTGCAACATATTATAATAATCTCTATGTACGACGATATTATGTTATTCGCAACATCAAGCGAAATTCCCGTGATTTCTGAAATGTCTCCACATATTTTTTTCAAGTTTTTATTCCAATCCGGATAATATCGATCTTCAATCTTATTTGAATTTGTAACCGGAACAGCATGATGGCGTTCGCATTTTAAATTTCCACAATACATCTTGAAATACTTACTCACTATTACATTTCGGAGTTCTAGATTTTTTTTCAATTTTTCTTCATTGGGGGCCTTTATGCGAGCTCGCGCCACGTTCGTGTATATTCCACTTCTAGGCCATAGCGCTCGAATACAGTTAGCTGTGCAGTTCGCCATGGTACGTTTATATTACGATAATGATCGAAATAAGTAGCATGGGTTGGCGCGGTGGAGCTATATTTTGGAATCATTCCAAGTTTGGCATATCGATCAAGTACTGCTTCAAAAATCTTCGGCGGTATATTTTCTATTCTCGTCCCGATCATAAAACGAACGTGGAAACGAAAATGATATGGATTTTCTCCGAACATTCGCTTGTGGATTTTCGCGCAATATAACACCTCATCTACATGACGGGCTGCAGTCTCTATTGTCAAATCTTTCGGTATGTGTAGCAAAGGGTTGGATAATATGTCATTCATTATTTCTCTCAGCCTATACCAGTCTCCCTTATATTTTAAATTGGTTCCGATATCCACAATATCCCATCGCTTTTCGTGTGCATGGTGCTCCACGACTTTTTCCACCACTTCCATCGGGATATATTGAAAAATCTTAAGATCAAAAGATAGAACAGACATCCATATCTCGGCACAATCGGGGCGACCCTGAATTATTCGCAGCATAGCTAAAAAAATGTCTTGGCGACCCCGGGCATAAATAGCTTGTATTGCCTGACCAGCATTGACGCATTCGCAACTAACAACGAATTTGATAGGTTCTTTGTGTATCCGCCCTAGTGTACTACTGGGACCCATGCGCTCTAAGCTGCCTTGACGCCATCTACGATTCACGTCTAGCTCAACCCCATCCGTGAATGCCCCAATATACCCCAATACAGCAGTGGGAAGATTGTCCATAGACTCCATGGAAACTCAAAAATGATAAAGACTATTCAATAATTTGTTCATATCAATTTTTATCAAAGGTGCTCTCCCTGGATCTTAAAACACTTAAACAAACACATCGAGATGTAGTTAATGACAATGAAAAATAACGAAGAGATATTAAATTTTTTAACATCTATTAAGGGAGCCCAAAACAAAGCTATTGATGAAAAATGGATCTCATATGACGAAGAAATACTTGCAGATTTATTTATTCCCTATCATGTGAATTCAAATGGAACTATCGACGTTCTCACTTCGGACAAAGAATTTAAGATTCCCTATACTGGAGAAAAAACTCGTGGAATAAAAATATTCTCCTATGACCTCGATTTCGCTTCAGTTTATGTATGCGTTGATGAATTAAAATATTTGCAAGAATTGACCATAGATTTAGAAGTCGGTGGGTCCACTATCATTAGATATCAAAATATAGCGGGCCTTAATGTAATGTTTAAGGATTACATCGAATATGTGAACGGACAATATAAAGTTTGGCTGCCATGCATAGGTCCTTTATTTTTGAGAGATATATTTTATCATGAGGCATATTTAGTTATTAAAAATAATAATCCGATTGATGTATCTGTAGGCTATTTTAAAGATAAGGGATTGAAGAAATCCGCTGGGGGTGGAAACGATGTTTCAGCTTTGGTTTACCGAACTTTGGGTGCTGATCGGGAACATCATATATATCAATTTCGTAACGTTAGTGGAGTAGGAGATAAGCACCCGTTGCCATTTGATCATCCGAGTTTTGTGTTTAGCTGTAATTTAGACGATTGGAGTGACAACGTGTTATCTATTGATTTGAACTTCGGTTTCTGTGCTCTACATTTCAGTGGTGAAGAGATAAAACGAAAGTTCCAATTAAAAAGCGATGATTTGAGTTATAAGAATACTTCTAAAGCGATTCGAGCGAAGAAAAATCATCATTTGATATCGGGATATAAAAAAATAATCGATCAAAGGGTATGTGGGGATATACAAAATGAAATATTGGAATATTTATGTGATTATCCCGATAATAAATTTATATATGTGATTGACCTGCATAAAAATCTACAAATGAATGCGGTTAGAAAGCCGAATCAATCAATAAATTTATCCCGAATTGATAGGGTGGAAATGATAATAACGCGGAAAAATAATGGGAATAAGTCTTCTGTGAATATCAGTTGTGGGAATGTGAACGAGGTCAGAACTTATGCTCAAATGATGGGATTAAGATATTCGAACTAATCCTATGGAAGAGCCGAAATACAGAACTCGCGATATTTCTCGCACATCTTTTTTTGACGATCGTTCGAAGGTGCCTCTGTGGTCAGGAATTTGAAAGCAGAACGATTTCTTAATTTGACTGCTTGAAGAATCATACCATAGGCCTTTTCCTCATCTGGCTCAACCGTTGCGAGAAACAAAAGAATCTCGGCAGTGAGAACGTTGTTATTCTTTTGTGTGTAACAGTCCGTGATCATTTTAAGACCACGAATTGGACCAAATTCTTTTATGATATTGCCAAGAACTTTCAGGAGAAATTGTGCATGAGCGGTATATTCCGTTTTCTCCCAATATTCTCCATCTTCACGGATTGTTCGGTAGGTGTAGTAGGAACGAGTTAGCACATTCGATGATATTTGCCCTTCGGTACTGATGAATGCCATCGATGCAACATCTAAGAGTTTTTCATCACAAGGAACAAATTCACATATGTCTGTTGTGTATTCAAGGTTTTGCAACAACTCTTCAGAGTCCGATTTTCCTGCATAAAATCGCGGACCAAGAACGAGCCGCTTCGACATTAAATTTATTACAGCGGGAACATTTTTTTCGAATCGGAGATATCCAATCAATATGATATTAGCAGTAAGATTCCCAGCATCAGAAGCTTCCCGAAGTAACGTTAACTGCTTTGATAAAAATGGAGGTGATTCATCTTTGCGAATCTCTTCTACATATTCCCCAGAAAGAGCTAAACCGAGGGCGAGAGATGAATGATACCTTTCTCCCCTGGCATGAGCCTCTTCATAGCAAGCGTGAACATCACTTTTCAAAATATTAAGCGATTCAAACCCTAAGATATTCTTCTGATTAAAATATTTTGCATAAAATGCGAGCGCATTTGCAAATTTCGAATCCTTAAAACGTTGCCACGCTCCCAAACCAGCTGCATTCATCCGTTGAACCAAAAATTGTTCGATGATCCCTCGATAGTATGGCTTCAATGCTGCAATTTGTGTTAATAAGCCGCATATTTCGGAATTGGATAACTCGCTCACCATAAAAGTCAACGCACCCAAACGTGTAGCCAGATCAATGAATGCCGGATTCGAAACTCCGCTGATATCCGGTGTGGCAAATTTATCAAATTGGAATTTCTTCGTTTCTCCAGCTGCCATGGTTTGATTCCCAACTAATCAAAACTTTGCTGATAAAACCCAACAATCATTTGATTATTTCAATTTTTTGATTGCGCGGCACAATAGTCCAGTTAAACATTCAGTTCTATCATATATGATCCGACTATTTTAAAAGTTGTTGGAAACATCCCCTTGATTTCTATTGATCGTCCCAAACGCTCGTTATAGAAACGTTTAGTATAAAATTGTAATTGAACTCTATCATTCAATATAGAAAATTTCACTCTATCTCTATCACTACTTTTGTACACGCATAAATTTCCAAATTTGATATGTTCGAATATATCCATAAGCCTCAACGCTTCGTTAACACCATAAATATCAATAGGAGTATCAAACACAATGCTCTTATAAATTGTTCTCTCAAAAAATTTATTAACACGACTCAATATTTGTAGCTCGTCAAAAGAAAGATATATTACGCATGTTGAAAAAGGTATAATAGCGCGCATTCGTCTTCGATTCGATTCAGATTATAATGAAAATGTATATTCTATTTGTAATTCAATTTTTAGATCGTTAAGATATCGCACATTTTTCACTCCATGGTCGTTTCTGTGTTATATTTGTAAATTGGGTTCTGTTTTGAAAATCTCCGACTCCTAATTGGCCCGCTTCATTGTGACCGTAACTCATGAGTTGCCCATTTGCTAATCTGATGAATGTGTTTCGGTTCCCGCATATTATTTGTACTACACTCTTTGGTATTTCGGGGATTTCTTCGAATAGAACATTGTACGAACGATCAGAAATAACGGATTCTCCACAAAGATGACCACAAGCCATCAATTTTCCGTTTGTTAATCTAATTATGGTGGAAACACTACCACATGCTACTTCTGCTATATTTTTGGGTATACCCCGTATTTCTTCGAATAAATTTCGCGATTGTGTGTCTCCGTTCCCTAATTCTCCATAGTTATTAAATCCCGAACTCATTAATGTCCCATCTGTTAATCTAATAATTGTGTGTAACCCCCCGCATACCACCTCCGCAATATTTTTTGGAATTCCTTTCACTTCTTCAAATATGTTTATATTTTTATTAAAACCCAATCCTAATTGCCCCCAATCATTATATCCACAAACTAATAAAGTTCCATCGGTTAATTTAATTATTGTGTTATTCCGACCGCATATTACTGATGAAACATTTTTGGCTATCCCTGGTATTTCAACAAATGAATATCTACTCACATAATCTCCTAAACCTAATTGCCCATAGGTATTACATCCACAACCCATCAATGTCCCATCTGTCAATCTGATAATGACATGATTCTGGCCCCCTTTCACTTCGACAATATTTTTTGGTATCCCGGGTATTTCCTGAAACAAATTACTTTTATAAAATTTCTCCCCTAACCCTAATGATCCATGGACACTCAATCCGCAACTCATTAAAATCCCATTTTTTCGTCTAATAATTGTGTAAAAATCCCCCGCTATAACTTCCATGATATCTTTTACACCTGCCACCTTTATTTCCATAAACATTTTCTCCTTATATCCAATATGATACATACCTTTACCAAATTGCCCATTGTAACCATCCCCCGCACCCATTAATGTTCCACCATCAACCCTCACAATCGTATGAAAAGCACCACAAGCAATGCCTGATTTCCTATACCGACACTTATTATAATAAACCGCCATCATCTCTTTATTTGTCGCATCCCCCTTCGAATAACTCAAACCAAAATTCACCCTCATCAATTTAAACCAATCATATTTCGCCAATAACTCTGAAATCGGGAAAATGCGAAAAAATACCAAATGATCATAACTACCAACTATATATTGCAACTCAATCGGAAGCCCCTCGAATAAACCTTTTAAATTCATCAGCCCCATATATCTGATAATCACCTCCATTAATCCCCAATTCGATGGTTATTCAATTTTTAAAATTGAAAATATCACTGAATGCTAAACTTATTTCGATTCCAATCGTTGATAATCTTGCCTGATATGAAGGCCTCCCGAATTGCTTCACACACCCGCTCTCTCATAGACATCCCCCCAGAAGCAATATGCAACTATCTAAACATTGACGAACTCAATATGCTCCGGCGAACACATCCATCTTTTGCAAAGAGATTCTGCGATAATTCATCTCCTATCATACATTTATTCCATCCCTCAAGTTCTATAACCGACAATACTAAAATACTCCACCAATATCCAAAAGCAAAACTAATTATACACCCTAGTGAATTTACTAAGACATATGTTGAAAAATTAACTATCTTAACTAACATAATCTCTCTCGATCTTTCAGGTTATGGTGTACTTTCAGGATATGGTGTATTACGTAGAGATATTTCAGCTATGATCAATTTAACTTCTTTATGCCTATCAACAACCACAGCAGGAATGTTAGAGAATATGACACAACTGCTTGAGCTCAGTTTAAGTTCCAACAGCATAATTAAGGGAACAACATTACAAAAATTAACAAATCTAAGGAAATTAAGTTTAGAAGAGAATAATAATCTCACAGATATCGATATCATATGTCTCCCATTATGCTCTCTATCTCTGCTCAGAAACACTTCAATTGGCCCACTCGTGCTTAAACAATTAAATTTAACCCACCTAGATATCGAATACAGCATGCCAACGATGACAACTGAACTCATTGATTGTCCGACGTTAACAGATTTAAGATATGCTTATTCAGTACGGAATAATATTGATTGGGAAATAGTTGGGAGAATGGCATCGTCGCTGAGAAAATTAACTTCTGATTACCATTATTTCAAAGATGCAAGGCTTTTGACAAATCTGACGTGGTTATTACTAAAAAACATCAAGGGCGATTTTGAATTTTCCTCTTTGGGGTCATTGGAAACGCTAATTATAGCTGGATCAACATATCGATCTGATTTAAGGTTTCCTTCGGGTCCATTAGACAATTTATCGCATTTGGAGATATGTAATTATGCAGAATTGAATGTTAAATTTTTGAAAAACTTGACCTATTTGGATATAGGCATCTATCAGTTGCCAAAAAATGAAGAATTGGGAGAATTAAAAAAATTAAAAACATTAATAGTGGGCCCGAGTGGAGACAGTTATCTTAGGAGAAGGGATGCTAGATTTCAGATTGATATTTCTTCGCTCAGTTCACTAATTACATTAAAATTTTTATTTTGCAAATCTTTTGATTTCATAAGGGGGGAAGATGGCATTATTTCGCATAGTTTAGAAGATTTATCAATAATCATAGCCGATTCAAATATTGAAGATAGTTCATTGATTGCTATTCCTAATTTAAAATATCTATCTATCAGTAGGCGATATTCATATTCACGTCCAGAATTTACTCGTGCATGTTTTTTAAGTTTGCATAAGTTGTTTGTGTTGAGGATTTATAAAGATGATTTAGAAGATGCGGAATGTATTGCTGCTTTGGTAAATAAAGGAATAGTAATAAAAAACTGTGAAAAATTAGAGTGGTTTGAAATTTCACAACGTTATGGTGTACTCTACGAAGGTGTCATCTGTGATATGCGGCGCTATGGTAATTGAGCCAGCTATTTAGGGTGGCAATAATCAAAGGAATCCTTACGAGTATCGTTAAGTTCGCCATGCAATAGTAACGTTTTTTTTTATAAAATTTTAACTGTAAAATTCGTTGTTGCATTGGATGTACTCATTGATGCATTCATTGGATGTCCTCATTGGATGTATTCATTGCATGTACTCACTGGATGTATTCATTGGATGTACTAGTTGGATGCACTCATTGGATGCATTCATTGGATGTATTTATTGATGCACTCACTGGATCCATTCATTGGCTGTGCTCATTGGATGCATTCATTGGATGCACTCATTGGATGCACTCAAATCCCCCGATGCTAACGCATCGACCCCTTCTCTGAGGGGTTGCGCTCCCTTCGGTCGCGCGGTGCTTCATTTTCTGATTCATCTTGGTTTCATCTTTATATTCCATTTCAGTTCAAGACCCCGAAGCATCTAGTGTCCCGATGGGGCCGCAGGCCCGCATACCCGCAGGGTTATGCCCCGAAGCGTCTAATGATCCGAGATATATATATTGTTTAGGGACTTCCCCTTTGCTCCACAGGTCGAAACATCTATTGATCTGATATATAAATTAGTATGTATATGCACCTTTTCCCCTTTAGAATCCGAAGCATCTAATGTTACCACCAGAGGCCGCAGGCCCGCATACCCGCAGGGTTATGCCCCGAAGCGTTTAATGATCCGATATGCACTTCCCCTTCGCTCCACAACCCGAACCATCTAATGATCCTATATATAAATTAGTATGTATATTGACTTTTTAGCCCTATAGCCCGAAGCATCGAATGTTCCCCCCATGGGCCGGAGTCCCGCAAACCCGGCGCTAAGTTATGCCCCGATGCGTCTAATGATCACAAAAAATTGAATAATCTAATTATTTGTTTACTTCTTCAGCTGGTTAAAATCGGAGGCTGCTATGGCATTTCGAATTCCCGATGATGTAAGTCGAGCAATATTTGATAAATTATCGCTTTCGGATGTTGTTAGCATTTTATGTACATCAAGAAATTTAAATCGAATTTGTCGCACTATTGTGCTTATGCACCAATGTCCATTCGAGATGGTTTCTAAAGTTATCAATTCTTTTCCTAGGGCTCGAATTAAGCTTATAATACATCATAAGTTGCTCAATGCGATTCATTTTTTTGGGAATAATATATACGAACTGAATGTTTTTCACCATATAAATGAAGATAATCCAAATATTCGATGGAGTCAGTTGACGCAGTTACGCGATTTGAATTGTTGTAAAAATGATATTATACAAATTTTGAGAGGAAGTGAAGTACAGCCACCAAATTTATCAAGATTACATATTTCTGGAGGGGGGATGGATTTAAGGCGTTTTACAAAATTGAATCATTTACAAATTTACAGAAATGTGATGATACCCCTTAAATACAATAGCTGTATGCTGCCTACGACATTGACTAGTTTATACTGTTATAATTATGGTGTGCTAGACTTAACTATCTGGCGGCCTTTTGTTTCGACAATAGGTACTTTTGATATGCTAACAACTGCAGAATTTAGTGATATTAATGATTTAATTATGATGGTCAATCATGCTTCAAACTTAACGGATTTAGGGTTATACCATGATTGGAGATGCAACTATTCGGATGGAAATTTATTCGAAAATTTTGGTGAATTGACTGTTGCTAATTTACGTAATGTTACTAAGTTATGTTTATGTGGTATTCCTTCTTTGCCATCAAAATTTTTGGCCAGTATGGTGAACTGCAAAATATTGGAAATGGATTTTATTGGAGCTACGCACATCAAAAAATATTTAGTTGAAATGCCGAAGGTAACGAATCTATCTTTTTGTCGAATTTCGGAATGGCAGTATATTGTTAAATTTTTCCCCGGGGTTCAAATAATGACCCTCAATGCTTGTAATTTTGATCTTCCATTAGTGGGTCCGCCATTGCAGCTGCAAGAGTTAAATATTATATCTTGCAATCTTACATTGTCAAAAACAATTCTAAATAGTTCACGCCTACGAATTACGAGATCTTATGATATCAGACCTGTATTCTTTACATTTGTCACAGCAGAACACTTGACATGTAGTGTTATGTTACCGTTTTCTTCATTTGATCCAGTTTTAAGAAAAATGCATTTGCGCGAATTATCGGTTCCGAATGCTTCTGAATTTTTGTTGGCACCTTATAGGGTAATGCCTTTTTTATAGATTAAATACTTTCCTTCCGATTTTGTCTGGGATAAAACTTATTTGAGCAAATTCTTTTTTCAAGCACGCTGAACGTTTTTTCAATCGTTCTTTGGATACAATTTTCTTTCCAAACCCTTTCATAAACTGTATACAGCGGGGGTTATTGGAATTATTTGGTTTTGTTCCGTGCGCCATGAATTGTGTCCAAAATATAACAGTGCCTCTTGGGACCGGAACTCGTTTGGGGCTATGTACATATTTCATATCTATCTTATCCGTTTTGGAAAAATGATAAACTCCTTCTCCATAATCATTTTTAAAATCCTTCTCCGTCACCCAATTGGGGTATTCTTTATGAAATCCCGGTACGCATTGAAATCCACCGTCATCTTCGTAATTATCCATCAAATTTATTACACACTGTATTTCGATGCCGTCCAATTTGGAATATAAATTATTTTCTGCTACAAAATCAGCCGTAGTCGAATAATCCAATGATTCGCGTTTATCAAGGATGGTTTTACAATTTAGGTAAGAGGAAGGATGAAAATCAAGATGTAAACCGGGGTATACATAATTGGTTTTCCAATCAGGATGATCAATTGTGGGACGATAAAAGGCGCATCGATCAATGCTTACTAATATTTGGTCTTCACCGCACAATATTTGGAAAGCTCTATGAATCGAATCATTTTGCCGATTTTTGCAAAATTGCTCGGTTATTATTGGTTTCTTAGCGTACATACCGAAATTATTTAAAATCGGAGCATGCTCATATGTAGATGCATCATTGATATCGAATCGCGGGTCTATTTTTTTCATTTGCTGATCGATATCATCTAAAGTATTCTGACAATCATCATCAGTTAATATTCCTCTAATAGCAACATATCCATTTTCATCAAAGAATTTCTTCAACTCTTTTTCATGCTGAATTTTAAATGTTTCATGAAATTCTGACATTTCTTGAATAAGATAATAGCAGGAATCTTCTCTTAACAAATTATAATTCAAATTTTTGTTATTCCCATTAGTAACTCACCAAGCACATACGAAGATATTATATTCAGAAGAACAATGGGCAACGCATCAAATGTCTTTGATAATCTTCCAACATATGAATTATGCAATAATTTTAAATATTTAATACCCTTACTTGTATTATATTCGCAGCATAATAGATCATCGTCTCTGAATAATTTTAAATTGTGATTGGGATAAAATTTTCTAAATGTTCCATATTTTAATTTATAATTTTTAAACATTATTTCATAAGAATATGCTTCCCATAATAAAAATCCATCCGTTTCAAATTGTTTTTTCATTTCACTTTCTCTTATGTACTCGGGTCCTGCTAAACCAATCTCATTAATTGATGACACGATATAGATAAATCTACCTTGAGGTGTTGAAGAATTATTTGGATCTACACAAAAAATGATACGTGGTCTAGCATCTTCTATAAAATAGCATAATTCATTAGAGAGAAAATTTTCAGAAATAATATTTGTAGATTGCCATTTTAGTGATTGTTTGATATGTTCAAAATATATTGGAATTTGATGAAACGAAAGCTGTGGATCAGTCTCTGTAAAGGATCGCAGGAGGCCGATAGGTTCTACATTTAAACCAGCCGAAATGGCATCAGCAATAGAATATTTGGTCATGCGTGAACATCATAGAATATATAAATAATAAATAGAGAGTGATATATTCAAATTTTATTAGATAAAGCTTTGCCGATAATATGTAATAGAATTTTTATGAATAGATGCAATTGCGGGAATCTCAGGAGTGAATTATGTATTGAGAAAAAATGCGGTTGTTGTTGTTTTGACAAAAATTGCGAACGTCATACGATTAGAACCAAATCAGGAATTGAAGTTGTGATAGATTATGAAATGGAAGAAGATTGTTATCCATTTGAAGTAGTTGACGTCTATAATGGTTGGGACGATAATGTTAAAAAGATTTGTAATGAAATATGTTGCGTTGCTGGGATATCTAAGGATGTATGTTTGAATATTATAGGAGAATATATATGTGTTTTTTGGATTTGCGCTGTGTGCGGAAATTCAGCTGAGGATGAAGAGTGTTGGCAATGTGAGTCTTGTGGGAAAATTTTTGGTTATATGTGTCAATATCCGAATTCTTATACCACCAAATGTAAGATAAAAGATTGTTATTATTGCGATAGAGGGTATTGTTTGAATGGCTCTAATTCAGAGGGGGACTATTGTAATGAGTGTTATGTTGATGATGAAAATGAAGATGACTCATTCTATTGAAAAATTGATATTGATAGAATTAGTTAGTTCCATAAGATCGTAGATTCTAATAATAGTTTCTGGGATGTCGAATGAATGCCGTATCTGCAAAGAGGAAGGCGAACCCGATAAGTTGATTTCTCCGTGCAAATGTGGTGGATCAATGAAATATGTTCATATTGATTGTATTGAACGATGGAGATCAACAAGCGCGAATGGTAATTCACAATGCGAGACCTGCAAGACATTTTACAAATTTAAATATGGTAGAATAAAATGTAATAGAATATGTGTGGATTATTCAGTAGGAGCGGTTTTGGAAATACTCGCGTGCCTCCTTCTAATTCCTCTATCAATTTCTTGGCTGTTCTGTCTATTGTATGGGCTTTGGATCATAATTTTTCATCTGGATCCATTTCTGATTAAGTCCTTTAATCCAGTTAATCTGTTGTTGAATGAACCGTTCATTAAACCGTTCATTATTTTGAACATGCTATTTTTTGCGATAGGAATTAAAAAAAATATGAGAGAATTCATCGAAACGTTCAAAAATATTCATGGATTGATGCGAGAAAAATCTATAGCTACTAGGAGCACAAATATGTAGTTCATTCTTGTGGCACGATCATAATTTTATTTTGTAATTGACACTTGATTCCTTTTTTGTGAAAATTCGTAATTTCAGTATTGTTAAACAATTCTAATAGTTTCGGGGTCGTTTTAAACAAGTAGATGAGTGTGCCATCCGGAGCTCTAATCGTTACTGTTTTGGGTTCGGCATTGTTCCCCCTCATCTTTTTCCAATTGAGGAGACTTTTGATATCAGGCTTCACTGATACTGAGATTGTTCCATATTTTATTCCTACCAAAACTCCTATCGCAGTCTGTTTTGAATTATATTCGTTTTGATAGAAATCATCGCAGTTAGATATGTTGATTAGGGTTTCCCAATTTTTCTCAATCGGAGTGATATCATAATCATTTTCATAATGGTTCCATTCAATATCAATACTAATTGGAACGAATCCTAATGATTTAAGTTTGTGCCAATAGGGCCTTATCGTTGAATGGTCTTTGGGTTGCATTATTTGTTCCGTCATAATTATATAGTTATTTATAGAATTATGTGTTTAAGCCATACATCATCTTTGTCCATCTAAAGCGCCATCACTCTAAAGTGACCAAAAGATGAATCAAAAGATGGAGTGCGCGCGCGACCGCAGTATATATTATTCCGCGTCGCATTTTGACGGAACTCATTAGGTGCTTAGATAAATGAATAATTCTGATGAAAAGGAGAACGTTTACACAAATGAATAGTTTGATGTAGCCCAAATTGTTTTAAAGATAAACTTTTCAATAGATGCTTCATTTAATGCACTCCATCCACTCAAATCCCCGATGCTATCGCATCTACCCCTTCTCTGAGGGGTTGCGCTCCCTGCGGTCGCGCCCGCGTTAAATCATGAATCGTTAATAAGGAGGTGGTGGAGGAACCGCATCAACTGGCACTGCTATGGAAAAATTTTCAGCAGGTTTAACAACCGTCCCCTGATGCAATAGGTTAGTTAGATTCCTGACATCTCTTTCAAGATCTACAACCTGCTTCTTCAGAGCATCCACTTCAGATTCTGATTTTAATTCACTAGGAGCCGATATATTTTTCTCAACTAAACGACGAAATTTTCTAATATTATCGACATCTTCTAATTCTAATCCCGCGTTTCTCTTGAGTTGCTCATCACAATATAGAATAGCTAGTTCATAATTTTTTCTCGCTTCATATATTTTCGCAATATGAAAGTAGCCAAGATGAATCTTATTTTTCTCAAGCAATATAATTTTTAAATCATCATCTGATACAGACTCCCCATCTTTTTTAACGCACAGTTCACAAAATTTTTTTCTTGCATCTTCATTACCAAGATTCCCCGATATTCTATAATTTTCTAAAGCTAAGGAATGATCTTTTTTAACTCCATGACCGTATTCCAAATGTCTCCCAAGAAAATAATATACATTTCCATCGTTTGAATAGCCCGCAGCTTGCGAGAAATATTCAAACGATTTTTTGTAATCTCGTTTTAATGGCATGTATCCTTCAATGGGATCTACCGTCATAGGTTTTGTATATTTCCAAGTTTTGAATGCATTTCTACGACGATTAGCTTGGTAACCACCTAAATAATAGAATAGAGCGAGATAACTGAGAGCATTCTTATTCCCTCCGTCCACGGCCATGATTAAATGGGGTATTGCGATCGTCATATTCCATGGATGATAATAATTTAGACCTAAATGAATTCGGGCCAAAAGATAACAAGCGTCGGGATTTTTATTTTTCAGAATATGTGCTTTACAAAATATTATAGATTGTGATGGAACACCATGTACTTCATGTTTTTTTATTTTCGCCAGTTCTTTTTTCAGATTAAAATCAGGAAGTATCGAAGGGGGTGGTGCGGCGGCGGGAGGGCTGTTTCCCATTTCGTTGGATGAAATAAACAAATGAAAGACATGATTTAGCATTTTTATGTTCAATTTTTTCAATGACACCCAGATGATTGAAAAAATTGAAATTTCGGTTATATTGAAGGGATCTTTGATTGGTATTTTCTTATGGAATCGCGAGGAAGCGATGGCGAAATTCTCCGAGGTAAAGGGAGGGGATTTGAGTGATCCGTTGAGAGAGGAATTGAGTCGGACGGAATTGCGAATGTGGGAGCCGACTGAGGCTGAAGTGATTCGATGGCGCAAATATGTTTTTCTTGACAAATCGAATGTGATCAGATTGACGGATGCGGGGTGTTTTGAGTTCAACAATGGAACATTCACATCGATCAATGATGATAGGCTTGAAAAAATCCTTTATGCATTGATTCGGCAACAATACGATGCAGCTCTACCAAGTGGGACAGTACCTATTCCTATGCTTCGGTATGACCCGATAACCATTTCACCGCGACTAGCAATGCCATTTCAAGTTCAGATCTATTCCGAAATTGGGCGCTACGGCTGGGTTAACAACAAGTTAGATCCACATGAAATATTGGCATTCAAACTCGAACAAGCAGCCCATTGGCATGATTACGTGTACTTTGATGAAAAGACTCACAAGGTCCATCTCACTATCCTGGGGGATGCCGTTCTTCTAGGTAACATCAAAATTCCCGAAGAAGAGCTCACGATCTTCAAGGAGATGATTGCTGTTCTTCTGACAACAAAATTATCGTACCCATGGTTGAAAGGCGTAACCCGCATGGAATCCCTTGAACTTCCGTTAGCAGATTCATCCGTGCGCCAATTGAGCGTGGAACTCGTGCACCCTCAGTTTCCTACAGCAGCGGCAACAATTCGCATAGCTCCGCTTTTTCGCTTGCCAGTTCCCAAAGGATCGATTATCGCTTTGAAGGAATAACATCCGATGCATAAACAAGAGAAAAAGTTGAAATTTCTGATTGATTGAAAGATTCATTTGATTTGGATATGTTCATGGATCGAGAGCAAAGGATGAGTGAACAAAAATGCTCTGGGTGTGCGAAGAATTTTTTGACGACTTCGTGTAGTAATTTCTGTTGCTCGAAATGGTTGTGCGGAGATTGTTTGGGGAAGCATCAGGGGGAGCACAAATTTGGTTGTTGTGATAAGTCTGCGGTTGGAGTGCGTGGAACGCGGTGTCGGCGTTGTCAGGAATTTGGGCATTCGACATGTATCGTTTACGGAAAAGGGTTTTATCGTGGGATGTACAATGTGTTGTGCCGTGGGTGCGCGATAAATGAACCTCGTTGTTGGAAGAAATGTCCAGTCCCAACTTGTTCAGAAGTAACTTTCGTGGGAGATATGCATTTTTGCTTTGATTGCAGGGGACTCTTTTGCCCGAAGCACATGAGTGCGACACCTTCGGAAAAGGATGCAAAATTTAAATGTCCCCTGTGTTCATCTGAAAATCAATTTGTTGGCAGCGGGAAATTGCGCAACTTCTCGCAGAACATAGTTGAGGTTCTGTAGCATCAGATTCAACGATCGAAAAATTGATAATTCTTTTATTGGATCTCATCTATTGTGATTAAATCCCATAGTAATAAAAAGCATGTCTGCTGATCAACAGAATAAACCATCTGTATCTGGAATAGACGCTCTTATAGAAATTTCAGAAAATGTAGCAGATATTCAATCCGATGAACCCGGACGATTGACTACATTCGATGACTTATTTTTTATCATCGTCTGTTTTTTTTGGACGATATTTCTTCTTATTTTTCTTGTAAGTCTCATCGGATGGCTTCTTTGTTTCAATAGCGAAGCTTGTGATAATCATTCTCTCGAATGCTGCAAAACAAATGATTTTCACAATTTTATCAACGGGACTTGTGTTAACGTCATTAGCTATAGAAATTGTGCCTCTTACGACCAATGGGAATTGGCTATATACGGCAATATTATGGCCGGACTAGCTTTGTGCATAATATTTTATTTGATTCATTCATATCTAGAAAATAGGAATCAATCAGCTTCAGGTCGTTAACTTTATCATTGCTTGCGTGAAGATGAAATGCTGTCTATCCCAGAGGGGATCCTTATAAGTTTCAACTGAGATATTACCGATAACTACAAATCTGTGAGCGATATAAAAATTAACTTTTTCTTGTAAAACTTCTTTAGATGGTTCCGACACAACGATATAATTGCAATCAGGGTCAGGTGGCACTAAGCGCGGAGGCGGCGGTAGTGACTGACTTTGTTCTCCACCCATTTCTCCTGTAAACCATAAATCATGAAATTAAACTTATTATTCAATCGCTTTTTCAACTTTTAAACTCACCAATACAAACCTTCAATAATAAATTCGCCAAGAACATAGGAAGATATTATATCCAGAAGAACAATAGGCAAATCATCGATTGCCTTTGCGAATCTTCCAACATATGAATTATGCAATAATTTTAAATATTTGATACCCTTCTTTGTATTATATTCGCAGCGTAAAAGATTATCGTGTTTGTATAATCTTAAATAGTGATTTGGATAAAATTTTCTAAATGGTCCATATTTTAATATTTTATTTTTAAACGCTTCGCTGTAATCATATGCTGGCCATAATAGAAATCCCTGCATTTCATATTGTTTTTTCATTTCGGTTTCATTTATGTATAGAGGTCCTGCTAAACCCATAATACCATATGATGTCACAACATAGGTAAATTTACCTTGAGCTGTTGAAGAATTATTTGGATCTAAACAATAAAAGATACGTGGTTCCGTATCTTCTAGAAAATAGCACGATTCATTAGAGAGAAAATTTTCAGAAATAATATTTGTTGCTTGCCATGCACACTCTACGAGTGTCTCGCTGCGCTCGGCGATGTAAAACATCGCTCAATAGGTTATACATTTAAACCAGTCGAAATAGCAGCAGGAATCGAATATTCTGTCATATATGAATATAATAGGATATATCGATACTTAAGAGAGAATGATATATTCAAATTTTAAGTTAGGACATTGAGATATCACAGTGCGTGGCTAATCTAAACAATCGGGCATCAAATTTTCTATTCGACCCGCGACATCTTCTATATGATTTTGTAATTGGCTAACTTCCTGAAGAAATCCACATATAATTTTATATTTTTCTGTTTCTTCTGGCTCATCCATCTGATTTAAAATTATATCGATGTCTAATTGACGTTCATCGTTTGGCATATTGAATAGTATATTGATTGCTATTTTATTATCTAATTCTTGGACTGCACTTATCCCTTGTTGACCACATGTACCATCCACATATTGGACTATACCGGGCAACCTTTTGATCCCACAGAACTGAATAAACGCCCATTTTATAGTACTCCAGGAAGTAGTACCCATTTTATTAATTTTAGCTGTTGCAGCGCATGATTCGTTGATTTGGCACACATATCGATGATTGCTATGAAAATTAAAAAATATCACCTTCAATTCATCCGGTTCGACATCTTGGACCGCTACTACATAATTTTCAAAAATGAACACCATATATATATATATGTATTTTATTATTAAATTATAATTACCCATATTCATTTTATATCAACTTTTTCCCTGCGCGGGATAGAAAAATTGATATAACATAAGATTATAGGACTCATTCGATAAGCAGCATCATATCCGGGGACAAACCTTTTGATTTATTGCATGGGCCCCTTATATAAAAAGTTGAAAAAGCGGAGTAATTGAAAGATCCTTGGGAAATGGACAGATATTAACTGATTTTGCAATGGCCGCTGCTGCCGCTGTCGGAGTCTCTGCTTCAATTCGTAAGCGTCCCCCTATGTCATTAATAAATCTGTGGTATGAAACGCCTAAGATCCTATTGAAGGGTCAAATAAAATGGGGCGGTACTAAAAAGCTACCCATAGATAAAATCTGCAAAGCCCTTGATATTCCCGCATTGGTACCCAAGCTGCTGATGCATTTGGAAAACTTGCCATTTCGCAGGTTCGCGATAGAATCTGATGGGATCGTGATTGATCTCGATGAACTCGACTCTTTGCAGGATCATGTCATGACGTGGTATGCCGAGTGGACGGAGCGAATCAATCGTTCAACAATACTCATGTGCTATGCTGAATCGAAGGACCCAGTGACTATGACTGACGTGTTGAAAGCAATCGGTCTTGGTGATATCCCACGTGAAGAAGATCTCGCGTTGCTTAGTTATCTTCAAGATAAACTTTCACCTCGTTGCCGCAAGAAGATTCCGAAGGTGCGTTGGGGCATTCCAATGGATATCGTTCTTTGCGAGTCCGATGAATTACAGTCGGTCGCCGCACACGCACGTGATTGGTACGATTCCCGAAAGAGTTCCCGAAAGGAAGTTGCAGGCCCGGATGCGAAGGAAACAACAGAAGAACACACCCAGTGGCTTGATCAGGAGCGAAAGCAAGCTACTTTGGATGCAGCATTTATGGAACAATTTGTCCAACCCGCCGAGAAGCAATGGATTGTTGACCGCGCCGACTTGTGGATGAAGGCTCATGGACAAGACGATCAATGGTCTCGCCCATCAGTAAAGATTCAAGATCTCGGAAAGTACATTCCGGGGGCGACAATTGAATCCTCCGTGGTGTGCCGAAATTGTCGCGATCATCCATTTCGAACCGTGATTTACCAGGTGGAAAAGAAATTTTTCGTCAAATTCGAAAACCCATGTCTGAGTGAGGCCGCTGAGGAAAAGCTTCTAACTGATGCATCAGCGAAAGCAGCAGCCCACACAATGTTCGGACCATTCTGGACGCTCGCAGCAGCCCATGCGAACTCAAAAAAGGCGACTGATCCCATAGCCCTGAATAATCTCACCCAAAAGATCCGTTCTGGCCGCGTCTACTTCACATCGCAAGATCTATTAAAAGCAAATATGGAAGCCGCTGCAGTAGGCGAAGGAAACTAACTTTTTGTATTTATTAAATATTTCGTTTAATAAAATTAACGTTATGCTCCGGAAGTGTATTTTGCGACAAGTTGAGTTCGTAACCAATGCTCGAGACCGGCTCGGGATGATTTGAGAATTTTCTCTTTGTTTTGGATCCAAAGGGTCGTTTGTTCGTCGAGATCGTCGGATAACATGGCGAGGATGTGTTCCTTTTTCTCAGCGATCAGGTCTTCGTCTAGCTCTTGTTTGAGAGTTGGTAATAATTTGGGCATGTCTTTTATGCTGAATGATGCGAGGGAGTCGCGTTGTCGAAGTCGTTGAAGTCCCTTCTCCCAACGGGGGAGTTCGTTGTATTTTGAGGCGATGGAGAGGATCATATCGGTGTTCTCGGGGAGTTGTTCTTTTTCCTCGCGGAAGTCTTTTCGTACGAACTTTCGTTTGGTGCCATCTTCACCTTTCCATACTAGGCCTTCGATCATGGTGCCGCCAAGTTCCGAATGGAATAGGGCTTCGTACACTTTATGCTGGAGAGTGGTAATTGTAGCATTTGCTTTGGCGTCGTTAGTTCCATCGCTTGTGTATATCACTCGGGCAGGCATATAGCCAAACTCATTCGCCCGAGTGATTAAGGCTGACTGGGTTGCGTAAGTTTTGCTATCTTTGTACAAGAGATCGATGATGATGCAAAAGTCTCGGGGGACACGAGCGTACGTTAGTTTGTTTTGTCTCTTTCGGCAGAGTACTTCGCAGGTGATCACTTCGTTGTCATCAAATAGCTGCGGATATTTCAGATACCTAACGGCCCACCCAACTGCCGCGGGGCCAAAGATTGGACAGTCAAATGTCACCGGCCGGCCTTGATGAGTTATTGATATCTTGCCTGATTTCGTACTACAAACGGTTAATGTGCTCCCGTCATACTTTTCTTGAAAGCTCCCGCGTGATTTCAATAAATCACTTAACGTTGAAACTGCCACGATTTTGACATAACGAAATATCACGCGTTCTGTGGATAATACAGCAGAAAGGCGCTCTCCATACGCCTCAAGGAGTGGCGTCACAATTGGCAAACCGTTCTTATTAACCGCACAATCTGCTGGGAATACCCGAAAGGGAGCAACCAAACACCCATGGTAATCGTTTGGATTAGTTGCCGCTACCCAACGACCATTGACAAGAATAAAATAGCCTTGACTAGTGACTAAGCCCATGCGAATTGAACCAAGATAACTCGATTACTGATTATATGGACCTTTCAAACATTTTAGTTATTCAATTTTTTAATATTGGAGCTTTGTGATTTTCACATTGGCCATTTCGTATAATTTTTCACAAAGGGGGTTATTTTTGTAATCATTACAATAATATATGTGTTTGATTCCAGCTGATATTAAATTTTTTGCACAATTTATGCATGGATAATCTGTCACATACGCAGTTGATCCCTCTAATTTCACCCCCCGTGAAGCAGCATCAGCCACAGCATTAGTTTCTGCATGAATCGTCATTTGTTCATGCCCATCCACCACTACACTAGTATGCTCCGCCCCTTTGATATGCCCATTATACCCCGTCGATATAATACGATTATTATTAGTAATAACACACCCAACATTTAATCTCTCACAAGAAGACCGCTTAGATATCAAAAATGCAACCATCATAAAATATTCATCCCATGATGGTCGATGATCGAGTTTCAATATACTATCCAAAATATCTTTCACCTTACTATCCATTCAATTATCTAAATTCTTATTCTCACTTATCGTTAAATATATACAAATCAACTTTTTTCTAACAATACTCAATTATCAATCCAATTGCATCACGACTAATATTATCGATTAGCTCAATCAGAAATTTAATCAAATTGGTTTTTATGACGGGACTAGGGAAAGATCTACAAACCATTTCTTCGTGCGGTCCGTTGAAGTATTTCACCTTACTAAAACAATCGTCGCTCCGGATCAATTTATCATTCACGAAAAATTTAATCTCCCCATTATCGCATACTCCAATGACATGAGAATTTAATCTCGATATATCCTTAATCATTGACCTACAATACTGATCTTTTCGCTGTCCGTATATCATATTATTATTCTTATCGAAAATAGTATGGAATATATTATTACCAATTATTTTTATATCTCTATCCAGAACAACAAATTCATAATCACTCGTAAATTTATACGCACCACTATTATTGACGAATATATTTTCCCCAACATACTTAATTTCTGACAGACTAATTTTATTCGGCGCTTCATATTCTTTATAACACTTCGAACTCAATTTCACGATGACATTCGCATAACCATTAATTGTTTTCGGATCCCGAAGTTTAATAAATGATTCACTAAACAAATCCACTCTTTTAAATTCTGGGATTTCCGAATACTGACCGCAATCTTCTTCATCGATGTCCTCCTCAATATTGAAAACATAATATCTCTCAGAACAAATAAAAACTAATTTTTCTCTAACTATGAAATCATATCCCATACCAGCGCACGGTATCGAAAATATTTTAACAATGCGCAACATCGTTTCTTCTTCAATTATTCTATAAAAATTATATTCCCTCGTGTTATCAACTATCAATACATTATTTATAATTTTTATCCGCATCATAAACGAGTTACATTCAATATCGATTTGATATATCTTATCTGTTCTCCTATCTAATATAAATACTCCATCTGAATACGAACCACCATCCCAAGCAATAGCTATCTCTGATTTATGCATACAAATACACATTACAATTGTTCTTTCGCTCAAAGCAATTCCTGAATTAAATGCTTCAATCATTGACTTAAAACAATGCTCCGTTTGGTCCACAGTATATTTAAATGAATTTGTACTCCATTGATGTATTTTAAATTGCCATACAAAAAATCTCGCAAAATCACTCCGAAAGTGATACAACGATCTACAATTTTCGAAATATTTGATGTTCTTAACCATTTTACTAGGCATATCCATATCAATTATTGCTCTTTGGAATAATATATTCAAAATTATTTGCTTCTGTCATACGTTAAAAAATTTGAATATAAAACTAACTGGGTCACTTGTAATCAACCTCTGATCAATTTAAACGATGGCTACACAAATAGTTAAGATAACATTTGGATCGATTATGGGGACGGTTGGGACTTCCATTTTTACGGGAAATTTTCTGACCGGCAGCTATTTGGACCAAAAAATCGTTAAACCTCGGGGAGATTTTTTTAACCTCAAATATGCTTTAGGTAAAGGATTCATAACAGGATTTACCGCTCCGTTGTTCGTCGTTTATGCTAGTGGGAAATGGGCAGTCATGTCACCATCTTATGTACGCCATAAAGAAACTGGCATGACATTTAATAAAAATGGCCCAATTCCATATATCTTTCCAGGATATCGAACCCGTAAAGAAGAATTTGAAGACATCAAATAAATGTAAGCGACTCCTTATCGCAATTGTTGCAGCGGGCTATTGGGTATTAGCACCTCTTTATACGACGAGAAATAGATATTAAAGTTACATTTTTTTCAAAAACATTTTTATTATTGGTCCGATGGTTTCTGCATCCCGATGAATTTGATTTATAGCTTCAATGAACACTTTAATTTCTGAACTATAATCGATAATACAGGAACTTAGGTCCCGAAATCCATCCGGAAGTGCTTTGCGTACTTCGCCCGATAATAATTTAAGTTCATCCTCGAGAGGTTTAATAACATCATATCCAAATCGATGATATTTTTTTTCATCAAAATCTTTTGATAAAAAGAGTTCGTCCCAAACCGTTTGTAAAATAGTTTGAATAACCGGCGATTCTAAAATATTTTCTGTTTGCGTTCTTATTGCATTCATCAATAGTTCGCGTGCATCATATTTTCCTGGAGTCGATTTGTGATCCCTGACAAATCTATTAAGTTTTTTCATAGTGATAGTGTGTTTTTTTGGTAGGCTATTAGCACAATTACATTTTGATAATTTTGTGTGTATAGTCGGGACAATGATTCCACCTTGACCAAAATATCCGCTATTGAAAAAAAGTTTGCGGATCGATACAATATTTTCCTTTATATTTAAATACTCCAGATGATTTTCAGTCATGCCAAATACTTCTGATTCTTTTACGTGTTTTATGTGAGAAGATTGTTTTTTTGGAATTTCGGTTAAAAACTTGTGTTGTTGACATATTAAACATTTGGTGGCATATAATGGAGTCGCTTTTATGTCGATATCTTCGAGCCGATAGGACGACCACCAATTTAAAATATATACCCCAATTAATTTCAAAGTCATTTTTGATGTCCATTTAAATTGATATGAGTGGTAACTAGAGTAAACAATTTTCAACTTTCTTTGGCTTCGTTACGGAGAATTTTATCGATTATGAATACAGCTCGGTGATAAATATAATATAGGCTAGTGTATAAATGGATCATTTCATGATTGGTGGCGATGGCAAGACGAATATAATAGTATGTAAAGTTTTTGTAGCAATTGGGTGTTTATTATTTATTATTGGCATTGTGATTGCAATTTGTAGTAAAAATGAAGTGAAGGGCGAGTAGAGTTCGTCGGGAAAAGCGGGGTTTGTAGTGATGGGGATCGGTGCTGCAATAGCTGCTTTTTCAGCGGTCGGTTGGGCGGTTACACCCCTTTTCTAACGACGCACGCCTTGTAATTAAATAAATTTAGTAGGATTTACCGTATAGGCAGGAGGTTTTGCCGGTAGTGTTACAGATTACGCATAGGGGATTTTGGGATATGCTGGGGAAAGCTTTGTCGTTTGGAATGCAGAGCGATTTGGCTTTGAAGTGATGGTCGAGGTAGTCTGTGCAAGCGGGGGTTTGGCACCAATTTATTAGGCAGAGTTGTTTGTTATTAAATGCGTCGGAGAGGGCTTCTAAGTTTTGGGGGTCTGTAATGGAAGAGTAGATTTTTTTATAAGCGGTTGCGTAGAGATTGTCAGCGATGGCTATCATTTTTGAGGCTATTGTAGGTATGATATTGGTGAGGGGAACATTTTCTTTTTCAGTGGTGTCTCTTCGGTATAGGATGGCGGATGCGGTTTTGATTTCTTTGATGCCAATTTCGAGTCTGATTGGGACCCCAAGTAGTTCCCAGTGATTGTATTTGGCTCCAGGTTTCCATTTACGTAGGTCTAATTCGACTCGGTAGGTTGGAAGTAGGAGGTCATACAGTTTTTCGCAATAAGAGATCACCGTTGATTCATTTGTTGTTGTATAGATCGGAATTATCACGATTTGTTTCGGTGCTACTAATGGAGGGAATATCGCTCCTTTGTCATCGCCATGGGTCATTAACATAATACCGATTGATCTCGTTGTGAATCCCCAAGAATTTTGTATGGCGAAACATATTTTTTGATCTTTGTCTGTAAATTTAATGTCAAATATTTTTGAGAAATTATCGGCTAAGCAATGGGCCGTCGCAGCTTGGATGGCTTTCCCAGCTGACGGAATGAATGTTTCTATTGTGTGCGTTTCAAATGCCCCTGCAAATGTTTCTTTCGAAGTTTTTTTCCCGCAAATAACAGGAACGCATAGCAATAGCCGATACGCATCTTTATAAATCGATATAATCTCATGGATTTCACTCATTGCATCTTCCATGTTTTTATGCGCAGTATGACCTTCTTGCCACAAAAATTCTCTCGATCGAATAAATGGTGTCGGATCCTTAAATTCCCATCTCACAACGCTACACCATTGATTATATTTCAAAGGCAAATCATTATGACTCCTAATAAGTCCCGGTAAAAGAGGATATATCACACATTCACTTGTTGGACGAACGGCTAGTTTCTCCGCGAGATCAGTCTTCCCCACTTTAGTTACCCATGCGACTTCAGGAGTGAACCCCTCAAGATGCGATACTTCTTTCGATAGATTCTTTTCCGTTATCAATAATGGAAAATAAACATTCTCAACCTTCAGTGATTTAAATCGTATATCTAGATATTTTTGAATCTGCTCCCAAATTGAATATGAATTTGGCAGCAGCGCATAGCACCCAGAAACGTCGTAGTTTACAATCATCTTCGTTTTATATACAAGCTCAAGATACCATTCACTGAAATTCTCGTTCTTTTTTGTCGTGATACCAGTTAAATGTGTTGTCATTATTGTTGCGTGCGGTGATCTTTCGAAGGTTTGATATGAATAAATTATGAGTTAGTTATTTATTCAATTTTTTAATATAGCTCAATCGGAGGCGCAAAAAATAAAGATAAATCATTTCCCAATTAAATTCGATGATACAACTATTAGAAGCGGTTGTGGATTTAGTTATGATAAAAAGACGAGATCAATCTTATTTGCAAATAGTGGTATTGTAAATTCGGTTTCAGGCAGGTGATGCACAAATGGCACAAATGCCAACACGGTAGTTAAAAGAAAGGGTGGTATAACTTTAAGAATAGTCCAAGTGGGCTCTTAAGCTAACCGTCCCTTGAAAAAATATTGAAAATCATATATTCTAAACAGATTGAAAGTTATCTAACACAAACATATGAAATTTAGACTACGCCAACGGGCCAAGATTAAATTGTTTAAGAAATTGAAGAAATATAAATTGATAAATCTGTTCGATTATGGTGATATGTTCAATTCTGTTTTGGAATTTGTTAGTGAGAAAGATAAGGTGCAGTTGTATCGTGTGGGAGTTAAGTTTAGGGATTTCGTGTTAAATTCGAGGCTGTGTCCTGTTTATTATAAATTTAATCCAGATTTTTTTGTGAACAATATTTTGAATCAGAAGGTTTTAGATATTTATAAGAAGAACGAAGATCTATTTGAGAAAATGTTGACGATTAAATTTCTGGGAACTTATTGTTCTTGTATGCACTATTTAGATAGCGATATGATTATTGGGGGAATGATGTGTGAGACAGGATGTGTTCCATGTCAAATCTATAATTTCAATCAATTTCGGGGATGTTGTAAATGGGTTGTTCTTGTTGGTTTGAGGTATCCAAGTTTTATGTATGATCATCTGGGACCTGGTGAATTGAAAAATGTAGCCGTTAGATATAGATTTCCGAGCAAGACACCCTATAGTCATCCAATAGTATATCTGGATAAATATGAAACTGTTAATCGGAAGAACCGTGCGATAGAAAGGGGGGTGAAGACTCAAATGAAATATAAAAGGAACTATCGTTGAAAAAAATTGATTATTTCGATTGATTGAAAAGTTGTTTATTTGGGGTTAATATTAGGGGGTAGTTGCCATTTGTCTGTCGGACGGTATGGAGAAAAAGTGCATTTGTTGTAATGGGGCGACTGTGGGGATGGATGCTGATGCTAGTGATCGGCGGGACTATTGTTCGGTTGGATGCAGCGTGAAGCATAATAGTATGCTGCCATTGAGGGTACTCACTTTAGAACAAGAACTGGCGATGATTAGTGCGGCTTCGGAAGCAGAATCTGTTGCTCTTGGGCTTGAAATGATGGCAGCTTGGGAAGCAAAAGGACTTGCGATGCCGATTGCAGCATCGCAGTTTATCGCTAAGGGAACCAGGGCGGGGCGTGCAGGGAACTGGATGGGACCGGATTATAAAGAATTTACCATGTTAGGGTTAGCTGTATGGGCAGAAATGGAGGCACAAAGAGGCGAAGAATTTCTCGTTTCGCTAGAGCTTCCTCCAGCTGTGGTAGGCAAACTACGCATTCGAAAGTTTTGCTGCATACAATGTAGTGCTATTCGTACGCTTCAATTGCAGGTATACATATTCCCTTGCAGTACCCTTTATGCAAGTGACGGTTACTATTGCAATGAGCGTTGCCGTGAAGCGAAGGAACCAAAATGTGTTTCTTGTCAGGATAAAACTGTGTGGATCGATCCAAAGACACGTCAAGCGGCGGCATATTGTTCTCTCGATTGCGTTAAGAAGCACAATGGAAAGCTCCCAGAAACGGCACCGCTGACAGCTGCAGTTGATTCCGAGAAATTCAAATAGGACATGGGATGCTTTCGTTTAGATGAAAATTTGAAATTAATAATCATTGCTGGGGGCTTTTTATTGTTTGGGAATTAGGTTATTTGTGAGAAGGATGTCGTCAGAATCCGGGAAAAGCGTTAGGTGTACACTTTTGGGGGTAAGCTGTATTTTGCTTAGCCATTTTATCGTTGGTACTATCTATTTGGTGAAATATAATGATTTGGAGACTGCGTGTGAATTGTTGTGGCCATATTGTGTTGTGGCCGTTGTATTTACTGGGTTGACAGGTTGTGGTGGTTTGTGGGAATCAATAAAGGCTTCTGTTGGGGTCAAAGAAGCCAAGAAAAAAAAGGGAAAGACGTCATTGACCACTTTGATTGCTTTTGCGTTGTTGATCTGGGGGATCATCATCAAGGCACGGATCACGACAGATTGTATAAATATGTATGAGAACAAAGCATCACAACTTTATACGTTATTTCAAGTTAGTTTCTGGTTCATCGTAGGCATTTTCGGTTTGGCTTTGATAATTGTGTGTTGTCTGATTCGCTTTTGCGGTTTTAAGGATTTGCCCAAGGCACCTGCTACTGATGCGACTGCTACTCCGGCTGCACCGGCTGCTCCTGCTGCTGTAGTGTAAGATTAAAAATCGGTCAAAATATTTTTTTATTGAGTTACATAGATTCTATTGATAAATCATTATGGGCGATGAATTACTTTTGGTAGCAAACGTTGTACACATGTGGTGCCTGCATTGATTTTCTCCTTCTGTGTAACATTGCTTGTGTAAGAAATGACCGCATTTTAATATCATGTGCATTGAATCTGAAAAAATATGGTCATTATAAAATTCTGTGCACTTACCACATTGTTTAATAGAATGCAACGCGAAATAATTGTTTACTAAATTTAGTGGGAGAATTACTCCGCAGCGCCTGATTTTGAATGCGTCGTAAATGTTTTCAAATAATAACCAGCATATGAAAGCGATAATTGCCCAAGCGATCAGAGTTGCAATCGCTCCATAAAATCCGTAGAATATGATAACACATAATGAATATATAATAGTTTCTTCAGGAGAGAAACCAAATGAATTATGCCCAGCAAAGCAAATTGTTGCAATTATTATTTCAATGACGGATATTAATCCTATGACAAATTGCATGTTCTTTTTACGAAAATCCCTATCACTTTCTAAAAAAAGCTTCCAGCCAATATTGAACGAATAACAACCATTCATGAAGAGTAGGAGCCCGTTAAGATAATTTGTGCATATAGCCAACCATGGAAATGATTTCTTTGCCGCGAGAATGGAATATTGTTCAGATTGGTAGATAATTACCACTACAAGCTGGGCTACGCTAAGGGAAAATAGCAGGTACGAGAGTGATTTCCAAAAATTATTTGAGCATTTTCTATCATTTATCGGTAACTGATGACATCCTAGTGAGTCGAGACTGTGGTAAGGACAGCTTGGATATTTGTTCAACCAAAAATCGATACATCCGCTGTGAAAATAATGGCCGCAATTTAGCATTTTTATTTTAACTCTAGATCCATGTTCGAATCGGCTTCCGAATCCGCTTTCGCACACGAGACATTTTTCTGCTGGGCCTTTAGAGGGTGAATATATTTTAAAAACTCCATTCATCTCCGTATGTGATAAATACTCGTATGTGTAGTCTTGGTATCTAATTGGCGTATCAATATGCGGGCTTTGAAATAATGTGCGCGATCTAATTTTATCTACCGATTGATTAAGAGCGTGTTTTATGCGCGTTATGTGTGAAGTAATACAATTTGTTCCAAACAAAACACTCTCAAGGCATTCTAGGACCGATGATATAACATATAAGAATAATGCGAGAACGACAATAATATGTGGAACTATCATAATGGATAGTGTTGGATATATCAGGGTTGAAAAACTGAGACAATGATCATCGGAACAGTGAATTATCAACATCACGATATAGACTATAGGTAAGATCCACGTGTAATAATGGAAAACTATCCAAGGATAAATCTCCGCGCGCCAATCACGAATTGATTGACCGAATGAATCGATTTTCAGAATTATATCAATCATGACTTTTAATTGTAAAACCGAAATAGTTATCATCATGCCATATGACAAATATACAATTCCCTTCGTAGCATCTTTGAGTCCGTTCTCGGCGATTTTGGATGCGTCGATCGCTAAGCCAAATGAAAAATATCCCAAATGACAAAGTGACAAGACAAATAATACGTTTCGGCAGAGCGTCATCTGCTTTTGTACGTTAGAGCCATTAGAATATATGGGTCCAATAGGCCATACCTGCATTCAATTTTTTTATGAGAGAAAAAATTGAAATTTATTTTATTTACAGAGTGTATTTAAATTTTTGCATGGCTACTTTGCGATTGAGATGAATCGTATTTTAGTTTTGTTGGCATTTTATGCAATTTTAGGTGAGTCCTTTACGATTACACCAAATATTAACATTGGTCCGAATAAATTTATTTTTGGAATGAGTGCGAATTCTTCTGCTGGTCAGTATGATGCAGCATATAATGTAGATAATGATACTGATGTTGCCGATCTTCTTCAGCAAGCACTTGATGATATCTATGCAGCAGGTGGCGGTGTATTACTAATTCAGAGAGGTACGTATGTATTGAATCATAATATTCAGATTAACTATTATACGCATCTTCAGGGGGAATGTCAATCGAATACGATATTACAGTTAGGATACAATGTTACAAAATTTGCTTTGGCCGGATTTATTCATAATTCGTTTATCAGCGATTTTATCATTTCAAATATTACGCTTGATGGGAACAAATATAATCAACTTGGGGATGATGACAGTCAGTATGGGCAGTATGGTATTTTTAATGCTGCCTGCGTGCGCGTATGGTATGATCATGTGACTGTTCAGAATTTTATGCACTATGGTTTTGATCCTCATGGTGACAAGGGCTTGCCAACCTATGGGGAAGATCTTTATATCACTAATTGTCTTTCGCAAGAGAACAATTGGGATGGGTTTACGCTTGATATGTCTATAATGATTGTTGCTTATAATAATACTGCCATTCATAATGGGCGTCATGGATTTAATATTGTCACAGGTTCCAAAAATGTTACGTTGATTGATAATACAGCTTTGAATAACGGATATTATTATCCAGGTGGGGGCGGTGGTGGATGTGGTGTCATGGTACAAAATAATCAGAATTATAGTACCGAAAATGTGGTAGTATTTAACTCTACGTTAATTGGAAATAATCGTGGGGGGATCTGTTTGGATGGTGTTCCCAATATCTTGCTTGATTCAAATGTTATTGAAAATACGTGCACATGCTTTTATTTGACAAGTGTTTCGTCGACGGTGATTCAAAATAATTTCTGCGCTGGGAAAACATTATATGTTTCGCAAAATACGACAATTGATAATTCCGGAGTGTTGTTTGTGGACAACGTATTCGAATATCAGTCGAACTGTTTGATTCCTGTCACGGCATCAGGGGGAAATTATTATATTGTGGGATATAATTTAACTAATTCAAGTAGTGTGTTCAACGTTCCTTGGAAGGGGGGCGCTAGAGCGATTATTCAGTTAGCGTTGGATACCGTTGTTGCCAATGGCGGTGGGACTGTTCATATAAATCAAGGGTTGTATTCGATTGATGGCGTTTTGATAGTAGGCAGCGGGATAACGTTAGAAGGATCCGGTATGAATATCACCACTTTGAAATTAACCGATTATGCAACCGCCTTCACCGTCGGCTTCGATGGATTCATCCGAAGTCGAATGGCTTCCAACGTTACAATTGCAAATTTAACATTAGATGGGAACAGTCAAAATCAATACACAGATTCCGCTCATATATACGGACGTAGCGGATTATTTTCAGAAGCATGTACTAATTACAAAGCATATATGGTTCTAACGATGAATTTTCAACAATCGGGAATGAATTTGCACGGTTGGGACAATACAAATATCTGGGGTCAGAATGTCTACGTTGATCGCTGCATAGCCACAAACAATCTATGGCATGGAATACAAATAAATCAAGTTCATAATATTAGCGTTACGAATTCGGTGTTATCAAATAATGGTGAGAATGGTATCCAAGTCAACAAAACGCAATATTTCAATGCAGCTTACAATGTAGCAAATTCGAACGGGTTTGCATCAAGCGGTTGTGGGTATTTGATTAGTGATAATCTTGATATTAGTGCGAATTTAAATCAGTTGATGAATAATAATGCGTCGGGGAATGCCAAGGGTGGCGTTTGTTTAAATACGGTGAAAATAGTTAATGTTGTAAATAATAATATTCTATATAGTTGCACCTGCTTCAATATTGCATTATCACCGAATATTATGATCGATAAAAATAAATGTACGGGGAATAAATTGGTTACCACAGACGGTTCTTACACTTTACCCACCGATAATACTTTTACTAAAATTCCTATGACGTGTTAGAAGCTTTTTTTATATGGGAATAAAAATTTGATAATTATATTGATTGAATACATGAGCAAAAATCTAATAGGGCATAACTAAAAAAATGAATCTGTCGACTATTCTACCCGAAACTCTGAATGGAAATCATGATGCAATCAACGAAATATGGGAACTCATAGATGAGAAGAAAAAAGACCCAAAAGAAGCAACGACAATTTTCGAATTTTATAATTCGGCAGAGAATGAAAATAATGGATATGCTCTTTGCTTGTTGGCAAAATGTTATCTGAAAGGATATGGCACTGAATGTGATAAAAATAAATCTCTTCAGTTTGCTAAATTGTCGATGGATAAGGGAAATTCATATGGGGAAAATTTTATGGGAGCTCGTTATGCTGATGGCACATGCGGCGAGCAAAATTTCGTTGAAGCGGTGCGACATTTCAAAATGTCCGCAGATAAACATAATGTGTTCGGACTATGCAATCTAGCAATGAGCTACGAAGTTGGAATCGGTTGTGAGAGAAGTTATACCAATGCATACGAGTGTTATATGGCAGCAGCAGTAATAGATCCAAAATACTTGGCCGATGTTTTATCAATGCTGTCAATAAAATCGATGAGAAACGAACTTGCGACAAAAATATTATCAGATAAAAAAGAACTGATGTATTTAAAAACCGAAAAGATTCGCGGGTTAGAAACTTATGATGCTTCTTGTGTTATCGAAATCTAAAATTTATTTCTGAAAATATTTTCTTTGCCATTATTTATTTATGAGTGAAAAAATATATATTTTGGTAAGATTATTCGGTCATTATTTGGCTTATTGTCCAGGGAGGGATATTGATATAATTAAGATATTCTCCGCAATTTGGAATAAAAAATCAGATAATACAGATAAGATCATCCGTATGCTAAATAATTTCTTTCTGCCGAATCAGGAATATACTCAAGATTTAATTATAGATTTGTATAGCATCCCTAGATGGATCGATGAAGATGTTTTTCGAGAATGTAAAGATGATCTGTATGATATTGTTCGGCGATTTACACCGGGGAAGCCGTATTATTTATATCATACAAAAGGAGAAGAGTATAGTCAAGACCCGGACTCATGGAAAATATTGTATAATTTGGAGCTCAATGAAATGAATTTCTATCTGGGAATCGCTTGGTATTTTTATGTCGTTGAATATTTCTATCCGTATAGTGTTCCGTTTAATACTTCGAGGATCGTTCAGAAAATAATTAAAAATTATGATAAGATAATGAATGAGAGTGATCATTTCTTATTTTGGCGTGAGACACAACATTTGATGAAAGATGGCCATTGTCTCACTTCTTGGGCGGGAGAGATATATATGGGTGATTATATTTTGCCGATCAATTTAATGTTTGTTGATGGAGTTGTGATAGTGAGAGATGTCAAGAAGAGATATTCCAATGAGATTAAAATTGGATCAGAGATATTGGAAATTAATGATATAAATGTTGATGTATTAATGAAATCGCAAAGAATTTATAGCCGTGGATCGAATGATAATTATGAAATCTATTCGACGTTAGATATTATTGTTAAATCGCAAAAAACGAAAACGGCAAAAATAAAATTTAAGGGGGGAGTGAGTGTTGTGGTTGAGAATTTTGAAAGGAAAGCATATCATGAGAAGGGGCATCCACAGAGAAAATATGCTTTGGAGAAATATAATATAAAAATACAAGGGAGAAAGACTGGATTCATTGAGGATGATATTTTTTATGTTAATGGTGATATGCTGGGTAAGTATAATGCGAAAGATATTGGGGGGATAATAAGATCGGGGGATATTAAATCATTAATTCTTGATCATAGGGGGTATGATATTTCTCGTCCGGAATTTCAGAATTTTATTTTGAGTTCATTATTTTCGAAATTAGATGATTTTGCTTTGGTGGAGAGTAATATGATAATGGTTCCCTGTATGAAAAAAATATATTTTTCTAAGCCGTGGCAATTCGATGAATCGCTGTTTCCCAAGAAAGATTTAAAAATAAAAATAATTATTTTGGTGGATCATGCGTCGATATCAAGATCTGAATGGGCGACGATGCAATATCAACGAATTCAAATAGATTCTTCTCGGCCGAAGAATGTTATCACTGTTGGTCAGCAAACAGCTGGTGCGGATGGAAATGTACGAAATTTCTATCTACCGGGGAAAATAGTGGTAATGATGACATTTCTTGGAGTATTTTATCCGAATTCAATACCAACTCAACGGAAAGGGATCATTATAGATAAATATGTTGACTATAAAGCAGATGAAGATGATCAAATTTTTTTGGCTGGAGTCGATATGGCAACGGCTATATAGAGAAATCGAATGGTTTGAGCTTTTTGGACTCAGTATTCCATTCTGAATCGTTGTATCTTGTACCATAGGGAGTTTTTACTTCGTATGATGAATAAACTGGGCCGAGAAATACTTTTGTTTGAGAATCGGGTGTGCGGGAGAGTACATACATTAATCTCACGTTCCCTGTACCGATGTGTATAATGCCGCCTGGATCGCGTTCATCTGGTACACCAGTGAAAATAGACGCGACTTCTGGCTTAGGTATGAACGCATGAGTTGCCGTTAATGAATAATACCAGCCGTCAAATCCTGGTCCTGAGCCACCTGCTCTTTTAATGATATTCCGAACTGAATTCTCCAGATCGCGACTAATTGGTTTCCCACTCAATTGACACTCAAGATATTTTATAATATTTATCGTTTGAGCCTCAAATACATCCAGTTGCCAATTTCCTGTCAATGCCTTCATTTTAACGACAAGCGCCAGAAATTCATTCCAGAACGAAGGGACCGGTTCAACCATTAAATCGGCATATTCACAACTACAACATGCCCCGCAATATTCTTTCACATACAACATATTATCGTGTCTTAATTCTGCATAATGGCCAATTTGCGTAATGGCTAGTTTCTTTCCCCATGTATTTTCACTAAATGGCCAATGACCCAGCGCCTTCATTTTCGATTGATCAGCTGTCAACGCCCGTAACATTTTTAGTTCGTGATCATAAATACTCGCCGAAAATTCGTAGCCATCGCACATTCTAGATACTCGCTCTAAATGTTTTCTATATGACTCCTTTGATTCTGCAAACATATGTTCCTCTACTGATTTATTCTTGAACAACGTCGCTACAATATCCAATACAGTCGGGTATTTCCTTAACGTTTTCGACCCACGATCATTGACAAATTTATCATCCACCATTTCCCCAAGGATTTCATAATCAATCGACGCACTTTTTGATACGATCGATACCTCCTTATATTTCAACTCCGGAGCTACTTTATTATACAACTCTTCTCTATTCTTCCACACATAATGAACAAAATCATCTAATTTTGTCGGCACTAAATGTTTCGATACAACCTCCAAAAATGAAGGCACAGTATAACCCGATGGCTTCCCCATAAAAACTTCGATAAATTTCGTAAATTCGTTAATAACTTCGGATTTTAATAGCTTAGCTATAATCGTACCCAACGCAAAAGTATCGAACGGTAAAATCCATTCGTCGCCACACTTAATCTTTTCGAGGTTAAACGTAAATGTTGACAACCACGTAAATGCCATATAATAATTCTCCAATTCGAAAGACTCAACATAATGACCACGTGGCTTGAACATTGAACCATCCATAAGAAGAATTGGTTTCCCGTTCAAAGAAAAAACAATATCCTCATGCTTAGCTATTGATTTTATTATTTTGTCAAGCTGTTCGTAAGATGAGAATTTTAATATTGGTTTCGCCGCAACATGTCGTAATTTAAATGCCATGTACAATGTATTCATTTTCGGGCTTCTATTGATGATACCACAAATATCGCGATCAATTTTATAATAATTTAGAAACTCTGGGTATTTCCTGTTATAAGGATCGCATGCATCTGGATCCCTTATAACATAACCCGATTCCAATTCCTGTTGTATCGTTTCAGCCATTATTATTCTGTTATATTTATCCAAATCGATTTTATCTGGAGCGATACCTACGTGCGTATAACGAAGCGAATCGAAGTCCGTATCTAATTTCTGTTCCAGGTTCAATAAAATATTTGGAACAACGACCAATAGTTCGATTAGGGAAAGGAGTTCTTTTTCTTCTCCTTTAATTTCCAAAATTTCAAGACATTTTTTAATATCGGTGCATAATACTTTTAAATTTTTAGTTAGTGAACCAATTTCGGTTTCCTTAAGCCAATTATCATAATATCGATGGAATGCATGCAACATCGAATCGCTCGTAATCATGACCGGCATATCATCATTATAGAGGCTCAGGTAAGACCCAGCGAAAGTTTGGTCGGTGGTATCTTTAATTAAAAATCCATTTCGATATAGTTTAGCAATTTCTTCATCTGTTAACCGATAATCGTTCGTTCGCGTTGATTTGAGCGGATGATGAATTGCGCCTCCATAAATTGCTGCCATATATCCCTTCTCCCCATGAATCCGTTTGAATTCATTCCGCCTTTCTTCCTGTTTTGCATTATATTCTTTGATATCAAGTTGGACGAGGTCCATATATTTTATCGCACCACCCTCAGATAATTTCGATGCTGCCATTTTTCAACATAACAAATAATATATAAACATATCTAACGATAAAGATTTCAATTTTATGTAACAGCGTTTAACAAAAATCGACAATTATGTTAATCAAAACTGCTGGGAAATAGACCGTCATTATGCGATGAACATGTTTTTTCCTCTCTTGAAATTTCTCCAGATCAAATCCCTCGATGGTAACGATCTTTCTTTCGAGTTTCATGCATCTTAGGATATGTCTCTCTTGGTTCAAAAAAGCATCGCAATATTGTCGGTTTATTCGGTGCAATTCTTTTACATACAGCAATAATTCATCTATGATCCACATGTTATTTATTTCTTCCGAGTGACATAATTGTGATAATGCGAGTTCGACATCTAAATTATCGGATAATTTTAATAATTGAGAAACGATATTCCATCGATTATTGAGTACAGCCGTTTCAAAAAAATCAGTTATTCTCCCCTGAATATATTTAGGCCCATCTAGCCTTAACGGAATGATGAGCGATAATATGTATGATGTTATTTGATCAAATCCAAAATATATAGCACCGTGGGTTAATTGAATTAAATCTGCCAGGGTGATCATATATTTTGAATGCGAGTATACACACTCGAATAATTCCCTTCGTGCGATATCCTCATTATCACAATTGGGTATTTTGTGTATAAGCGTTCTTTTTTTATAGTGAGCATAATGCCTGTCTTTAATTTTTCTATGGTAATCTGATTGAGAATAATGCGTTAGGATGAATATAGGCTCAGATGCTCCTTCATTCGATCGTCCAAAACATTTATCTAATAATTGCGCATAGTTTTTTGCAGGGGCATCATCTAGGTTTAGGGTAACATCTTTTCGTAAAAGATATTTTACGGTTTCAATGTGGCCATTTTCGATAGCTGTTATGAGTGCTGTCCAATATTGATCTTGATAATAACACGGCCAACCCGTTAACTTTTCTATACGCTCTAGAAGTGCAGTATTTCCAAAAGTGACTGCTGCTAGAAATATTTGGAATCTATCGATCTCATCAAATATTTTTGCATATGTCATTCTATTCGGAAGACTCAAAAATAATAATTCTATTTTCTCAACATTATTTTTAGCTATCGCTTCTTTTAAAGCGGCACTTATTTCGGAGCCATAAGTTGGAGGCGTGTATGTATATTTCGGATGTACTGTTATCCAATCGCCAGAAGTCATCTTCATCATCTATTGGGTGCTTGCGTTTCTTATGGATTAAGCATTTCAATTGCATATAATTAATCAATTTTTTGTGATGTTGGGAGAAAAAATTTGATTTATGGAGTTATTATGGAAGCCTTTAATACTTTCGTGGTGAGTTAAAGCGATCGTTCGGGTGGGATGAGTGGTAGGAAAGGGCCCGGAAAAACGAGTACGGATACAATTATTCGGAGAATCGTAGGTGTAGTTGCTATTGGTTTTGGGATATTTTTTATTTACCTTAGTGTTCCGCGGCAACGACATATTTGTTCGGAGCATTATGATCCTATGAATATAAAAAATTGATGAATCCAGATATTGTAGATTCTTTTATAGTTGAGGGGATTGATAAGGGGAGTACTGGATGAGTGTTTTTGATACCCGTGATTTATCTGATGGATTTATCGCAAGAGGAATTGGTATAGCTTTAATTGTTATTGGAGGGGCTTTCATTGCGTCGACTTCAAAAAAAGGAAAACAGCTTCGTTTAAAATTAATGAAGCAGGAAATAAAAAGTTGGCAAGCTCAAGCAGACTCATTGGAGGAAGAATTGAAGGGATAAATTTAATGTAGTCTAGATGTATATAGTGTTATGGGACGTTCAACTAGTGCGACGCGTAAAAGAAGCGCAGCGAGAAGAAGATCTGTTGCGAGGGCAGTTGCCGAGGCGGCCAGGAGAACTGCGAGTAATCCATGTGGGAGAGGAAAGAAATTAAGGAGAGGGTATTCGCGGCAATCTCGAAGTGGGAGCAAA